>ENA-OVGR01002206-OVGR01002206.1-human-gut-metagenome-genome-assembly--contig:-NODE-2206-length-13005-cov-3.003475_pt1 | contig 13005 bp, 11 predicted proteins | sample MGYA00237775_ERZ505429 | MGnify/ENA primary metagenome ERZ505429 (study PRJEB26158, sample SAMN06016345) | human gut metagenome | biome: human gut; feature: ankylosing spondylitis patient; material...
CTTTGACGGGCAGGGACACACCGTCAGGAATCTGAGTGTAACCGTCAATGTCCAGCCCGGTCGCGCCGGTCTGTTCGGTTGCGTAAAAGACGGCACCATCCGGAAACTGACGGTGGCAGGCTCGGTGTCATGTACTGCTAACCAGGGGTGGTGTGGCGGCATTGCGGGCTACGCTGAGAGAGAAACCATTGAAAACTGCGCCAGCCTCTGCACGGTCTCCTGCACAGGCATAGATGCCAGAGTCGGTGGAATTGTCGGATTGGTCGACTATAATAGTCGTACGCTAATAATCCGCGATTGCTATAACATCGGAAAAATCACCGGCAGAAGCGACAACGGCAGTGGCGACGCCGGAGGTATCTGCGGATTTTATATGAACGGAAAGATTTCCAACTGCTATAATGTCGGCGAAATCACTGGTAGCGGATATGTTAGTAAAATCGCAGTCTCCGCCTATAATGATAGCAGACCCACCAACTGCTACTATCTGAGCGACACAGATACAGATCCCGCAGCCAAAACCGCCGCGGAATTTGCTGACAGGACAGTAGTGCTGAAGCTGCTCAAGGCTGGCCGCAACGATTCTCCATGGGACAGCTGCCAGTATGTGGCTACGGCAGGAATAACCCTGCCCGTGTTCAATGGACAGGGCGATGCCCATAATGCCAATGGGGGTCGGCAAGAACAGCTCCGGGTCACGAAACAGCTTTTCGTAGTGTCGGAGCTGCTTGTCGGTCAGGCTGCAAAATTTCTCCCCGGAAAAACCGCAAATAAAGAAATTGCCCGCGATAATATCATAATCCTCAAGGGAACGGTTCAGCGGCAGACCATCCACTTTGCCCGAATCGTTGCAGATAAGCGCCACATCGTCCTTTGACCATGGGTATACGGCTTGCATATCCCCACCGACAAGCTGCTGAAGAGTGCGCAGCTTATTCATAGCGAACCGTTTTTCCGGATGCTTGCCCGGCTGAACATACAGAATACGGATTTTGTTCTCGTTTATCAGGTAGAAAACTCCTTTTTGATAAAAAAATACCGCTGTATCGGGTGATACAGCGGGGGTGACAAAGAATTTGGGGAATTGTACCGTAATCTCCTATGATATATATCAAAATGCTCATTTTTGAATAGTTGTATTCACTGATAATGCGCTGACAATTGATATAGTCCCCTTAGAGTAGACATCTAAAAAAGCAAAAATTTTCAAGTCTACACTAAGGGGGCTTTATTATGTCAAGAAGAAGGAACAAGTACTACGACAGGAAACTAAAGCTGCAAGCAGTGCAAGATTATCTTGGAGGCGGTGGCAGTTTACGGACTATTTGCAAAAAACACGGGATCAAAGACAAAAAGCAGCTGCGGAACTGGATAAAGTGGTATAATGGTCATAAAGAAATCAAGGAGAGGCGAGCAGCCGGAACGGAGATTTATATGACCAAGGGCAGAAAGACAACAGAAAAGGAACGCGCGGAGATCGTAGCGTTTTGTATTGAACATGGCAAGAACTATCCGCTGACGATAAAGACTTATGGCGTATCGTATCAACAGATTTACGCATGGGTACGAAAGTACGAAGAAAAAGGCGTTGCAGGTCTGGTGGATGGCAGAGGCAGGAACAAGCCGGAGAGTGAAATGACCGAAGTCGAGAAACTTCGTGTGCAAAACAAGCTGCTTCAAGCACAGATCAAAGACAAGGAGATACGCCTGAGGAACCGGAGTATTATCTTCGCAGAGATTTTGAGGGGGCTTATTCACTGCGTGGCGTACCGTTTTTGGACGCCAGATGTTACGACGGCTGCGGCAACTACATCATCTATGGCCATTATATGAAGGATGGAACCATGTTCGGCTCGCTGCAAGCCTATGCAAAGCCTGCCTACTGCGAGGCACACCCCACTATCACGCTGAATACCGCAACCGGATGTGCGGATTACACGGTAATGGCGGCATTTTATTCACAGGTTTACAGCCAAGAGGATAGCAAGGTGTTTCGGTATTACCAGTACGCCGACCTGTCGAACGAGGCGGACTTTGCAGCCTATGTGGAGCAGGTGCAAAAAGCGGCGCTGTATGACACCGGAGTAAATGCGCAGTATGGGGAACAGCTGCTTACACTTTCCACCTGCAGCTACCACACAGACGAGTGAAGATTTGTCGTTGTGGCAAAGAAACAGGAATGATTTTGTGCAATGGTGGCTTTCTACTTGCCTTGGCGCTTTATGCTCAAGGCTTTTGGGGCGAAAACATTTAACACACCAAACTCAGCGGATCAACCCGAACCCCGCCCTGCATTACCTCAAAATGCAGGTGGTTGCCGCTCGCCACTCCCGTATGCCCGACATTCCCGATATGCTGCCCGATACGGACATGAGTTCCCGCCTTCACATGCAGCCTGCTCATATGCGCGTACAATGTCGAATATCCTTCTGCATGCCGGACATGCACGAACCATCCGTAACTCTGGCTGTAACGTGCCTCGGTGACCTTGCCATTACCCGCACTGTACACGGGGGTGCCACAGGGAGCGGCTAGGTCCACCCCCTGGTGGAACAGCCTCCCTCCCTTTACCGGATGTACCCTCATACCGAACATAGAGGAGACCCTGAAACGGGTGTATCTTCTGTCAAGGGGGAAGAGTACGGGATAATCCGTCAGGAGAATGAGGCCATGTCGGGACCTTCAAGTAACCGTTCACTTCCCGGCAGTACCGGTGGAATGTTCCTTTAACAATTCACCCTTGTTTTCGCCAGCCGTACCGTCCCCCCTCACACAGGAGGAGACTGACAAAAGGTGACAAAACATGACTATCAATGACAACTTTCTCATAATCAGAATATTTTAAAACGAAGATAGTAATTTTATCTCCCGAAACGATTTATCCACTTTAAAATTAACAGTTATGGAAGAAGTAAAACCGACTGCTACAGGCAGCGAAAACGCCACCCAGGAACAGGGTTACCTGATGGCTTACGACAAGAAGGAACAGAAGGCGAAAGGTGTCAAGGGCATCGCGGCAAACGGGGAGCTGGAGACGCTCGAGGCCAATGAAACGAACAAGAGCCAGTTTATCCGTGTGGACCGGTACGGGAATTTCTTCACCAACTTCGGGAAGAACTTCATGTACCAGTACAACCATCCGACACGCTACGCGCTGTACCGGATGGAGGAGAAGACTCCGGTGGAGGAAGCGAAACGCAGGATCGAGCAGGCCCAGCTCCCCGAGAACGAGTCTTTAAGACGCGAGCTCTCCCGGGATAACCGAATCTACAACAACCACCTTTTCAATGAGCGCGAGATCAACTGGCAGCAGGCCGAGCGTTACGGGCTTACCCCAGACGTGCTCAGACAGACAGGCGACATGGAAAGGCTGTTACAGGGCAGACAGTCCGGCATAGCCTATGACATCTCCATGAACACCGAGCTGGGACGCCAGAAAGGGGATGCCAAACTCTCGCTTTTCCGTGACGAGAACGGCCTGGCCAAGTTCGATCTGCACTTTATCCGCCAGGCCCCCAAGGTAGGACAGGAATACCGGGGATACAAGCTGGAGGAGGACGTACTGGACGCCTTGAACCGGACGGGCAACGCCGGAAGGCTGGTGGACCTGGTCGTCGACTTCCGCAGCAAGGAGACGAAACCGTGCTACCTTTCAAAAGATCCGGTTACCAACGAGATGTTCTTCCTTCCGGCAGACCAGGCGCGCTGTTCTAAAAAAATCAAGGACTATACGCTCTCGCAGCAGGAGTACGCTGACTATACGGCTGGCAAGGAGGTCCCCATCGAGTTCAAGTCATCGAATGGGAAAATCCTGCGAACCTCCATCCAGATGAGCGCCGCCGAACGCGGGACCGAGTTCCTGTGGGAAAGAAGCACCAAGAAACTGGAGAACGGACAGGGGCTGGAACAGAAAGACGGCTTGCCGGAGAAAACGCAGAAGCCTGAAAAGAGGACCTATGCTCGCAAATCAAAGATAACCCCGAAAATGTAACGGCATGGCATCCCCAAAAGACAACATGGAACAACTGGAGGAGCTGTTCAGGCAGGACGGCAGAGGGTGCCTGCTCATCGGGTACGAAACCGGCATGGACAAGCCCCATGCCGCGATTTCCTACCAGCTTTATCCTGTCAATCCGGAACAAGACGGCATGACCTACCAGTTCCTCGGCCTGCTGCATGTCGGGATGGAGACCGCCCGAATATCGGCCTTCGTCCCCGATACCCGCCTGGAAATCTACCGGTTCCCCTGCATGTCCGATGTCCCTTCCATATCCCGGGATATCCCCGTAAAGGAATACATCACGGACAAACTGCTGCCCCATATCCGAAGATACGACCTGGAACCGGTAGTAAGCGTCAACCTACGTGATGCGGTGTTCATGAGGTCCGCCCTGAAACGGCCCATGGAACCGGGCGGACGGTTGCGGCTGACGGCCGCAGAAATCGACCGCCTGATGGATTTCCGCCTGCAGCAGGACGAGAAGGCACGGCTATATGGTTATGATCCGGCTTACAAGCTGCCCCTGCATATCGTGGAAACATCAAGGGGTATACTTGTTTTCAGTGACGGACCGGCGGGCCAGAAAGGGCTGGAGGAGTTCTACCAGCACCTGGCGGACAACTATTGGTGGATACATAGCGAACCGGGACCGGTCAAACAATATGACATGCATTCCGTTCCGGCAAGCCTGGCCCCGCTGATTGACGCCTCCTGCAGGAAAGATCCCGATACCGGGAGATACGTGTACGAGTTCACGGACTCCCCGGTACGGGCGGACCTGCCCGATGAAAGAAAACTGGAGCCGGTCTTCTTTACCGACATGACACCCTCCGCTGAAGGATACCGTAACCTCACGGAGTTTTCCGGATGCGGGATGAACGGATGCAACGCGGATATCTACCGACTGCTCTCCCTTACCCGCCACTTCGACCGGCAACTCATTCTTGACCCCGCTTTTTCCTACCGGCACCAGTTCCGGGAGTTCGTGGAACGCATGGACAGCTTTCTCCAGGGAAATCCCGGCGACGATGACATGGGAAAGATACTGGACGACATGCACGGCAAGGCGGGGCGTATCCTGAAAACGGATTTCGACGTAAGGGGGCACCGCACCCTGGAACGGCTCCTGAATGACCGCAGCGTGCCGTTCCTCATCGGGGAACACGAGGCCGATGACACTTTGAGAAGGGCGCTGCTTGAAGGGAGATGGATTTACTTCCCCGGACTATCGGCAAAAATGCCCGGACTCCGTTACATCCATGCCGATAAGACCTGCGACCGGGTCGTGGCTTATAAGAATCCCCCGGGGCTCAAGCCTGTATATCAGGTCAAGGATGGTAAGATCGTCCCTCATGAGGCGAAGGCAGTAAAAACGGATAAATCACGGGCAAAGAGAAACAGGAAGAGGAACAATTTAAAGTTATAGACATCATGGATCAGACCTACACAGCAATAGAGACCTGGGGCGGCTTTCTCGCCTTTACCGACACGGCAGAAGGCAGGGGAAAGCTGCGGCAGTTCCTGCAACAGACGGCCGACGCCTATTTCAATCCGGCATTCAATTCCGGAGCGTTACATGTCTACAGGGCCGAAGGGAAACTTGGTAACCGACCCTGGGTCAACCCGGGGAGGATGCGGCCGGACGAGTACCCTTATGGTCCGAAGCCCCATGGCAGCCGGATGGAACTCCTCTACAGCAATCAGATGAGACCCACTGCGGAGGACTTCCGCAGTTTCTGCCATAACGCGGGCTGTGAGATAAGCGCCCGCAACGTTAATATCACGGACACCCTGGATGCCCTGGAGCGTTATGACCGCCAGGCGGAGGAGTTACAACGGATACCCGCAAAATCCGCCCGGGACAGGGAGGAATTACTGCAGACCCTCGAGACCAGGAGGCAGCTGCAGAAACTGATGGACTCCGCCTATGATGTCCGGGGATACCGGACGGCCGGGAGGATACTGGACGACCCGGCAGAGTGCGTTATCTTGGAAGGAGTCCCGCTCTACGGACCTCACAGGAGCGTACTGAAAGAGGGCCTTGGGCTGTACCTGCCGCGCGAAAGCGGGAATAACCCCTCGCATGCCTACGCGTGGGTGGACCAAGCTACAGACCGGATCATCTTCGGCGGCAACCCGCCAGTGGACCGGAAAACCGTCAGGATCAGACCGGAGGTCGAGAAGAGGCTGTACAGCCCGCCAGGAAAAACACGTAAAAGGACCGAGATACGTCCCAAAATGTAAAATAAGAAACAGATGACAATGGAAAAAAGCAACAGGACCGCACCCTTAAAAGTGGTGCTTCGAAAACACGGTTACCTGCTGTTCTCCGGCAGCAGGGCCGGTGAGGAGGCCCTCAAGAGATATCTCCAGCGTGCCGCTGACAGGTACTTCGAACCGCATGCTCATGACGGGGCGCTGGAGATCTATGAGTACTCCGGGCGGCGCAGGGAGCTGATGCCCCATATCAACGGTGGCGGACATGGCATGTCCTGCCGGGAAGGAACGGGAAAGGCGGAATACATTCCACGGGAGACCCTTCCCGCCGGGTTTGCCGAGAGCCTCGAGCCAAGGCTCTACCACGCGATGAACCCGACAGCCGACGAATACCGGGGACTATTCTCCAAAGTGAGGGGATACACAGGCTTCGAACTCTCTTCCAGGGGAGAGAACGAGGATATATACCGCCTGCTATCGATCAGGGAACGCGGCTACATGAATATCCATGATCGGCCGTTCACCTATTACAGGGAGCTGCTTCCTCTGGCCGAACGGTTCGAAGAGGTGACGCAGGTGAAAGCCGCCGAGCTGTTTGACCCGCAGGCTTTCAGGAAACTTTCATCCGAGATAAGGAAAAAGGCGGACGATATCCTCCGCCGGGACTTTGACGTAAGGGGGCACCGGTCACTGGAGAAATACCTCAGTAATCCCGACACCGCCCTGCTCGTGGGAAACGTGAAGCTGGAGAACGAGCAGTTCAGGGTACTCTCCGAAGGCTACGCCCTGTACCTGCCGGAGAATGACCGCCCCGCCTCACGGTACCTGCTCTACTGCATGGCGGATTTTACACGGAACAAATTGCTGGTATCCGGTGAACCGTTCCCTATCAGGACCTACCGGGTAAAGGACGGCATCCGTCATCCGGCAGGACAGCGTGAGGAGACATCAGAGAAAAGGGCCGGACGGAAACCTTCCGGCAGAAAATTATAAATTAAAACAGTACCACCATGTATATTGGATTCATATTGAACGGCAGGAACGAGCTGGAATACTGCCGGATTCTGTCTTCTGACGTAAATGACCTGGACCGCCGGTTCGGGGAGTTTTGTTTCAGTCAGGTCAGAGGACAGCTGAAAGGGGCCTACCTGCCCGAGGAAAGGATCTACTGCATCGAGGCCGCCGATGGGGATAAGAACCGGGTGGAATCCCTTGTGCGGGATATAATCGACAGAGGCGCGTGGCCCTCCGACGACTACCAGAGGCTGCGGGATATCGGATTTGTCCATGAAACGGCCGACTCCTACAGGAGGACCGACAGCTGGGACTTTATTGTCGGCGAGCTTGAACGGACACTCCACAACGGGAGGGCGGGCAGGCTGCTGGAAGCCTACCACGACTTCCACCGGAGCCGCGAGAAGGATACCGGCAACCGTGTACTCACGGCTATACAGACCGGACAAGGCGTGCTGCTCTTTGATGACACAGGCCGGGGACTGGAGCGGGTGGAGAGCTATCTCCAGTATAATGCGGACAATTTCTTCAGTCCGATACACCGGAATACCGACAAACTGGGCGTCTATTATTTCAGTACGGACAACGCAAGGCTGGTGGAAAAGGCGCGGGAGTGCGGCAGGATGTTCACCCCTGATGACCGGTGCCGTTTCATCCCCGCCAAGGCGGAATTCCTCCGGTCGGACATCCTGCGGGGATGCAAGCCCGCCGTGGAGTGCGACATGTCCCCCGACCTCGCCCGATACCGGGAGATGCTGAAGACATTCAAGCTCAGGGAAAGTGAGCCTCCCTTCAACATCGGCATACTGGACAGGCTGTGCAGGACGGGAAATCTTGACGAGATGCCGGAAAACAGAAACTTCAGGCATTTCTGCAGCTTTTCCTCCCTGCACTTGCAGATGAACCATTCCTTCCTCTCCTCACAGGCGGACACGCTGCTCGGGAGCTCCATGAGACAAGCCGTCAGCGATACGGCACGGCGTATCCTGCAGAACGAATACGACGTGCGGGGATATGAATTGCCCACCCCGGATACGAGGCGCAGGCGGGAAAAGAAGCCGGAAAAGACAGGTAAAAAAACTAAAATAGGAAGATAATATGGCCTTGTGGTTGGAAAAGCTGGGACTGCAAAGAACGCGTCCCCCAAAAGAAGAGCTGAAGGACTTCTGTCTGGAACTGTGTCCGGACAACCGGATAGCCTCCTTCATGATAACGGACCATACGCCCCGAAGCGGGAACCCCTTCATCCGGTTCGTCAAAGAAGCGGCCCGTAAAGCCGTAATTGAGGAAGCCCGGGGTGTCCCTGACAACCTGCTGCTCTTCTATGCCGGCATCCGGAAAGAGGAGCTGCCCCCTGTCAGCGGACTGCAGGAGAAGGAACCCAGGCAGGCATGGCGTTTCATCATCGAAAACGGCGGGATCACGGACGGCAACTCCGTCCCGCTGCGACGGGCCGCCTATCTGGAGGCACACGGTGTGGAAACGGACCGCAGGAACCTGGAGAGGCTGGAACACTCGCCAGGCTACAAAGATTTCGTGGCACACGAGACCGCACGGGAACGTATCCTTCAAGGAAAGAACGCCCGGTTCCTCGTGACCGCCGTAAAGACAGACCAGGGTGTCAGGGTGTTCAACAGGGGGCTGCACGGCCCGCGCCACCTACGCGAATACCTGCAGGAAATAGCCGACAATTTCTACTCACCCTGTGGAAAGAGACCGGGGACATTGTCCATATTCCGCATCGAGACCTCGTCAAAACGGCTGATGGAGATGTCCCGGCAACCCGGAAGATGTTTCCCCGCCTCCCAGCCCGGACTGGAAGTGTTCGGGAATTACCGTCCGGTAGCCTCCTTCGACCTGTCACCCACGGCGGCCAACCTCGACAGGTTCATTACGGCCGGCTCCCTGGAACTTTCCAGACGCAATCTGGATATCATGACCCTGCAGGACATCGCAGAAAAAGGATACGCCCACCTGACGCTGGAGGAACCGTTCCGCTATAGGAGGGAGTTCGCCCCCGTGGAAAAAGAACTCGGAAGGCTATCCAGGGAAAAGGAGCTCCATCCGGACTTTCCTCTCGGGGAGAGGATGGCGGAACTCCGGGAGACTTCCAGGAAGATCGCCGCTGCCCTGTTAGTAAGGGAGGGAGTCCGAACAGGGATGCCACGGTCAGAAACGAGGTATGCCGACAGGATATCACGCATGCTGGGGAGTCCGGCGGATACCCTCGGGGGATCCGATACCGGCAAAAAGAGAAAACAACCTTCTTCCAAACGGAAACATGCCGCAGGAAGACAAGTAAAACTGTAAATTGTAAGCATATATGGCAACCAACAAACCACTCACCCCGGAAGAGGCCGTCGACATGGGCCGCCGCGCTGTCGGCCGGCGGGCATTGATGCGGACACTGAGGGACATTTTCTCGTACCGTAACCCGCTACGGCAGTTCATGGACGCCTACCGTTTCAACGTCATCCGCTGGAGCGCGTCCAATCTCAGGGAACCGACACTCGGAAAACGTGTCAGGCTGTTCCTCGGCACCAGAAACCCGCTACGGATTCTCCGCGACAACTTCCGGCAGAACCGCGCGGACCTGACAGCGGACTGGGAAAGGGTGGTCATCGGCCGTATCAACCTCTCGCTGGAAGAGCTGGGGAGCATCCCACTGCATTCCAGACCGCGTGACCTTGCCAAAAGGCTGGATCGTGTCGGAAGGATGATAAACCGGATGACCGGCTATGAGCATTGTCCCAGCCTGCTCACAGAGAAGCTGCTGCTCTCCACCTACAGGTATATATTCATGGCTCCCCATGACAGGCGGTTCAGTGCCCTCTGTCCAGACGGAATCTGCGGGATGCTGCGGCAGAACGGTGTGCCGCCGGAGAGCCTGTATTACCAGAATTACGAAAGCCTGCTGCAAGGAAGGGAGACGGTCATCTACGAGTTCGCCTCTGGCGGGAAAGGGCAACAATATCTGCGTCCTCTGGAACACGTGAGGCTGGATACCGGCCCGGGAGGGTATGACATGCTTCCCGCCCGTCGGCCCGACGGCCCGAAGGACCCTTCCGTTTCCCAAGGGGCGGCCGTACCGCTCTCCGAAAAGATGGAAAAAAACGGGAGGAATATCGCAAGGGAGAAGAGAACGGTCCGGAACACAAAAGTCAAAAATACAAAAGCCAAAAACAAAGGCATAAGAATGTAATTAATTATTTACCTGATAAAAACAAAAATTATGAGAATCGTACTTACAGACAAGCCAGCCATGGCAAGGAGCATCGCCTCCGTACTGGGCGCCAACGAAAAGGCGGAAGGATATCTTTACGGTAACGGGTATGCCGTCACATGAACTTACGGCCACCTGCTGGCACAGGCACCGCCGTCCGCTTATGGGCCCGCCCGTGTGGAACGGCAGGCGCTTCCCCTTATTCCGGTCTCGTTCCGCCTCGTTGTCAGACAAGTCAGGACGGAGGAAGGATATGTCACCGACCCGCTAGCCACCCGGCAGCTGGGAGTGCTCCGCGGGTTGCTCGAAAACGCCGAGTGGGTGGTCATAGCCACGGACGCGGGGCGTGAAGGAGAATTGGTCAGCCGGTATCTCCTGGACTACCTCGGTTACCGTAAACCAGCCCTGCGCCTGTGGATATCCTCCCTGACAGAAAAGGCCATCCTGAATGGTTTCAAAAATCTGAGAGAGGACGGTGACTTCGACAACCTCGCCCTGGCGGCGAGGGCACGCAGGGAAGCGGACTGGATACTGGGCGTGAACGCGAGCATCGCCCTGGGGATAGTCGCCGGCATGAGCAACCACTCGCTCGGACGGGTGCAGACACCCACGCTGGCACTGGTCTGCCGCCGTTATCTTGAGAACAGGGATTTTGTGCCCGTGAGCTGTTACCATCTGCGGACCGGAGTCTGCAAGGACGGGCAGAAAGTTCTTTTCACATGTCCTCTCCGGTATGAAAGGAAAGAGGATGCCGAAAAAGCCCGGGCCGGACTGGAGGGCGAAAGCCGCTGTACGGTCCTTGCCGTGAAAAAGAAAGAGAATATGGAGGAGCCGCCTCTGCCGCATGATCTGACCGGCCTGCAACAGGAGGCCAATACACGTCTGGGCATGGCAGCCGGACAGACCCTCGCCGTCGTCCAAAGGCTATACGAAAGAGGATACGTCTCATATCCGAGAACCGGATGCTGCCACATTCCGGAAGATATCTTCGAACAGGCGCCCACGCTCGTCGCCTCCCTTAAAGGACATCTCCGGTTCGGAAGGCACGCAGAAAGGCTGCTCGAGAAAGGACTGAACCCTCATGCGGTGGACGGGAACAGCGTAACGGAACACCATGCCCTTCTCATCACGGGAGAGGTGCCCGAAGGACTCTCCCCGGACGAGCAGAACATCTACTCCTTGATCGCCGGGAGGATGCTGGAAGCATTTTCCGAAGGATGTGTCAGGGAGATCGTACGTGTCAGGGTCGATTACGGAGAAATGGAATTCGAGGCCGAAACCTCATGTGTGAAGTATCCGGGATGGCGGGACATTTATAACGGACCGGACATGGCGGAAGAAAGCACCCCCTTGCCACAGTTCCATCAGGGAGAGACACTGGCGGTATTGGAAACAGAAATACTGGAAGACTGTACAAAGCCGCAGCCTCCATTCACGGAAGCCGAACTACTGGCTGCCATGGAAAACGCCGGCAGCACGGCGGACAGTGAAAACAAAAAGAAAAGAATGGAGAAGTGTGGGCTCGGGACGCCGGGCACCCGTACAGGAATCATCGACCTGCTGGTGGCCCGCCGATACGTAGAGCGTATCGGAAACCGTCTCATCCCGACGGAGAAGGGGCTTGAGATATACGGCATCGTAGGAGACAAACTGATCGCCGATGCGGCTATGACGGCCGCCTGGGAAGAAGCGCTACGTGAAATCGAGGAAGGAAGACTTAGTGCCGGGAAGTTCATGAAAGGGATACATGAGTATGCACGGAAGATCGTATCCGAACTGCTCGCCCTGCAAGTCAGGAACCCGAGTGTGACAAAGTGTACCTGCCCGAAATGTGGAACAGGAACAGTGACATTCTACGACAGGGTGGCCAAATGCGGAGATCCCGACTGCGCGTTCCATCTTCCGCGCATGTTCAACGGACGGACGATGAGAGACGAAGAGATGACACGGCTGATGGCAGGGGAAGCTACCCCCTTCCTGAAATTCACCACCAAGGCGGGAAAACCCTATGAGGCATCGCTCAGAATGGATGAGAATTACAAGGTGGAGCTTACATTCAAGGACAGAAGATCTGAAGGATAGCGGACTGACAGCATCCCGCATAGCTGTAACTTAGGCGGTAAACGTCGTTTTGGCAGGATTCGTTTCCGGTCAGTTTCCAGAAGAAAGGGCCGGGGTTTCCCTTGAAGATCCTAGGTCCGGCCTATATGGTAGGAAATAAATAAGGGACAAGCCCGTCCATCATACCGAAGCGGAACAGGCTGCCAACAAAGGGTATAGCGGTTTACGGCAGCCTTTTGGGAAAAACGACCGGCCATTGGTGACAATACATGACTATGCATGACACAAAAAAGAAATGATTTCATCTTCAGTATCTTGCATCTGAATTTATTAAAAACATTAAATTATGGAAATAACGATTATGGAAACAAGTGCTTATCTGGAATTAAAACGACAGCTTAGCACACTGTCTGTACAAATGGAAGAATTCAACCGGAAAACTGCCCCGCCGTCTCCGGATAAATGGATTGACGCGCAAGAGGGGTGTCAG
>ENA-OVGR01002217-OVGR01002217.1-human-gut-metagenome-genome-assembly--contig:-NODE-2217-length-12931-cov-4.851041_pt1 | contig 12931 bp, 10 predicted proteins | sample MGYA00237775_ERZ505429 | MGnify/ENA primary metagenome ERZ505429 (study PRJEB26158, sample SAMN06016345) | human gut metagenome | biome: human gut; feature: ankylosing spondylitis patient; material...
GCCAACCCCTTCCCCATGAGCATCTACGATAATATCACCTACGGCCCCAGGCTGCACGGTGTGCACAACAAGGCAGAGCTGGACGAGCTGGTGGAAAGCTCCCTGCAGGGTGCCGCCCTCTGGAACGAGGTCAAGGACCGCCTGAAAAAGAGCGCCCTGGGCCTTTCCGGCGGCCAGCAGCAGCGCCTGTGCATTGCCCGCGCCCTGGCTGTCAAGCCCGAAGTCCTGCTGATGGATGAGCCCACCAGCGCTCTGGACCCCGGCTCCACCATGAAGGTGGAGGAGCTGATGAGCGAGCTGAAAAAGAACTACACCGTGGTCATCGTGACCCATAACATGCAGCAGGCTGCCCGTATCAGCGACCGCACCGCCTTCTTCCTGCTGGGCGAGCTGGTGGAAGCCGGCCCGACGGCGCAGATCTTCAGCACCCCGCAGGATAAGCGCACCGAGGATTACATTTCGGGCCGGTTCGGCTAAGGAGAAAAACGCAATGAGCAACCGTACACAATACGAAAACGACCTTGCCGCCCTGAAAACGGCCCTGGCCGAGATGGGTCAGAACGCTGCCGATGCCGTGGAAGCTGCAATGGAAGCCCTCTGCACCGCCGATGCCGGGGCTGCCGCCGCCGTGGCGCAGGGCGATGGCCGCATCAACAACATGGAGCGGGACATTGAGCACCGCTGCATGACCCTGCTGCTCCGCCAGCAGCCGGTGGCAGGCGACCTGCGCCGCATCTCCACCGCCATGAAGGTGGTCACGGATGTGGAGCGCATCGGCGACCATGCCTCCGATATCGCGGAGATCATCCCCCATCTGGTCACTGTCCGCAAGGAGGGCGACCCTGCTGTGAGCCAGGCCATCAAGATGGGCCAGAAGGCGCACAAGATGATCCTGGATGCCCTGAATGCCCTGACCTCTGAGAATGAGCAGGCCGCCCTCAGGGTCATTGCCGCCGACGATGAGGTGGACTATGATTTCAACGCCATCAAGCATACGCTGGCGCAGGAGATCGCCGCCGACCCCGGCAAGGTGGATGCCGCCCTGGATCTGCTCATGGTCATCAAGTACCTGGAGCGCATCGGCGACCACGCCGTGAATCTGGCCGAGTGGGTGGAGTTTGTCCGCAGCGGGCGTTATCATAACGAAAATATGTTCTGATCTTTTGTTTCTGTAAAAATTTGAGCTATTTGCAATTATTTCTGTGCCCCGCCCGTATTATAGGCAGAAAGGCTTCCCCAGAAAGCCTGATGAACTGGCTGCGGCGGGGGTCCGGCATCCCCCTGTCCCCGCCCGCCGCTGCCGCAACGGAGGGTTTTAACGCTATGGTACAGACCAAGAATTTCCCGCTGGAAACGCGCGGCGAGGCGGTCAGCCGCGAAGCGCTGGTCCAGGCGGCATTACAGGAGATCACCCAGAATTACCGCGAAGCAAGCCTTTCCAATGTGGCCCGCAGCTACGGCGTTTCGCTGGCGTATGTCAGCGAGTGCGTCCGGGCCCAGACCGGAAAGACCTATAAGGAGCTGCTGCAGAAGCACCGGATGGAGACCGCCGCCCGTCTGCTGCGCCGCAGCGACCTGAACATCCAGCAGATCATCACCCAGGTGGGCTACGAGAACACCAGCTACTTCTACCGCCTGTTCCATGAGCGGTATGGCCAGAGCCCCCGGGAGTACCGCCGGGCACGCAGCCAGCGCACATAAGCGCATCAGTGAACGACCCTCTCCGCCTTTGCAGCAGGCTTTGACGGAGAGGGCCGTTTTGTGTTATATTAAGGCAGAACGATCAGGGCGGGCAGCGGCCTGCCGGAAGAGAGGTTGGATGACGATGTTTCGTGGAGCAAGACGTGCAGATCTGGATGCGATCCTGAAAATTTATGCCCGCGCCCGGCAGGCGATGGCGGATTCCGGCAACCCCACCCAGTGGGGAGATCATTTCCCGCCGCAGGAGCTGCTGGAAGAGGACATTGATTCCAACCGGCTGTTCCTCTACCTTGTAAACGGCGAGCTGGAGGGCGTGTTTGCCTTCATCCTTGGCCCGGACCCCACCTATGCCCGGATCGAGGATGGCAAGTGGCTGAACGATACCCTGCCCTACGGCACCATCCACCGGCTGGCTTCGGCGGGCAGGCACCCCGGCGTTGCCGCCGCTGTGATCACCTGGTGTCTGGAGCACTGCGAGAGCCTGCGGGCCGACACCCACGCCGACAACAAGATCATGCAGCACCTGCTGGAAGAAAACGGCTTTACCAAGTGCGGCATCATCCATGTGGAGGATGGCACGCCCCGCATTGCCTACCAGAAAATGTCCCTTACCCTGCCTTTGCGCCGGGATTGAACCGCAAAAATGCGCCGCCCCACCGGAAACGATGGAGCGGCGCTGTTTTTATATCGGTTTGTCAAGAGCTCTCCCTTTGGGAGAGCTGTCGAGCAAAGCGAGACTGAGAGGGTGAGCCCGCTTTCAGGAAATCGGATCTGTCATCTGACTTTCAAGCGTGGGTTTGACCACCGCATCTTCTTCCGGCGTGGGCTGGAAATACTTCTCGTACAGCTCCATGCCGATGCGGTAGCCCTGCCACACGATGACTGCTGTGCCTGCACCGGCCACGCCGATGATGGCGGCAGTGCCCAGAATGCTGGGCTCGCTCTCGATGGTGGCATCCCGGTACTGGGCTTCTACGGTCACGATGCTGTCCTTGGCCACGGTGCCTGCCGGGATGGTAAAGCTCTCCTCGTTGTAGGCGACCGCCGGGTTGCCCAGCAGGCTGGATTCATCCATGGCCCACAGGTCGAACACCATGCCCTCGGGCACGGCGCTCTGGTTCAGCGTCACCTTGACCTCGGCATCCACCGGCACGCTGGCGCTGGTCATGGCTTCGTTGCCGTTGTAGGTGAACGTGCCGCCCTTCACCGTCAGGGTGTAGGTGGGGGCTTCGGGTTCGGGCTCGGGTTTGGGTTCGGGCTTCGGGTCGGGAACAACAATTTTGGTCGAGTTCAACTCCACATCGCTGTCGGGCATCTCAAAGCGTACCACTTTTTTGTTGGTTTTACCGTTCGGGTAAATGCTGTTGAATGCCTTGCCGATTTCCTGACCGTTGATATTCGTAATATCTACATTGGATTCTACGGTGAGGACGGTGCCTGCGTAGGAATACAGATCCCATGCGGTGCCCTGCACCAAATCATAGGTGGTCTTATCGTAAACAAGAGGAAGCGTATCGTTTACCTTCACGATGGCTCCACCATTCACGGTAACAGAGCGATAATTTCCACTCAGCACGGTTCCCTGGGTGAGAATGCTGTCTTTTCCGTTGAATGCACCGCCGGTTATCGTTCCGTCATTATAAAGCAAACCGGCCGCAAATGTGCCGCCCTCGATTTTATGCGTTTTAGTGGGATCGCCATTAGGCCAACCATTTGCTACCAGAGTATTGAAAATGCCATCTTCGATGATGCCGCCTTCGTTAACAATGCCGCATTTCACTGCATCCAACTGGCCGGTTTTATTGACGGGGTCGGTAAATCGGAAGTTGTAGGAGTTGTAGGTTTTTCCGCCGGTCAGATACAGTGTGCCATGGCTCATGCCATCGGATGCTTTATTAACATACCAGCCGTCACCATAATAATTATAATAATTGCCATCGGGCTTAAAAGGAGCATTGCCTATAACCGGTGTGCCATCACTGTCCATGATAAGGGGCAAATCATGGGAAGCCTGGTTCAGTATGATATCCGCTTCCGGATTAAAAGCACTCACAGAATTAAGAGATTCTATATTGATGCACACGGTGTTTTTGTTGGAAGAATTCGGATATAGAGAATCGTTTTCAAATAAAATGCGGTTGATATCAAGGATGGGTTCACTGGCGGTAATGGTATTATTCCCGGTCTTGACTGCATAAAGCGTGTTGCCCCAGTCGCCGGACGCAAGACCATTGACTGCTGTAATAGAACCGGTTCCGTTCAGGGTGACTGTTTTGAATGTGCCTGCACCTTCACCAGTGGGCGTGTTTTTGAACGCGCCGCCGGTCAGCTTGGCACCGGATTCAACCACCAACTGGACAGCCGGGTTCAGTGCGTTTCTCCCACCGGAAAAATCATAATCTCCGCTTTCCAGCGTCAGCGTGTTATTGCTCGCATCAAAATTCCAGCCGTTGCCGCTGTAATCCTGGGTGCCGCCTTCGGTGCCAACGGGATAGCCATTTTCGTCGATCACCAGCCGGGTCAGCTTGCTCAGGGTAACGGTGTCCGCGGTGTCTGCATTGGCGGGTGGTGCGGTGAAAGTGACAAGAAAACCACCATCGGGTGCAGGGTCAATAGAATCGTCTACATTCTGTGCCCAATCTTTTAACAAACAAGGTGTGTCGTTTGTGTCTCCGAATGTAACATCAATAGGAAATGCTCTTTTTGAACTGCCATAGGTAAAAGAATATTTGATGGTGACGCTGGTATTATAGTAGGAATTGGGAATGACATAACCGCTTGAGCCGAGAGTATTGATTGTTGCGAAGAGAATGTCATAGCTGCCATTCATCTGGGAATTCACTTTCAAGGTATAGCCGCTAGCGACATTGACACCCTCTGGTTTTTTTTGAAAAATGCCGCCCTTTATGGCGCCGTTGTTGGTAACGGTAGATTTAAACGTGCCATTTTCAATCGTGCCAGTGGGGTCATTGGTAATGGGATCAAAAAAAGTGCCGCCGGTAATAGTACCATGATTTATAACGGGCATTGAGTAAGTTCCACTCGTTATAGTGCCATAATTGGTAATACTGGAACCAGGATTTTCGGTGTCCCAAAAATTACCATTTTCAATCGTTGCGTGTTCCCCTATGATGGCAGAACATAAAATACTGATTGGATCCTGACGGATGCTTCCGAAATCTGTCAAATCATAGGTAGTAGGGCTTTCGGGGGCGATGGTCAAAACTTTAGCCGTAGCATCATAGCTCCAGCCATCACCGGTATAAATTTCGTGCTCATCAGAATTGATTGTAGGAGTTATACCATTGAGAACCGGATAACCAGACTGAATTTGTAAAGGTTTCAAGTTGGAGCCGCCTTCCTCCGCCCACGCTGTGATTGCCGACACAGGCAGGAGCGTTACCGCCATGCACAGCGCCACCAGAAGGCTGATAAGTCGTTTCTTCATAGGGGGTCCCTCACTTTCTTTGGGCCGGAAGTGGAGCTCCGGCAAAAATGGATGCTCTTACTTCCTTAAATACACGCCGCGCGGAATCCTTTCACCTTTTTTCAAAAAAATTTGAAAAAAAAAAAGAAAAACCAGAATGCTGAGGTGGTGGCATCTCCTGACGATTGTGACCGAGCGCTCCCGGATACTTCTGATGAAGTATGCGGGGGCGTTTTTTCGTGGAACTGGGGGCTTGTGGAGCGGGGGCAATCGTTCTATAATACAAGCTGTGAAATGAATCACAAAAGGGGTGGAACGTATGGACAAAAAACTGAACGAGGCCGTGGCGGCGCTGCGGCCCCAGATGGTGGCGGCGCTCCAGCGGCTGGTGCGCAGGCGCAGTGTGGAGGCCGACCCGCTGCCGGGCAGGCCCTTTGGCGAGGAGGTGGATGCCTGCTTTGCCGAGGCGCTGACCCTCTGCCATGAGCTGGGCTTTGAGACCACCGACATGGATCGGTACATCGGCTGGTGCGAGATCGGCACCGGGGACGAGATGGTGGCGGTGCTGGGGCATCTGGACGTGGTGCCCGAGGGCGAGGGCTGGCATCACCCGCCCTACGCCGCCGGGATCGAGGACGGCAGGCTGTATGGCCGGGGGTCCATTGACGACAAAGGCCCGGTGGTGGCCAGTCTGTTCGCGCTGAAGGCCATCCGGGATCTGGGCATCCCGCTCAACCGCCGTGTCCGGCTGCTGTTCGGCCTGAACGAGGAGACCAACGACCGGGATGTGCTGTACTACAAGGCCCACGGCGGGGAGATCCCGGTGCTGGGCTTCACCCCGGACGGCGAGTATCCGCTCATCAACGGCGAAAAGGGCATCCTGAACGAGAGCTATGCCGTGCAGCTGCACCAGACCGGGGCCTGGCAGCTGAGCAGGGTGCAGGGCGGCGTGGCCGGCAATGTGGTGCCGGACTACGCCTGCGCTGCGCTGACCGCCCCGGCGGGAGCCTCCCTGCCGGAGGCAGAGCACATCACCGTGACGGCCATCCCCGGCGGCTATCAGGTGGAAGCGGTGGGCGTTTCGGCCCACGGCAGCCACCCGGAGCAGGGCGAAAACGCCATCGGGCGGCTGGTGTGCTACCTCGACCGGCTGCCGCTGGAGGGGGATGCAAAACAGGCCGTGCACTTTCTGGCCGAGAAACTGGGCACCGACCCCTACGGCGAGCGCCTGCTGGGCCACCGGCTGGAGGATGCGCTCTCCGGCCCCATGAGCTGCAACTGGGGGCTGATCGAGGGCGACGCGCAGCATCTGTGGGTCAAGCTGAACTACCGCTATCCTGTGACCATGGAACGGGCAGACTGCCAGCCCGCTGTGCAGGCCGCCTTTGAGGCCGCAGGCTGGGCGCTGGATGGGCAGGTGCACAAGGAAAAGCTCTACTACCCTGCCGAGACCCCGCTGGTCAGCGCCCTGCTGGAGGTTTACCGGGATGCCACCGGCGACAATGCCCCGCCCAAGTGCATCGGCGGCGGCACCTATGCCAAGATGCTGCCCAATGTGGTGGCCTTTGGCCCCCTGTTCGCGGGCGACCCGGTCACAGAGCATCAGCCCGATGAATGCATCGATCTGGAACGTCTGGTGCAGAACGCCCAGATCATTGCAAACGCCATTGTCAAGCTGGCAAACCTGCCGCTGGAATAAGAAGGAGGACGGGACTATGAAGATCACGCAGGTGCGGCTGGGCCGCATTTCTACCCCGCTGCGGGTGCCGTTCAAAACGGCACTGCGCACTGTGAACAGCGTTGAGGATGTTATCGTGGAGCTCCACACCGATACCGGTGCGGTGGGCTACGGCGAAGCACCCCCGACCGGTGTCATCACCGGCGACACCACCGGGGCCATCCTCGGTGCCATTCAGGATCATATCGCCCCTGCCCTGCTGGGCCGCGACCTCGATGAATTTGAGGATCTGACCGCCGCCGTGCAGAAGGCGCTTGTCCACAATACCAGCGCCAAGGCCGCTGTGGACATGGCCCTGTGGGATCTGCTGGGCCAGAAGTACAGCGCCCCTGTCTACCGGATGCTGGGCGGTGCCCGCAGGAACATCGTGACCGATATCACCATCAGTGTCAACCCGCCGGAGGAGATGGCCCGGGATGCCCGCACCGCCGTCCAGCGCGGCTACGACTGCCTGAAGGTCAAGGTTGGCATCGACCCTGAACTGGATGTGGCCCGCCTTGCCGCGGTGCGGCAGGCCGTGGGCCGGGACATCAAGCTCCGCATCGATGCCAATCAGGCCTGGAACGCCAAGCAGGCGGTCCGCATCCTGAACCAGATGCAGGAGAAGGGGCTGGACATTGAGTTCGTGGAGCAGCCCGTGCCCGCCGCAGACCTTGAGGGGATGCAGTATGTCACCCGCCATGCCGATGTGCCCGTGCTGGCCGACGAGAGCGTGTTCAGCCCGGCAGATGCCCTGCGGATCATGCAGACCGGCGCGGCCGACCTGGTGAACATCAAGCTGATGAAGTGCGGCGGCATCACCAATGCCCTGCGCATTGCTGCCGCCGCTGAGGTGTACGGCGTGGAGTGCATGATCGGCTGTATGCTGGAAGCAAAGATCTCGGTCAACGCCGCCGTGGAGCTGGCCTGTGCCAAGAAGATCATCACCAAGATCGACCTTGACGGCCCGGTGCTCTGCAGCGAGGACCACATCCTCGGCGGTGCCGTGTTCGACGAAAAGAACATCACCGTCTCCGACGCGCCCGGCATGGGCATTCAGGGCTTTGTGCCCGGCAAGGTGTCCTATCTCGACTAAAACAGGAACAGACCGCATCCCGAAACACACGGGGTGCGGTCTCTTTTTGTGAATCTGTATTTCGTGTACGGACAGTGAAAAAAGCTCGTGTCTGTATATGTTGAAATGAAAAACAAAAAAAGCGGGGAAAATCTTTGACTTTTCGGCCTGCAGGGCGTATAATCATATTTGTTCCGTGTAGAGGAATGGGAAAACTGTGCGCAGTGGGCGCACAATCTGGATAGGGGAGTAGAAAAGTTATGAAAACGTTGAAAGCGGCTGCGGCAAGGTACAACGCCACCAGCCTGATCCTGCGCATCGTCATCGGCCTTGCGGTCGGTGTGGTGCTGGCACTGGCGGTGCCCGGTGCGGGCTGGGTGGAAGAGTTCGGCAGCCTGTTCGTGGGTGCCCTGAAGGGCATTGCCCCGGTGCTGGTGTTCGTTATCGTGGCCAGTGCGCTGGCGCAGGGCACGTCCAGGCTGGACCGGCGCTTTGGCACGGTCATCTGGCTGTACATGCTCACCACCTTCCTGGCCGCCGCCATTGCGGTGGTGACCAGCTTCCTGTTCCCTCAGACCGTCGTTCTGGCTGAGGCGGCAGAATCCGAGGTGGTGCCCCAGGGTCTGGGCGAGGTGATGAACACCCTGCTCACCAACTTTGTGGCAAACCCCGTCAGCGCCCTGCTGAACGGCAATTACATCGGCATCCTGTTCTGGGCCTGCCTGTTCGGTCTGGCCATGAAGAAGTACGGCGCGGACAGCACCAAGCTGTTCCTGGCAAATACAGCGGATGCAGTCTCCCAGATCGTCCGCTGGATCATCAATCTGGCACCCTTCGGCATCATGGGCCTTGTGTACACCAACGTGTCCAGCAACGGCCTGTCCATCTTTACCCAGTACGGCAGGCTGCTGCTCCTGCTGGTGGGCACCATGCTCTTTATGGCACTGGTCGTCTCGCCCTTTATCATCTTTGTGTACCTGCACTGCAACCCGTATCCGCTGGTGTTCCGCTGCCTGCGTGAATCCGGCCTGACCGCCTTCTTCACCCGCAGCTCTGCCGCCAACATCCCGGTCAATATGGATCTGTGCGAAAAGCTGGGGCTGGATAAGGATATGTATTCCGTCTCCATCCCCCTGGGCGCTACCATCAATATGGATGGTGCCGCCATCACCATTACCATTATGACGCTGGCTGCGGCCAATACGCTGGGCATTCAGGTGTCCCTGCCCGCCGCCATCCTTCTTTCCGTGATGAGCGCTCTGGGTGCCTGCGGCGCTTCCGGCGTGGCCGGCGGCTCCCTGCTGCTGATCCCCATGGCATGTTCCCTGTTCGGCATCTCCAATGATATTGCCATGCAGGTAGTCGGTGTCGGCTTTATCATTGGCGTGGTGCAGGATTCCGTGGAAACTGCCCTGAACTCCGCCGGTGACGTGGAATTTGCCGCCACTGCGGAATATCACCAGTGGCGCAGGGAGGGCAAGCCCCTGCCGGCGTTCCTGTGCAAGTGATGCAAAACTGAAATGGCTTTTCAAAGGCTGCTGTGCTGCTGGCACGGCGGCCTTTTTGTTTGGAACTTTTTTCTGGGCATTTTGCACAGGAAAGCCCTCGCCCTGTTGGAATTGACGGATTCTGACGGATTTTACACGATAAGAACTCTTTTTGTAGAAGAAATTCTGGGCAAAACAGAGAGAAAATCTGAAAAAGTTTTCCAAACAAGGTTTCAATCGTCCATGTATACAAGAACTTTATTTTTCATAAAAAACGTTTTGTGCTAGTTGCGCAAAGAACGAAAGAACGTTAAAAATGTATCACTAAATTCATAGTTTGTTCATAGAATTTATAAAACGATTTCATAATTGAGTGGCATAATATGGCCATCCTCAGAGAGGGGAACAAAAGAACGAAGGGTTCTGAGAGGTTCCGCTTTGAGGATGCAGGGAGATAGAGGCCCTGCCAAAAAAAACACAATGACATTTACCGATATACGGAGGATATTTATTATGATGAACAAGAACACTGTTATTCTGGACAACACTATGATGGACGCTTACCTGACTGTCACTGAGGGCGTGTCCGATAACTGCGGCATTGGCCTGGCTTTTGCAAGCCTGCTCGAGAGCGCAAAGAAGAACTTTGTCAACCAGAGCAACCGCCGCGCTGTCAATGCAAGCTTTGCCGGCTGATCTTCTCCAATTTGCCGGTTGAAGATTCTCCTTCTTTTTTGTTACAGCTGCTGCCACACTGTAATATGAACTGAAAAGCCCGGAACCGTACCTGCCGCCATAGCAGGTACGGTTCCGGGCTTTTTTGCTGTGTGGGTTCGGTCAGCGCAGGGGGGTTAAGCCGTCAGCTTTGCTTTCTGCAGCGCGGCCACGATCAGCGGAATGAGGATGAGCTGCGCCACGATGCCGGGCACGGCAGTGAGCACCGCACCGGACAGGAACGCGCTGAACGGGAAGCTGGAGCCGGACAGACCGGCCAGCACAAAGCGCACTGCACCCCAGACAAGGCGGCCTGCCACCATCGAGGTGACAAGGGTGGCGTAGGTCATGGGCAGGGTGTGCTGCACCTTGCGGTACATAAAACCGGCCACAGCGCCGTATGTGGCCAGCTCAAAGGCCATGGCGATGGCAATGGGGTACATCGGGGGCATCCCGAACAGCACCGAGCGGAGCAGCGGGGCGGCAAAGCCCAGTGCCAGGCCCCAGGGGCCGCCCAGCACAAAGCCAGCCAGCAGCACCGGGAAGTGCATGGGGCAGAGCATATTGCCAATCTGAGGCACATGGCCGGTGATCATGGGCAGCACAAAGGCCAGTGCCAGAAACAGTGCGGCCAGCACCAGATCACGGGTCGCGGAACGGGTCTTGGTATTCATCAATGATTCCTCCTGAAAATGCACAGACAAAAAGGGCCTGCCGCCAGCACGCGCGCCAGCGGCAGACCCCTTCATGGTGTCTGTTTCAAAATAATGTTTGCGGGGAGAAACACGGGCTTCAGCCCGCAAAGCCCCGGCTTCAGCCGGGAATTGTGCAAAAAGTATAGCAGATGCAAAGCCGCCTTGTCAAGCTCAGCGGATGAGGATGGTTACAGGGCGGTGTTTGCAGATTTTTGAAATTTGTAGATGTAATAAAAGGAATCTTCACCGGGGCCTTCTGCAAATGTACTGTTACAGACATTGGTGTGAGAATAACCATTGTCGGAGGCTGCATTCAATTCGGCATCAGAAAGCGCATGTTCCATAAAGAGCCAGATCTCAGGATCGGAAAAAGTGAAGCACTGAGATGTATTGGAGGATTCGATTTGAGCATGGACACGTCCCGGAAAGTAATAATCAAAGAGTGTCCAGTCTAGGAAGTAGTTCGTTGTATAAAGAACTGCATCCTGAGTGGGGGTAATAACTTCCAGACACTGGGTGGTCGCAAGGTCGATGCGCTTTTCCCGCTGATAGGTTTGGTAGAAATCCGGTAGACTGCACACCAGCGTTCCCAAAATCAGAATACTGGACAGAATGGTTCTCCAACGGACTTTAGACAGAAGAAAGCCAAAAACCAGGTAAACGACTGCGGTGAGCGGATAAAGGTATCGAACGAGAAAAAGCGGGCGAAAGGCATGTGAAACGATCAGCCCGACTGCGGAGGTGCCGGCGGCAGAAAGCAAGCCGGTCAAAAGCCAGATCGTATCAGGGGCGAAGAGCCATTTAGAGGACGACTTGGCCTGTGCTGTGAAATAAAGAAGGAATGCAAGACCGAAAATGAGGACTGTCCAAGAAGGGTTGAAGAAGAATCCGATACAATTGATCGGAGAAGGAATGAAGGTGGACCACCAGTCTGCCGCAGTACGTTTGAAAGTGGGAAGCAATACCAGAAGCCAGGGAAGGTAGACGACCACTGCGGCACAATAAGTGATAAGGATTTTTTTGAAGTTGCTCTTATCCTGCGGAAGCAGAGAAAGCAGAGCCAGATAGAAAAATGCAACGGAAATCAGGGCATAGTAGTGCGTATAAGCGGCACAAAGAGAGGCGACGCTGAAAATGACCCAATCGGAGGTTTTACCGGAATGAAGAATGTTATGGAGTGCCAGATAGGCCGCCAACACAAAGAAAGCGCCGAGTGAATACATTCGGGCCTCGACATTGAACATGATAGCGGTATCAGTCAAAGAGGCAAAAGTGGAAACAACAACTGCGGGAATCAATCCGAACTGTCTGAAAATCACTGTACAGGCAAGAATCAGAATGAGTCCATAGGGAATCAGAGCCGACAGATGATAGACATATCCGTGATTGCCCAGAAGATGATATAGGAGTTGCGTGAAAAGATAGTACAGCGGCGGATGGTTATCTGCCGCTGTGACTTGGAGCATTTCAAAAACATTCATTTGGGCAAGGCCGATGCTGAACCCCTCATCTCCCCAGAAGGAGTTGTCAAAAATGCGGACAAAGTGCATGGCGAACAGCACAAGGGCATACAGGTACAGCAGCCAGGGCAAAATCCTGCGGCTGCGCTGTGCCCGGGATGTGGGTGAGGAAAAAGACATAGGAACCTCCCAAAATGATAAAAAAAGCAAACAAATTCATCTTATTATATCATACAGCGGCAAAAGATGATATTGCAAAGCAGCCAAAAGCCGCAAAAATGTTTTGCGGGGGCAAAATGAACCTGCATTTTCAACAAAAACGGGAACGTTTACAAGCGATTTTGCCAAGGGATGTACATTTTGACGAAAGAACCTTGACGTTTTTGCATAGAATAGATAATATAGACTTGAGAAATAGCGCATCGGGGCGTACGGCCCGGGTGCGTACCATATCCGATGCAAACGCTGAGGTTCATACGGGAGGACCAAAGATGACAAATGCAGAAAAACTTACCCTGGCAAAACACGCCTGCCACATCCGCATGGGCGTGATCGAGGGCACTCACAGCGCCAAGTGCGGCCATCCGGGCGGCAGCCTGGATATCGCGGAGGTGCTGGCGTACCTCTATTTCGTAGAGATGAAGGTGGATCCGAA
>ENA-OVGR01002222-OVGR01002222.1-human-gut-metagenome-genome-assembly--contig:-NODE-2222-length-12882-cov-4.344742_pt1 | contig 12882 bp, 9 predicted proteins | sample MGYA00237775_ERZ505429 | MGnify/ENA primary metagenome ERZ505429 (study PRJEB26158, sample SAMN06016345) | human gut metagenome | biome: human gut; feature: ankylosing spondylitis patient; material...
CCACCAGCTGTTCGGTGCTGGCAATGCTGCCCTCAATGGTGCTGTTGTAGAGCAGCACATCGGCGTCCTTGGCACCGGCGTAAAAATCTTCCAGCGAAAGATTGATGGTGGCCAGATTGTTGCCGTTGTCCGTTAAATCAGCAAACACATAGCTGCCGCCCGCCATCTCGATCATGCGTGCCACATAGTCGCTGCCTTTGCGCACCGTGACAAGGTTGTTGGAAGTGATGGAGAAAAACGCCACCGTTTTGCCGGTGGGCTGCTGGTTTTCCAGCGGGGCAACGCGCTGTACCTGGGTGTCAAACAGCTGTTCCGCCTCCTGCTGTTTGCCCAGCAGAATGCCGTACAGCTTGACCCATTCCATGCGGGCCAGGGGGTCGGTTTCATAGCTGGAACGCTCCACCAATACGGGGATGCCGAACTTTTCCAGCTGTTCTTTGACCTCCGGCGTGTGGTAGATCATGGTGTTTTCAATGGCAAGTCCACAGCCGGAAGCCAGAATGTTTTCATAGTCCGGGGCGCTGTACTTGCCCGCATAGGCAATGCGCCCGGCCTCCATGGCGGCTCTGGCCTCATCCAGATACCAGCCCTCCGCCCGGGTGCCGGAAAGGGTCACGCTGTCCAGCCCATCCAGCGCGAGGAACAGGTCCATCACCGAGGTGGAGACAAGGTAGATGTTCCGGACGGGCTGACGCAGCACCGTCACGCTCTCGGGCAGGCCTTCCACTTCAGCGGCATCCTCCGGGGTCACAAGGAACTGCTCCCCCGATTCGGTCAGGGTCAGCATGGTATAGCCGCCCTCATAGCAATCGGCAGTAAATTGTGTGGCGTAATCCAGCGGACAGGCATGGTCAAAGACCAGTTCTTCTGTGCTGGCGGGCGCTGTCTCGGAGGCAGCGCAGCCCGACAGGGCCAGTACTGTAGCAGGCAGAACGCGCAGGAATTGTTGTCTCGTCAGTTTCATCCGTTCAGCGCAAAGGTCAGCGTATACTCGATCTCATGGGGGGTGCTCATGGCTACGGTATCGGCAGTGACAGTCAGCGGGGTGCCCAGTGCAGAAACAGGGATCTCAAAGGTGGAGTTGCCCTCGGTGTTGGTGGGCAGATACTTCTCACCATCCACGATCATGTAATCATAATTGGGGCTGCTCCACAGGATGACAGCGGTCATTTTGCCGTCCGCCACGGTCAGGGCGGCAGGGCTTTCCACGGTGGCACGGCCAGAGCCGCCCTCCAGGGTCACATTCACGCTGTATTCACCGTCCGCAGGGGTCTCGGCAGCTTCCTCAGCCTTGGGCTGTGCATTGCGGATGCTCACAGTGTGGTCATACCACTTACCCTTGGTCCCGAGGAGTGCCAGCTGGAAGTCCTCGTCCACAGCGGCCACGGGGATATCATAGCCGTAGACTTCCTCCGAGGTGCCATCAGAGTAGGTGACGGTATCGGTGGTAGGCAGCAGCCAGTCTGCCTTGTTGGCCTCGGCATCGGCGGCCATGCCAACGTACAGGTTGACGATCTTCTTGGAGGCCAGACTGACGTGGAAGGTCATCTGCCCGTTCTCCACGGTCAGGGTGCCCATGCCATCGCAGGCTTCGTTGGCGTGGAACATGCCGCTGTCGGTGTCGAACTCAGCCGTGTACACGCCGTCCGGCAGGGCAGCTTCGGCAGGCTCGGATGCGACAGCGCTCACGGCAGAAGCGGCTTCCGAGCTGGCAGCAGAGGAAGCAGTGGAAGAAGCCCCGCCGCAGCCGGTGAGGACGGCGGCCAGCATCAGAGAAGCAACGGACAGGGAAACAAACTGTTTGCAGTGCATAAACAAAATACCTCAAAAATTCAGAATTTGAAATGGGAGTGTTTCTCCTCATGCGGGGAAGCTCTCCATAAAAAATGCCCGAAAAGATCTCTCCCTTCGGGCATTGGAATGCGGAATATTAGCCGTTCAGGGAATCAATGGCGGCTTTGGTGTGCTCAATGTAGCGCTGCTGGATGTCCTCGATCTCACCCAGACCGGCGATCTGGCACTCTACGGACGCGAAGTCACCGGAGGCCTGGAACTGGCTCAGCCAGGAATCGTCATCCGCACCGGCCATATCGTTGTTGGCGTGGTCACCGGCAACGACCATCAGGGGGCGCAGGATGACCTTGGTGTAACCGGCGGCCTTGACCGCCTCGATGACGTTCTCACAGGCAGTCTCCTCGGGCTCACCCTCCACCGTGCCGATGAACACGTTGCTGTAGCCCAGGGTCTGCATGGCGGTCTGCATCTGGCTGTAGCTCACCTTTGCGGTGTGGGAGGTGCCGTGGCCCATAAGGACGAAGGCGACCTTCTCCTCAGCAGCAGCATCCAGGCTGTCGAAACCGGCATCCTTCACAGCAGCAGCGGTAACGGCCTTGGCAACAGCTTCCTTGTCGGCGTTGATGACGGCAGCGTCGGCACCAACCTCGCCCAGCAGGGGCTCAGCAACGGCGACGCTCTCGAACTTGTCCTTGTACTCGTCGATCATCTCCATCATCTCGTCGTACTCTGCACCGTGCATCAGGTGGGTGGGCTGGACGACCAGATTCTTCACGCCGTTGGCCACAGCGCGGTCCAGCGCCTGCTGCATGTTGTCGATCTTCTCACCGTCGCGGGCCTGAACATGGTTGATGATGATCTGTGCGGTGAAGGCGCGGCGGACAGACCAATCGGGATAAGCGGCCTGCAGCGCATCCTCGATGCCCTTGATATCCTTCACTCGACTGTCGTTGAAGGAGGTGCCGAAGGAGACCACCAGCAGCTCATTCTCGCCGATGTCGTCCTGATTGCGGCTGTCGTCCTTGGAAGCATCGCCGGTGTCGCGGCCAAAGTAGTCAGGGTCAGCCTCTTCGCCCTCGACCAGCTCCTTCTGGGCATCGGTCAGGGCATCCCATGCGGCCTTGGCGGCCTCACACTGGGCATCGGTGTCATCGGTGCGCTCCTGCACATAGATGGCATCGATCAGGTCTGCAACGTTCTTTGCGGCCAATTTGTCAGCCTCCTCGCCGGAAACCTCGCTGCCGGCAGCAGATCCTGCCGTGCTGGAAGCAGTGGTGCTGCTTGCGGCACCGCCGCAGCCGGTCAGTACACCGGCGCAGAGGGCCAGAGCGGTCAGAGCGGCCGCTGCTTTGTGGATGGTGCGTTTTCTCATTTTTGTTCGTTCCTTTCCTGTTTTTGAACATGATTTTTGCTGAACAGAAGGTACAGGAAAGAGTGCCCGGCAAAACAAAAGGGGCCTTTCTGCTTGCGGGACGGCAAAGCAAAAAGGCCCTTTTCAGTTTTTTCAGGCTTTTTGGGTACAACCAATTCCTCGTGATCTGGGGCTTGCGCCCCCGTACCAACAGCGGGCAGGTTTCCTGGCTGAAAGCTCAACATCCACCGCCGCCTTCCCGGAACATGGGCTCCAGTGACCGGTGCAGCTGCACCCTGGCGGTAAACTCCCTTATCACAGTGACGAGATCGTGCGGGATTTGCACCCGCTTCCCTTTTAACGTGCCTGCCCCCGGCCAGAGCCGTGGGCGGTACGCACCTGCTGTTTTCTATTCAGTTCGCTGTTCAGTATAACATACTCAACGGAGGAATGCAATCACCACTCCGGGGAAACTTCCGGGCCCACAGGCGGTGTTTTTTCCCCGATCAGGGCCACCGCCACATCGTTGACATTGGTGCCCGTTGCCCCGGTGATGATCAGGCCATCCACTGCTTTCAGGGCGTGGTAGGAATCGTTGTTCTGCAAAGCAGCGTATCCGCTCCAGCCCCCGGCCTCCAGCGCGGCAAGGGTATCCCCATCCACATAGCCGCCGGCGGCATCGGTGGGGCCGTCTGTGCCGTCGCTGCCCACAGAGAACACCGCCGCGTTCAGCCCGGCAATGGCAGGTGCAGCCGCAAGGGCCAGCTCCTGATTTCTTCCGCCAAGCCCTTTTCCGGTCAGGTGAACGATGGTCTCGCCGCCCGCGATGTAGGCCAGCTTTTTCCCCTGCCCTGCCTTGGTGCGGACAATGGAGCCAAGAAAGCTGCCCGCCTCCCGCGCTTCGCAGCAGAGTTGGTCGGTCAGGAGAACCGGTTCATATCCCAGATTCCGGCAGGCGCTGGCCGCGGCACGGCAAAGCTCCCGCACGCTGCCGGTGATCCGGGTGGTCACATTGTCCAGCGTTTTGGGCGTTTCCTGCGCCAGCAGGGCCCAGGCCTGTGCTGAGAGTGCCAGATGATACTTTTCGGCAACGGCAAGCGCCTGGGCGCAGGTGGAGGTATCCGGCACCGCCGGGCCGCTGGCGATCATATCCAGCGGGTCCCCCAGAATATCGCTCAGCACGATGCTGAACACCTGCGCAGGGGCACAGCGCTGCGCGAACCGCCCGCCCTTCACACCGGAAAGCCGCTTGCGGATGGTATTCATCTCCACAATGTCGGCCCCGCTGGCCAGCAGCCGGCTCGTGATGTCCTGCAGCTCTGCCCCGGGAACGAGCGGCTGCTCGAACAGCGCACTGCCGCCGCCGGAAAGCAGGAACAGCACCGTATCCCCGGCAGTCAGTCCCTGCACCAGCTCCAGCGCCTTTTGGGTGGCCGCAAAACCATTTTCATCCGGCACCGGGTGGCCCGCCTCATAGCAGGTCACCCCGGGGATCTCACCTTTCACATGGCCGTACTTGGTCACGACCACGCCGCCATCCACTCGGCCCAGCGTTTCAACCGCCGCGTGTGCCATCTGCCAGGCCGCCTTGCCCGCCGCCACCAGAAGCACCCGGCCCTTCCCGGGCCGGAGATCCCGCAGCGCGCGGCGCACCGCCTCATCCGGCAGAACAGCGTTCAGGCTGGAACGAAGGATCACATCCGCATCCCGGCGCAGTGCAGCATTCATAGACTCGCCCTCCTTGCAGCGGTGCCCGCCCCTCCGGGACAGCGCACCAGAAACAGCCGAATAAAAAATCAAGACCGACGATCTCTTTTGAAATCGTCGGTCTTGTTCCAATCCGAGTGGCGAGAATCGAACTCACGGCCTCTTGAACCCCATTCAAGCGCGCTACCAAAACTGCGCTACACCCGGACATCTGATCGAGCTTGTCGCTCACAGCTCAATCAGTATACCCGAAGAATGGTGTTTTGTCAAGCACTATTTTCAAATTTCTTCTTCATTTTCGGCAATGGCCGTTGTGCTGCCCACCGGCTGCGGAAACTCCACCGTAGCCAGCGCCACAGCGAACACGCTCTGCGCACCGGCATCCAGCAGAGCCTGCGCGCAGGCCGAGGCCGTGGCTCCGGTGGTCAGGACATCGTCCACCAGAAGGATGCGCTTTCCCTCCACAGCCTCCGGCCGGGCCACCCGGAAGGCACCCGCCACATTGGCCAGCCGCTCGTCAAGGGAAAGTCCCTCCTGCCGCCGGGTGGAGCGGGCACGGGTCAGCGCGTCCGTGACCACCGGCACGCCCACCGCCCGGGCAAGGGGCTGTGCCATCCGCTCCGGCACATTGTAGCCGCGCTTTTTGCTGGAGGCCGGTACCGGAAGGATGCAGTCGTAACCCCTGTCAAGGCCCGGTACCGGTTCGGGCAGGGGCTCAGAGCCGCACATTCTGATCTCGCTGCCAAAGAGCAGGCGGGCCATCTCCACGCCCAGCTCCACAGCCGCCCAGGGCGCGCCCTGATATTTTGCCCGCAGCACCGCGCGGCGGACAAGGCCGGTGTATCGGTAGGGCGCGGCTGCCCCATCCAGCCGCCCCAGGTAGTGCTCGGAGCCGCGCAGCCGCATGGAGGGTGCACGGCGCAGCTCTGCCAGCCCATCGGCGCAGTCCGGGCAGGCAGGCTGGTTCCCCTGCACCCGGTCACAAAAAGGGCAGCGGCGCGGGTAAAGCACCCAGCGCAGCTGCCGCAGTGTGCGGCTCAGGCCGCTGTAATAAAGCATCAGTCGTTCTTGACCGCAATGATGACGCGGACCTTTTTTCCGGCAGCGCAGCCGAAATTATCGTACCAGCCGGTCAGATGGTAGCCATCCGCATCCACCTGAGCCAGCTTTGTGGGGTAATACTGGCCCTTGTACCACAGGTAGACCTGCACATTGTCTGCCATCTCATAGCGTTCACTGCCCGAGAGCACCGAGGCCGCGCCGACCTTGTCGATCTTCAGGGGCATCAGCTGCATCATGGCCTTGACAGAGCCGGTGGTCTCCCGCCGCACGGCAATGCCGCCCGCCAGCACCGGATACTTGATGGCCGTGGTGTAGCTGGCCGCCGCGCCGTTGACGTAGCAGATATAGGTTGCACCGCCGCCGATGTAGTTGAAGATCTGCTTGAAGGGGGTGCCCGTGATCTCCGCGATCTGCTGGAAGCCAATGCTCATCAGGGAGCCGGTGTTGCTGGTCAGCTTCTGCCAGGCTGTGCTCAGGATATCGCCCGAAACGATGCCCCACAGGATCTCGCTGGTGGTGGGCACCAGCAGGTTGGTCAGGCGGTCTGCCGCCGTGGTACCGGTCACAGTGGTGGTACCCGAGGAGGAGCCGTCGGTGCCGCCCGTGGTCGATCCGGTGGTGGTGCCTGTCGTGGTCGTAGTGCCGGAGGCGGAGTCTCCCGCCGCAATGCCGGTGACGAGGCTCTTCAGGTCAGAATAATTCATGGCCAGATTTTTCACATCGTCCAGCACGCCGTAGCTCCACAGGTCGCCGGTCACATCGTTCAGGATGAGCCGGTCGATCTGTCCGGCATCGTTGACGGTATAGTAGCGGACATCAAGGTCACTCAGTGTTACCCCCGATAGGCGGCTGGGACGAACCGTCCCAGCCACACCCTCCGAAGTTGTATCCAGAATCTCTACATCGTCGGCCAGGGCGGCAGCGCCCAGCGCAGTGGCGTTGGCATTGATGGTGCCGTTGACGCGGCGGTCCTCGATGTGCTCCACGCTCTCCCCCTCCGGGGTGACCTTGATCTCTACCAGCCACCCCTGCGGAAAGTTCAGGCTCTTGTCCACGTTCACAGTGCGGGCAATGCCATCGGTGCACATGACGGAGACTTTCTGCAGAACATCCGCGCCGTTCTCTTCCACCAGACTGCGGGTGGCGGTCTGCACGACACCGTAGAACACGCTGTCGGCTTCCTCGCCAGTCACGATCCCGGCAGCCTCATTGTTCATGCCCAGCAGCAGGGTGACGACCTCGCCCACGCCGCCGCCGTTGAGGGAGGACACCTGGGAGGCCACCGCAGAGGAACCCAGCGTATAGCTGGTGCCTGCCACCGTTACACTGGTGGGGGCACTGGCACTGGGCGAAACTGCCGTGATGCGGCCAGCGGCCCGGCGGGTATAGACCCACAGTGTCTGTAAACTCTCACTGTAATAATACACGTCGTATTTGTTCAGTTCCGCAGATTCCGACGCTTTATCGTTGCGGTAGACCATCTTGGGAACAAAGGGCAGCTGGACCGTATCGCCCGCCACAAAGGGGCCCTTCAGGCTCTTGAGCATGACGCTGGAGGTATCCACCTGGCCATTGGAGACCGTGAAGCCCAGGCTGCTGCCGTAGGCACTGCCGCTGGCGGCGTTGGCTGTCAGGGCGTTGTAGAACAGCAGGGCGCACTCCTCGTAGTTGAGCACCTCGCCCTGGCTGCGGTCCACCTGATTGCGCAGGCCCAGCTCACTGGCCTTGTTCAGCTGTGCGTTGGGGAAGGAGCCGCTCAGGTCGGTCATCTTATAGCCCATCAGCTTGAGGATGGCCGTGACCGCTTCCTCCAGCGTCACAGCGTTGTCGGGCCGGAAAGAGCCGTCGGTGTAGCCGTTCATCCAGCCGTTCTGCACCGCAATGCGGACATAGGGTGCATAGGGCGAAGTGCCGGGCAGGTCGGTGAACAGGGTGCCCACCGTGCCCTGAGAGCCCACGCTCTCGCGGTAGGTGGAGTAGGACACCAGCATCCGGGCCAGCGCACCGCGGGTGACCACAGCGTTCAGAGCAGCCTGCTGGCTGCTGTCCATCGCGCCCAGCGTGATGGACAGCTGGACCGCCGTGTTGGCGTTGCCCGCTGCCGCTGCCGGCAGCACCAGCATCGACACGGCAATGCTCACCGCCAGCAGAAATGCAAGGATTCGCTTTTTCATGGAAGATCCTCCTTAAAATAGTTTCTAATGTATTCCGGGTTGCGGCTCCCAGCGTCTGCTTCGTGCAAAGCCTTGCACTTGCATCCTGCTGGCCGCGGCCCCAACAACTCCTCCCTTCATCCGCCACTGGCGGCGGTCGTCGTTGTTGCCCCTATTAGGGGAGCTCCGCAAGGCGCTGGCAAAGCCAGACCGAAGCGGTAAGAGGTTTAATCATATCTCAGCGCTTCAATGGGGTTCAGCCTTGCGGCGCGCTTGGCGGGCAGGTAGCCGAACAGCACGCCGATGCCCACCGAGATGCCAAAGGCCACCACGATGGAGTTGAACGAGGGGCTGACGGTCACATCAATGTCGCTGGAGATCATGGGCAGGATGCGGTTTGCCGCCATGGACACGATATAGCCAAGGACGATGCCCAGCACGCCGCCCAGTGCGGAGGTGGTGGCAGCTTCCACCACGAACTGCGACAGGATCACCCGCTCCTTGGCACCCAGTGCCTTGCGGATGCCGATCTCCCGGGTGCGCTCGGTCACCGACACCAGCATGATGTTCATAATGCCAATGCCGCCCACCAGCAGCGAGATGCTGGCAATGCCGGTAAGGATAATGATGACCATGTTGATCATCTCGTTCATCTCCTCCAGCCACTCGCTGGCGCTGTAGATGTAATAAGCGTTGTCGCTCTTGAGCAGGTCGTGCAGACCGCTTTCCACCACCGCCTTGGCCTCGTTGGCCCGGCTCTCGTCCTTCATGATCGCAACAAAGTTCTTGGCGCTGGACTGGTTGGAGAGCCGCATGGCCGTGGTGTAGGGCAGATAGATGCAGTCATCGTCGGAGCCCGGCTGCAGGTTCTTGTCCGTCACCTTGGCGTTCAGCACGCCCACGATCCGGAACTTGTAGGCCCCCAGCTTGATGGTCTGGCCCACCGCGTTGCCGCCGTAGGCTGCCCGGTTGAGGTAATCGCCGATGATGCAGACCTGCTTATTGTCCTTGATGTCCATGTACTGCAGGCCGCGCCCCTGGGCGAGGGTATAGTTTTTCATCTCAGTGTAGTGCTCGTCCACACCGTAAACACTGGTGCCGTAGCGGTAGGTCGTGGTTCCCACCTTGGGGGTGTTGTTGCGGAAATCGATCTGGGGCGAGACTGCGGAGATGAGCTCCTTGTTCTTATCCGCGATCTTATACACATCCTCCACCGAGGCGGTGCGGGAGCCGTAGCCCCAGACCTGAATGGACAGGGCATTCGTGCCCAGCGCCGAAAAGCTGTCCCGCATGCTCTGGGTCATGCCGTTGCCCAGACCCACGATGACGATGACCGCCATGACACCGATGATGATGCCCAGCATGGTCAAAAAGGTGCGGAGCTTGTTGCTCCACACATTCTGGAGGGCCTGACGGAAGGTCTCAATGATCATTTGTTCCCCTCCTGTTCTGCCGATTCAAAGTTCAGCGTCGGCTGGACGATGGCTTCCGGCGCGCGGGAGTCGCCATCGTAGACCACCTGACCATCCTCCAGCCGGATGATGCGGTCGGCCTGCACGGCAATGGAGTTGTCATGGGTGATGAGCACCACCGTATGGCCCTGCCCATGCAGGTCCTGCAGCATTCCCAGCACCTCGCGGCCGGTGTGGCTGTCCAGCGCGCCGGTAGGCTCATCAGCCAGAATGATCGCCGGGTTGCGCACCAGCGCCCGCGCGATGGATACGCGCTGCTGCTGGCCGCCCGAAAGCTGGTTGGGCTTGTTTTTCAGCTTATCGCCCAGCCCCACCTGCTCCAGCACCTCGCGGGCCCGGCGGTGGCGCTCGGCGCGTGGGATGCCCGCATAGACCAGCGGCACCTCCACGTTTTCCAGTAAGTTTAATTTGGGCAGAAGATTATACTGCTGGAAGATAAACCCCAGCATCTCGTTGCGGATGGAGGCCAGCTCGTTCCGGCTCATCTTGCCCACATCCCGGCCGTTCAGCCGGTAGGTGCCCGCCGTGGGCACATCCAGACAGCCGATGATGTTCATGCAGGTGGACTTGCCGGAGCCGGACTGGCCCACAATGGCAACAAACTCGCCTTTTTCTATTTTCATGGTGATGTGGTCGGCAGCTTTTACCGTGGTGTCGCCCATCTGGTAATACTTGCAGACCGCATCAAATTCGATCAGAGCACTCATTCCATCCTCCCATCAGAAGATCATCATGCCGCTGCCATCGTCATAGTAGCTGTCGCTGCTGACCGAGTTGGGGTCGTAACCAATGGTGTCCCCCTCCTGGATGCCGCTGACGATCTGGGTGTAATCATCATCGCTGACACCGGTCTTGACGGCCACATAGACAAAGCCCTCGGGGGCCTCCATGGTGGTATCCGCCTTGGAGGCGCTGGGGGAATCCTGGGTCACCAGCACATAGCCGCCCCGGACGATGGCCGCATTGGGCACGGTCAGGGCATTGGCGGCCTCGGCCACCACGATCTCGGCGTTGGCGTTCATGCCGGGCCGCAGGCCGTCGGTCTCGTCAATGCGGATGGTCACCGGGTAGGTGGTGGTACCGCCGTTGGAAGTGCCCTTCATGGAGACGCGGGTCACAGTGCCCACATAGTTCTTATCCTGCACGGCATCGGCTGTGATCTGCACCTTCTGGCCCACAGTCAGGGAGCTGATCTGCAGTTCGTCCACGTTGATTACCATTTCCAGATAGCTCAGGTCATAGATGACGCAGAGGGTATCGCCGGATTTGACCGCGTCGCCCACCTTGGCATCCTTTTCAATGATGGTACCGCTGATGGGAGAGGTTACGGTATAGTTGGCCATGGTATCCTGCAGGTTCTGCAGGGAGATCTCAGCGCTGCGCAGGGTCTCAGAGGCAGACTGGATGCTCTCGGCCAGGTCATCGCCGCTCAGCTCGATCAGGATATCGTCCTTGGCAACGGTCTGACCCTCCTGCACATGGATGGAGGTCACGGTGCCTGCGGCCTGTGCGGTCAGGGTACGCTCTGCCTGATAGCCAAAGGTGGCAGAGCCGATGGAGCTGACCCCGTTGATGGAGGCGGTGGCCGCTTGCGCGGTGGTCAGGCCGCCCGCGTTCTGCACGGCAATGGTCACGGTGCGGGTGAGCAGGTTGCCGGTACTCAGTGCATCCGTTCCGGTCACGCTGGTCACGGTGCCGTCCAACTGCTCAAAGGTGCCGTCCAGCGTCACCTGGGCGGTCTGGCCCACGCTGAAATTGGCGGCATCAGCGGCGGGGAATTCCAGCGTCAGCATCATTTTGGAGCTGTCGCGGATGATGGCGACCTCCTGCCCGCTGGTCACCTCGTCGCCCTTGGCGACCTTCAGGGTGCTCACAGTGCCATCCACCTCGGCGCGGACATACTGGCGGTCTACCACCTTGTCATAGCTGCGCTGTGCCTGCTGCATGGCGATCTCAGCCTTTTCAAAATTGGTGGAAGCGTCCGAGCTGTCCAGCGTGTAGAGGATGCTCCCCTCATCCAGCACGTCGCCCTCCTCAAACTCGCCGGTGAGCACCTTGCCTTCCACCAGAGATTTCACGGTGTAGGTGTTGGCAGGGTTCAGGGTGCCGGTGCCGCTCAAGGTGTTGGAGACATCCCGCACTTCAGGGCTGGTCTCCAGATAGCTGGGGTCCACGGCTGTGGTGCTGGCGCTCTTGGGCTTGAGCAAAAACACACCGCCCGCGATCACCACACAGACCACCGGCACGAGCCATTTCCAGTTCTTCTGCAAAAACAGCACCGGGGCCTTGGTTGTCTGTGCCGCAGGCGTTTCCGCACCCGGGTTCTCCGCGCCGTCCTTCTTCTTATTCCAGATCATCATGTTCCTCCTATCAGATTCAGGCCCGCCGGAGGGCGGCCTGCCAGATTCCTTTCCTATGTATAGGTGTAGTGTATCGCATTTTGCCCGGATACACAAGCGTCCAAATTTCGTTTGAACGCTTTTCAGCAAATTTTCACAGATTGTAAACCTTTGTGCAAATCGCAAGTTGACCTGTCTGCCGCTTTCTGGTTTAATCGGGACGTTGTTTGTACCAAATCAGAGGAGGATTTTTTACCATGAATCAGACCAGTAAGTTCTCGGTGCGCGATATCTGCTACGCGGGCCTGTTTGCCGCCGTCATCGCCGTGATGGCACAGATCTCCATCCCCATGCCGCTGGGCGTACCCATGACCATGCAGACCTTCGCCATCACGCTGGCTGCCGTGGTGCTGGGCTCCAAGCTGTCCGCCATTGCCACGCTCGTTTACCTGCTGCTGGGCGCTGTGGGTGTGCCCGTGCTGGCCAACTTCTCCGGCGGCATCGATAAGTTTGTTGGCCCCACCGGCGGCTTCCTGATCTCCTTCCCCATCATGGCCTACATCATCGGCCTGGGCGTGGAGCACAGGGATGCCTTCAAGGGTGCTTTCCCCGTGGCGGTTGTCGTGGGCACCGTGGTCAACTATATCGTGGGTGTTATCCTGTTCGTGATCGTCGCCCACAGCACCGTGTCCGTGGCTGTTTCTGCCTGCGTTCTTCCCTTCATCCCCACCGCCATCATCAAAGCTGTGCTGGCCTGCGTGCTGGGCCTGAACATCCGGAAGCGGATCCCGGGGGTAAAAAAGGCATGAGCATCGTACTGCGTCCGCATCACCTGCTCTGCACCCAGGGCTACTCCGGCCATGGCTACAGCGAAGCCTTTGTGGAGCACATGAACGATATCGTTCACCAGCTGCGGGAGGTGCCCGGGACGAAGATCCAGCTCACCTTCTCCACCGACACCCTCTGTTCCTGCTGCCCCAACAAGCTGGACACCGACCTGTGCG
>ENA-OVGR01002242-OVGR01002242.1-human-gut-metagenome-genome-assembly--contig:-NODE-2242-length-12754-cov-9.225293_pt1 | contig 12754 bp, 10 predicted proteins | sample MGYA00237775_ERZ505429 | MGnify/ENA primary metagenome ERZ505429 (study PRJEB26158, sample SAMN06016345) | human gut metagenome | biome: human gut; feature: ankylosing spondylitis patient; material...
ATTCAAAGGGGGTATTCTCTTCGGAAAGAGAATACCCCCTTTGGTGCCGCGGCGCGCACGCCGCTCCCCCTCCCGCGCTCGCGCGGGAAAATCAGGGCATCCCTTTGGAAAAGGGTGTAAAAAAGACCCGCCACATCTGTGGCAGGGCTTTTTCTGAACTAATTAGTAATAACGCTTGTTGCGGTTCTTACGGGCGGCCTCGCTCTTCTTGCGGCGCTTGACACTGGGGCTCTCATAGCACTCTCTCTTGCGGACCTCCGCCACGATACCGGCCTTGGCGCAGCTTCTCTTAAAGCGCTTGAGCGCGCTGTCGAGAGATTCGCCTTCCTTGACGTGGATCTCGGACATTTATGTTTTCCCTCCCTCCGATACACCCGGCTTGATCCTGGGCGCTCTTTAAGAGTCATTCACATGACTAACGGTGGTATTATATGAGAAAAATCACGGCTTGTCAATAATCTTTCCTCATATTTTTGAAAAAATCCGAAATTCCGCTCAGCAGGGCTTCACGATCAGGTTGACGAGCTTGTTCTTGACGTGAATGACCTTGACGATCTGCATGCCGGCGATGGCCTTGGCGACCTTCTCGCTCGCCTTCGCCGCTTCGACAACAGTATCCTGATCGCTGTCCACGGGGACGATGATCGTGCCCTTGAACTTGCCGCTGACCTGAACGGCCATCTCAACGGAGGAGGCGACGGTCTTGCTCTCGTCATATTCCGGCCACGCGCACTGCATCGCCATCTTGCCCTCGTACTTGGCGGCAAAGCCCTTCTGCTCCCAGAGCTCCTCGACCATGTGGGGCGCGAACGGAGAGAGCATGAGCAGCAGCGCTTCAAAGTCGCCGCGGCTGAGACCGTTCGAATAGAACTCGTTGACCATGGCCATGAGGGCGGCGATGGCGGTGTTCATCTTCAGCGTGTCAATATCGTCCGTGACCTTCTTGATGGTCTTGTGGACGATGGGCGCGTTCTTTTCGGAAACGCCATCTTCCTCCGTCACCTGATCGGCGAGGTTCCACACGCGGTCTAAGAAGCGCTTGCAGCCCTTGACGGCATCGTCCGACCAGGTGGCGACCTTTTCAAAATCGCCGATGAACATGATATAAAGGCGCATCGTGTCCGCGCCGTAAGCCTTGACGACATCATCGGGGTTGACGACGTTGCCGAGGGACTTGCTCATCTTGACCGCCGGGCGCAGCGCCTGATTTCCGTACTTGGCGATCAGCGCATCCTTCTCCTCCTGCGTGGAGACGTTGCCGACGTAGTGCGGGTTCTGGCCGAGGATCATGCCGTGGCTCGTGCGCTTGGCATAGGGCTCCTTCGTGTGGACAACGCCGATGTCGTAGAGGAACTTGTGCCAGAAGCGGGAGTAGAGAAGGTGCAGCGTGGTGTGCTCCATGCCGCCGTTATACCAGTCCACAGGGCCCCAGTACTGCTCCGCCTCGTGAGAGACAGGCTCATGGTCGTTGTGCGGATCCATATAGCGCAGGAAGTACCACGAAGAACCCGCCCACTGGGGCATGGTGTCGGTCTCGCGCTTGGCGTCGCACCCGCACTTGGGGCACTTGGTATTGACCCAGTCGGTCATCTTGGAGAGCGGGCTCTCGCCGTCGTCGGTCAGCTCGTAGCTGTCCACCTGCGGCAGGACGAGCGGCAGCTCCTCTTCGGGCACGGGCACCCAGCCGCACTTCGGGCAGTTGACGAGGGGGATGGGCTCACCCCAGTAGCGCTGACGGGAGAAGACCCAGTCGCGCAGCTTGTAGTTGACCTTTTCATGGCCCCATCCCTGCTCGACGGCGTACTTCTTCATCGCGGGGATAGCCTCCTTGACGGTCATACCGTTTAAGAAGCCGGAGTTGACCATGATGCCGGTGTCATCCTTGAGCGTGAAGGCCTCCTTCGTGATGTCGCCGCCCTCGACGACCTCAACGATGGGCAGGCCGAACGCCTTGGCGAAGTCCCAGTCGCGCTGGTCGTGGCCCGGAACGCCCATGACGATGCCGGTGCCGTAGCCCATCAAAACGTAGTCCGAAACAAACATCGGCACGACCTTGCCGGTCGCGGGGTTGATGACTTCAATGCCGTCGAGGCGAACGCCGGTCTTATCCTTGTTGAGCTCGCCGCGCTCAAAGTCGCTCTTGCGGGCGGCGGCAGCCTGATATGCCTCGACCTCGTCCCAGTTCTTGATGATGCCCTTCCACTTCTTGAGCAGCGGGTGCTCGGGAGAGATGACCGTGTACGTCACGCCGAACAGCGTATCGACACGGGTGGTGTAAACGGTGATATCATCCTCGGTGTTGGTCTTGAACGTGACCTCGGTACCGGTGGAGCGGCCGATCCAGTTGCGCTGCTGCGTCTTCACGCGCTCGATGTAGTCGACGTCGTCGAGATCGTCGATGAGGCGGTCGGCATACTTCGTGATGCGCAGCATCCACTGGCTCTTTTCCTTGCGGATAACGGGTGCGCCGCAGCGCTCGCACACGCCCTCGACGACCTCTTCGTTGGCCAGAACGCACTTGCAGCTCGTGCACCAGTTGACGGGCATTGTCGTCTTGTAGGCAAGGTCATTCTTAAAGAGCTGGAGGAATATCCACTGCGTCCACTTATAATACTGCGGGTCGGTCGTGTCGATCACGCGGTCCCAGTCGAAGCCGTAGCCGAGCATCTTGAGCTGACGGGTGAAGTTCTTGATGTTCTGCTGCGTGACGATGGCGGGATGGATGTGGTTCTTGATGGCAAAGTTCTCCGTCGGCAGGCCGAAGGCGTCAAAGCCGATGGGGTTCAAGACATTGTAGCCCTGCATGCGCTTTTTGCGGCAGATGATGTCCATCGCCGTGAACGGGCGCGGGTGGCCGACGTGCAGACCCGCGGCGGAGGGGTACGGGAATTCGATCAGGCCGTAGAACTTGGGGCGCTTGTCCCCCGTCACGGCGGCGTAGGGCTTTACCTGCTCCCACTTGTCCTGCCATTTTTTCTCAATGGCTGCGAAATCGTACTTCATGGATCTTCTCCTTTATGTGAAATAGTATTTTGATGCGAAAAAAAGTCCCTGACCGTTTTTCAAACGGTCAGGGACGTAACGAACACATTACGCGATACCACCCTGATTCAGCGCACGGTTCCCCGTGAGCCCTCAGCGGCTTCATAGCCTTGCCCGTAACGGGGGCGACCGTTCCGCCCTTTCAGGCGGACTGCTCGGGAGTGAGTCATCCACGCGCATTTTCCCACCGGCTCGCACCGACCGCCGGCTCTCTTCAGGTGAAAATCACGCGTCTTTTTGCTCCGTCATCGCGTTTTGCATAAATTCAGCATGACCATTTTAGGCGTTTTGTCCCGCCTTGTCAAGCGTTATTTTTCCTCGGCGTGGGGCAGGATGGCGCTCAGGTCGACTTCCTCGCCGTCGGCCCACAGGTGCTCGAGGGAATAGAACTTGCGCGCCTCGTCGTTGAAGATGTGCACGACGACGCAGCCGTAGTCGAGCAGCACCCACGTGCCGCCGCGGTAGCCCTCGCGGTGCAGCGGTTCCTCGCCCGCGAGCGTCAGCTCCTTTTCCACCTCGTCGCCCAGCGCGTTGATCTGCGTGTTGGACGTACCGGTGCAGATGACAAAGTACTCCGTGAGCGTCGTGATCTTGTCGATGCGGATGAGTCTGATCTCCTTACCCTTTTTGCTGTCGAGTGCCTTGACGGCGATCTCGGCCAATTCTCTGGAAGGTAACATAGGGGGTCTCCTTTTCTTATTTTGAGTTTTTGATCTTTTTTATTCTTTTACGTTACGGGCGCAGCCATTCCGGCATTTCGTCGCTGCCGGCCGTGCCGCTGTTGTCGCCGGTCGTTCCGCTCTCGCCTGTACCCGGGTCGGTCGGCGTCACGGGGTCGACGGGCGTGGTGGGCTCACTTGGCGTGGTCGTACCGCTGTTATCGCCCGTGTTGCCCGGATCAACGGTCGTACCGCCGCTGTTGTCACCGGTATTTCCAGGGTCGACCGTCGTGCCGCTGTTGTCGCCGGTATTGCCGGGATCGGTGGCCGTACCCGGGTCGGTCGTCGTGCCGCTGTCCCCTGTGCCGGTCTGTGAGCCGGAGGAGGAATGGTGGTTCTGCGGCTGGGCGGCCTTGCTGTCCTCCACATGTCCCGTGGACGAGGACACCGAGCCATCCGCGTTGACGGACATGATGTCAAGGTCGCGCATCGTGAACTTCTCGACAAACGGGCTGAGCTCGTTGTTGACGAGATTCAAAAGCTCCTGCGCGTTCGGCACAAGATAGGAAAGCGGCTCGCCGATGGAGCGGCTGTAGATGTATTTACCGGTATTCGGCATGGTGACGAAATTCACATCGTCGACCTTGAGCCCGCCCATGACGGCCTGCGAGCCGAACCAGAGCATTTCCTCAAACGTGAGGTCGGAGGTGACATTATTTTTCACCACGCGGGCAAATTCGCCGATCTTTGTCACGTTCTTGAGCTGCAAAAGCTGCTCGATCATCGCTTTCAGAAGTCCCTGCTGCGTCTTGATGCGGCCAATGTCCCCATCAAGATAACCACGTCTCTTCCTTGTCACCGGGTCCTTATTGTCGTGGCGGTAGCGCAGCACCTGCATGGCGTCCTCGCCAGAGAGCTTGCGGTAGCCCTTGGCCTGATGGATATACAGGTCCTGATAGGGGTCGTCGTAGTTCATGTCGCGCGGCACATCGTAGTAAACGCCGCCCATGGCATCCACGATCGCGCCGACCGCGTCCCATTCGATAATAACCTGATAATCCGGCTCGAAGCCGACGAGCTGGGAAACCTCCTTATAGAGCGCCTTGATGCCCTTCTCGCCCGCGCCGTAGTAGTTGTAGACGGAGTTGATCTTTTTAATGTCCCAGGGGACATTGACCATCGTGTCACGCGGGATAGACATGACGGTCGCCTTCTGGTTCGTCACGTCGTAGCTTGCGAGCAGCATCGTGTCGGTGTTGCCGCCGCCGCCCGTGTCGCGGCCGAGAATGAGCACGGTGTAGAAATCCTTGCTCTTTCGCTCGCCGCCCGCCTTCGGGCGCACGCCGTCGCCATAGTCGATATCGTCGATCTGCTCACTATTGTTATTCTTGCTGTCAGTGTCCTTGCTCGGCAGCTCCGGCGCGCGGATTTTCAGCAGATAGCTGCCGCCGGCGACCACACCGCACAGCAGCGCGATGAGCAGCACCTTGGCAAAGAGCCTCCCTGGGTGGGAAAAGGTCTCCTTGACCTGCTCCCAGGCCTCGTCGCAGTTGCGCTCGAAAAAGCCCTCTTTCCGGTGCGTGTGCCGCCCCTCGTAATAGGGGTCTTCCCTGTCTCTCTCGTAAATCTTTCTTTGATCACTCATGGGTATGTCCTCTCAGATACTCCAGCGCTTGCAGCGTATTGTGGTGAACGGGGTTGCCCATCTGCTCCATTTCCTCCACGGTCATGGCAAGGCCCATTTCAAGGCCCTTGTCCAGATCCTCCCACACGACCTTGCGGAGGTCCTCCACGCCGTCGAAGTCGCGGTTCGGCTCGATGTAATCGGCAAGGTAGATGACCTTTTCAAGTAACGTCATATTTGCCTTGCCCGTCGTGTGCCACAGGATCGCGTTGTAAATCTCGTCATCCGCGCCGTACATGTCGCGCGCGAGCGCCGCGCCGGTCTTGGCGTGCAGCAGCTTGAGCGCCTTTTTCTCCAGCTCGTCGAGTTCGATGTGGTAGTGCTCGCACATCGCGAGCTGCTCTTCCATCGAAAGACGCTTGGTCGCGTCGTGCAGGAGCGCGGCAAAGCGCGCCTTTTTGACGTCCGCGCCGTACTTTTCCGCGAGCGCCTTGGCCGTCTGCTCGGTGCCGAGCACGTGCGGGATGCGCTTGGCCTTGAGGTAGGAGAGCGCGATGGGTCTCAGGTCCTCTAAGGTTAGACGTTTTAAATCGAGATTTGTTCCATAAAGATGCTTGCGGTAAATATATCCCAGCACCGCGGGGGCCAGAAGCCCATCCGTCTCCCTCTTCGGGATGCGCGCGCGCAGCTCCGTCGACGAGACGTCGACAAGGTTCGGCAGCGTCATCGTCACGACGCGGCTGCCCGGAAAGCGCTGGCCGAGGTACTTGCGCTGCGGGGCGAAAAGCTCCTCGCCATCCTTTTCCGTGCGGCCAAAGGCGCACAGGCCCGCATACCGCACGATCTCGTCCGGCTTGTACCAGTACTGGAACGTCAAGAACATGTCCGTCCCCATCAGAAGCCACAGCTCATCGTCGGGATGCTCCTCATGCAGAATGCGCAACGTGTCCGCGGTGTAGCTCTTGCCGCCGCGCGCGATCTCCATGTCGGAGACCGTGACCTTTACGCCCGTGTCGAGCGCGATCTGCTCGCCCATCAGGCGCGTCATCGCAAGGCGGTCGTCCGCCCCCGCCGCGTCGGCGGAGAGCATCTTGTGCGGCGGGATACCCGCCGGGATGAGCAGGAGCTCGTCGAGCCCCAGATATTTTGCCGCGCTCTCGGCCGCGGCCATATGACCCAGATGCGGCGGGTTGAAGCTGCCGCCGTAAATTCCGATCTTCAAGTTTGTTCGACCTCTTTTTCTCTTTTACACGGTCTTCTTCGCTGCCTTGGGCAGCACGATCTTGTCCTTCTTGTCCTTTTTGTGCGAGGGGCGGTAGAGCACGAATTTCGTGCCGATGACCTGCACCTGCTCGCTGCGCGTCAAGGCGCTCAGCTCGTCGCACGCCTCGCGCGCGGTGAGCATGCTGTTTTCAAGCACGCGGCACTTGATGAGCTCACGCGCCTCCAGCGCGTCGTTCGCCTGCTTGACGAGGTTGTCGCCGATGCCGTCCTTGCCGATGTGGACGATCACGTCGAGGTCATTGGAAAGGCTGCGCAGATACGCGCGCTGTTTGCTGCTTAATTCCATAGTATTTCCTTATCCTTTTTATTGATGTTCCGCAAGATAATTCTTGAGCGTTTCCTTGAATGCCCGCAGTGCCTTGCCGCGGTGCGAGATCTCCGCCTTTTCTTCTGCCGAAAGCTGTGCGAAGGTCTTTCGCTTGTCAGGCACGAAGAACACGGGATCGTAGCCGAAGCCGTTTTCGCCCATCGGCGCGAACGCGATCGTGCCCTCGACCTCGCCGTCGTCCTGCAAGACGTCGCCGTTCGGGAATGCGCAGGTGATCGTCGTGTGGAAGTGGGCGCGGCGGTCGGCCTGACCGTGCATCATCTGCAAAAGCAGGCGGTAGCGGCCGATATCATCCAGCCCCTCGCCGCCAAAGCGCGCGCTGTACACGCCGGGGCCGCCGTTCAGCGCGTCGACGCACAGACCCGAATCGTCCGCGATGGCGGGCAGCTTCGTCGCCTCCATGACGGCCTTGGCCTTGAGAAGCGAATTCTCGGCAAAGGTCTCGCCCGTCTCCTCCACCTCGATCTTTACGCCGAGGTCGGCCTCCGACACCACCTCCACGCCGAGATCGCTCAGAATGGCGCTCATTTCCTTCAATTTCTTGGGGTTCTGCGTTGCCAAAACAAATTTCATCGTCAAACCTCCCACGGGTCTTTTTCCCGTCTCTTTCTGCTTTTTTCTTCCCGCTTTTCTTCCTCGCGCTGCGCCTTGCGCTCTTCGCGCTGCGCGCTCATCTTTTCCTGCCATGCCGTGAACTTTTTGTCGAGCTTATCGAGCGGCCACTCGATCTCCGGCACGGGCACGATGACCACCTTGCAGCTCTCACAGTAACGGGCGGGCGTGTAATAATCTCCTAACAGCCCCGCTCTGCCAAGCCAGACCTGTTCCTTCTCGTCGCCAAATCCGTCTTTGAGCATGCCGCCCTCACCTCTTGGACACCAGTAAATATCACGCAAGACAGGGATGGCTCCGTCTCGCATTTCCTTTCCGCAATAGGGGCAAACAGAAGTGATTTCCATATTCGTCTCCTTATTGTCTCGCAGGTTTATGATTTTCCCATCAGATGAGCGCCTTGACGTATTCCTCCGCGTTGAACGGCTGGAGATCGTCGATGCCCTCGCCGAGGCCGACGTACTTCACCGGCACGCCCAGCTCCTGCGCGATGGCAACGCAGATGCCGCCTTTGGCCGTGCCGTCGAGCTTCGTTAAGATGATGCCGGTGAGCCCCGCCGTCTCGCGGAAGACCTTCGCCTGCTGAAGACCGTTCTGCCCCGTCGTCGCGTCGAGCACCAAAAGCGTTTCCTTCGCGGCGTCCGGCGTCTCACGGTCGATGATCTTGCGGAGCTTCGAGAGCTCGTTCATGAGGTTCACCTTGTTGTGAAGTCTGCCCGCCGTGTCGCAGAGGACGACGTCGACACCTCTCGCCTTCGCCGCGGCGAGCGAGTCGAACAGCACCGCGCCGGGATCCGCGCCTTCGACCGAGCGGACGATCTCGCACTCGGCGCGGTTTGCCCAAATTTCAAGCTGATCCGCCGCCGCCGCGCGGAACGTGTCCGCCGCGCATAAAAGCACGCGCTTGCCCTCGCCCTTCAGGCGGTGGGCGATCTTGCCGATGGACGTGGTCTTGCCCACGCCGTTCACGCCGATGACCAGCACGACGCTCGGCTTGGTCGACAGGTCAAGCGCGGTGTCGCCCACGTTCAGCTTTTCGATGAGGATCTCGCGCAGCGCCTGCTTCACATCGTCGCCGCGCTGGATGCTCTTCTGGTACACGACGTCGCGCAGCTTTTTCACCGCGTCGTGCGCGACCGTCGCGCCGAGGTCGGCCATAATGAGGCTGTCCTCAAGCTCGTCATAGAATTCGTCGTCAATGGTCTCCCACACGATGGTGTCGAACCACGCCTTTTTGATCTTTGCAAAAATACCCATTTGTTTCTCCTCGCGCTTTATTCCTTAATGTTGAGTTCCTTCGCCATGTCGTTCATATTGATCGTCAGCACCTTGCTCACGCCGCGCTCCTGCATCGTGACGCCGTAAAGAACGTCCGCTGCCTCCATCGTGCCGCGGCGGTGCGTGATGACGATAAACTGCGTTTTGCTCGTGATGCGGCGCATGTAATTGGCCACGCGCACCACGTTCGGCTCGTCGAGCGCCGCCTCGATCTCATCCATGACGCAGAACGGCGTCGGATGAACCTTCAGGATGGCGAAGTACAGCGCGATGGCGACGAACGCCTTTTCGCCGCCCGAGAGCAGCGTGATCGTCTTGAGCGCCTTGCCCGGCGGCTGAACCTTGATCTCGATGCCGCAGGAGAGCACGTCGTTCTCGTCCTCGAGCTCGAGCGTGGCCTTGCCGCCGCCGAACAGCTCCAAAAACGTCTCCTGGAAGCTCTCGCGGATCAGCGCGAACTGTTCTTTAAAGATGACGGTCATCTCGCTTGTGATGCTGTCGATCACGCCGACAAGCTCACCCTTCGCCTTTTCCACATCGTCGCGCTGGGTCGTGAGGTAAGTGTAGCGCGTATTCACGCGCTCGAATTCCTCGATCGCGCCGACGTTGACCGCGCCAAGACCGCTGATGGCGCGCTTGAGCTCTCCGATGCGGCGGCTTGCCTTCTGGACACTCTCAAGCTCGATGCGCTGCTCCTGCGCGGCGGAGTGCGACAGCTCGTAGTTTTCCCACAGCTTGTCGAGGATCTGCTGCTCCTCCATCGCGCTCGTCGCGCGCTTCTGTTCAAGCTTGCTGACGCTGCGCTCGACGTTGAGCACATTTTCGTTGAGCTCGCGGCCGCGGCGGTCGCTCTGGCTGCGCTCGGCTTCAAGTGCGAGTTTCGCTTTCGAAAGCTCTTCGAGCTCGGCGCGCTTTTCCGCCATTTTGCCGCTCAGCGCGGCGATCTCAGTCTCATGTGTGCCGATCTCGCGCTGCGACTGCTCGCTCGCGGCCCTGTACTGCTCGATGAGCGCGCGTCTGCTCTGCTCGTCGCCCTGCATCTGAGCGCGCAGGCTCTCCAAGCTCGCGAGCGACTTCTCCGTCGTCTCGCGCTCGGCGGCATAGCCTGCGAGTACGCTCTTTTTCTCGGCGATCTCGTCGCCGAGGCGCGAGGTCGAACGCAGCAGCTCGCTCTGGCCGGAAAGGCTCTTTTCCGCCTGTGCACGCAGCTCGCCCGCTTCCTTCTCCTGCGAAAGCGCGAGCGCTTCCTTTTCCTCCGCCACGCGCTTCACTTCGCCGCGGCGGCGCGCGATGGTCTCGCGCTCGGTATCCAAACTCTCGAGCCGCTCGCGCAGCGACGAGAGCAATAAGTCATAATGATTTTTATCGCCCTGCAATTTGAGCACGGCGTCCTCCGCCGCGCGCTGCTGGCCCTGTGCGACCTCCAGCTCGTAGCGCGCTTTGGCAAGCTCGCGCTTGGCGTCCTCGGCGGCCTTGGCAGCAAGGTCGAGCTTTTCGGCAAGGCTGCCGCGCCGCGCCGTCAGCTCGCGCAGCTCGCCTGCGCGGCTCAGAATGCCTGCGCTGCGAGAGATCGAGCCGCCCGTCATCGAGCCGCCGCGGTTCAAAACCTGGCCGTCGAGCGTCACGATGCGGAACGCGTTCGAAAACCGGCGCGAGATCGTGATGCCGCAGTCAAGGTCCTCGACCACGACCGTGCGGCCGAGCAGATTCTTGAAAATGCCGTCGTATTCGCGGTCGTATTCCACCAGCTCGCTCGCAAGGCCGACGTAGCCGTACTCGTTCTGCACGCGCGCATCGCGCAACGCCTCGCCGCGGATCGACGAGAGCGGCAGGAACGTCGCGCGTCCGCCGTCGCGCTGCTTTAAGAGTTGGATAGCGCTCTTCGCGTCCTCCTCGCGCTCGACGACGATGTTCTGCAAGCCCGCGCCGAGCGCGATCTCGATCGCGACGGCGTATTTTTTGCCGACCTTCATCAGGTTGGCGACCGGCCCGCGCACGCCGCGCAGCGCCTTGCGCTCCGACGCCTGCATGACCGTGCGCACCGCCTTGTTGAAGCCCTCGTACTCCTTTTCCATCTCGCCGAGCAGGCGGATGCGGGAGTCTAAGTTGTTCATCTCCATCGTGAGGGAAACGTGCTGCTCGCCCGTCTCCTTCTCGCGTTCGACGCGCCCCTGCATCTTCATCGTGTGGCCGGCGATGATGTTGCGGATGGCGTCGGCTTCCTCCTGCGCACTTTCGAGCGCGCGGCGGTTCTCCGCAGCGCTTTTGCGCGTTTCGGAAAGCTGGGCCTCCCCGCTCTCCTGCTCGGCGGCAATGGCGCTCTCGCGCTCGTCCATTTCCGAAAGCGTCGAGCGCAGGGCGGCAATTTCCGCGCGGCTGTCCGCCGCGGCGGACAGGGCGAGCGCCTCGCGCCCGCGCAGGGTCTCGGCCTCGCTTGCGGCCTCGCCCGCGTTTCTCGACAGCTCCTCCGCCTGCTTGAGCAGCGAAGAAAGCGCCGTTTCGACTTCGTTTTTGCTTCTCTCCAGCTCTTCGATACGCGCGCGCTGCTGCGCGATCTGCGCATCCATCGATCCCACGCGGTCAGACTGGCTTCTGAGTTCCTCCTCCACGCGCGCGATGTTCTCTTCGTTGTGCGCGATGCCCGTTTGCAGCACCGCGACGGCAGATTCCTGCTCTTTGACCTGCGCGTCGAGCTCCGAGAGCTGCGCGCGCTTTTCCTCCTGCGCGATGTCATTCTCGTGGATGCGCGCGGAGAACTGCTCGGACGCAGCGTACAGCGCCTCTAAGTCCGCGTTCGCCTTTTTGAGCTCCTCGCGCGCGAGCGACAGGTCGGTGTCGAGCTTGATGGCGTTTGTCTTGAGCGTTTCCAGATTTTCAAGCCACACGGAAATTTCCAAAAGGCGCAGTTCGTCGCGGTAGATAAGATACTGCTTCGCCGTCTCTGCCTGCGCACGCAGGGGTTCGACCTGCAATTCCAGCTCGGCGATCTTGTCGTTGATGCGCACTAAGTTTTCTTCCGTGCGCTCCAATTTACGTTCCGTCTCCTCCTTGCGGTAGCGGAAGCGCGAAATGCCCGCCGCCTCTTCAAAGATCTCGCGGCGGTCGCCGCTCTTCTGCGAGAGTATTTCGTCGATGCGGCCCTGACCAATGATGGAATAGCCCTCGCGGCCCATCCCGGTGTCCATGAACAGCTCATTTACGTCACGAAGTCGGACGGACTGCTTGTTGATATAGTATTCCGATTCGCCGCTGCGGTAGTACCGGCGCGTGACGGCGACCTCGGTCTCCTCCATACTGGGGAAGATGTGCTCGGTGTTGTCGAGCACGAGCGTCACCTGCGCGAAGCCCATCTGGTTGCGCGTTTCCGTGCCGCCGAAAATGACATCCTCCATCTTCACGCCGCGCAGCGACTTGCTCGACTGCTCGCCCATGACCCAGCGGATGGCGTCCGAAATATTCGATTTGCCGCTTCCGTTCGGCCCGACGATGGCGGTGATGTCCTCACCGAAGTTGAGCACCGTCTTGTCCGGGAAGCTCTTGAACCCTTGGATCTCCAATGCCTTTAAGTACACGAGCGATATCCTCCTTGGAAAAAGGCGTCATCCCCCACGATAAGGGTATAATGACACATTTTGACTAATACTATATACCATTTTTCCGCCGTCTTTTCAAGTGGATTCGATGAACAAAGCGCAAAAAGACGCCCGAAGGCGTCTAAAACTGTCGAAAAACCCCTAACGGGTTTTTCCGACAAACTTTTTCAGTCTGCTGCGCGCACGAATTGTTCGCCGTAGGCGAACAATTCGCACACTTGCAGCCTGAGTTGTATTTTCTGTCAGGTACACGCCCCGACAGAAAATGATTTAACTCTATTTGCCGACTTCCGTCGGCAAACTCTGCGAGGCTTTTTACTTCTTCTTTTCGTCA
>ENA-OVGR01002268-OVGR01002268.1-human-gut-metagenome-genome-assembly--contig:-NODE-2268-length-12601-cov-4.337478_pt1 | contig 12601 bp, 9 predicted proteins | sample MGYA00237775_ERZ505429 | MGnify/ENA primary metagenome ERZ505429 (study PRJEB26158, sample SAMN06016345) | human gut metagenome | biome: human gut; feature: ankylosing spondylitis patient; material...
GTCCTCAATCAGTCCGATGATGAACTGCTTCTGCTTAAGGTTGTTTTTCTTGAGGTATGCCTTCAGCCGCTCGAAGAGTTCTTCCGGGAGCTGGATCGCCATCGTTCTCATATCGCCTGTCATTTTTGTTTCTTCTTTCATTTTGTAATAATCTGTGATAAGCTGTTCTACGAATTCACTAAGTGTTTGTCCGGATTGCTCCTGCTCCTGCCGCACACGCGCGTGGAGATCTGCCGGAATCATGGCGCACAAGTTCTTTTTATCTGCCATTGGGCTTCGTCCTTTCTATTCTTGATTGCAAAGCAAGCATACTGTAAGCGCCGGAACAAAGCTATTGACTAGAAGCAACAAAGAAGCGGCGCAGAATGAAGCATATTACAAGCACATCTCGCCGGAAAATGTATGCTCCTGCTGGCTGCGGAACGCCTGCAGCGCCTGTGCGGATTCCCGGTATTCCTCGTCGGTGGGGTCGCATCCGTTTTCAATGGTATAGTCGCGGATCTGCTCCAGCGTCCAGCCCTCGGTGAGCTTCGCCGCCGCACCGCGCAGTTCAAAATAATTGAACACGAAATGCTCCCCGTAGTTGAACAGGCTCGCTGCGGCCGGCTCACCCTGATGCTCCTTGATGAGACGCAGTTCCACATAGGCGGCATCGTAAAGGTCACATTCCTTTTCCGTGCCGTCCTGCTCCAGCTCCTGCGCATACTGCGTCCATTTTTCCATGGCCTGCTCTGTCACGGCTGGCAGCAGTTTCTTGACCATGACTTCAAATTCATTCTTCTGCATGATGATCTCCTTGTGCTTGGCTTCGTTCGTCATCAACCTCCATTGCGGCAACTGCTTGCAGGCTTTTCATAATGAATTCCACGCACGGCACAGGAATGCTGTTGCCGAGAGCACGGTATCTGGCAGAGTCCGACGCGGACGGGATATCTGTCCAGTCCAGTGGGAAACCTTGAAGAAGTTCGCATTCCCATGGAGTAAGTCTTCGGATGAGCTGCGCATACTGCCGATCCGGTTCTGCAACCAGATCCGTCGCATCCTTGGCCTGCCGTGCGCTCTGCGTGCTGGCAATATCATCCTCCTTGAACTCGTCCACGCGCTGGCGCGCATAGACTGCATGCCTGTCTAATCCCGAGGATTGAGTTATCCTGAGGGAGTCGGTCACTATACTGCTTTTTGCCCGAGATAAGGCGTTTTTTCTGGGCATTTCACTATCAAACCTCCGAATAATAAATTTGCGGCAGCCGGAGGAAACCAACCGGTCACCGCCTTGCGGTTATTGTTGAATTGTGGTAAAATCACGCTAATCCATACAGGCGCTTTATCATCTCCTCATCGTTTTCCCAAATAGGCGCAACAGAACTTTCATTCAAATTTCCAGAGATTTTTTGGATTGCCTGACGCTTTGTCTCCGTATCTGCCCATGCATAGACACGAGTTGTGTTGACATCGGCGTGTCCAAGAAACTCCGAGAGAAGAACGAGCGGCATACCGGCACGATACAAGTGCATGGCTCTGGAGTGTCGGAGTTGGTGGGGATGTACCCGCTTGGGAACTTCAGAACAAATATGGTTTGCAAGTTCGCCATACTTTTTCATAAAGAGGGACACAGCATCAGTTGACATCCTAGTCCTGCGGCCATGGAGTGTTGTAAAGAACAAGTAATCACTATTCTGTCTTTGTTCAATGGGATGAACGGTATCCATATACTCTTTGAGAAGGGTACTCATACTCGGGGAAATCGGTACCACACGCATTTTGTTTCCTTTTCCAGTGAGGCAGATTGCAGTATACGATTTACGAAGATCAAGGTCACCGATTTTTGCATTGACCAATTCTCGGCAACGGGCTGCAGTGTCGTACATCAGCTTCATAAAGCAAAAGTCTCGATATCCATTTGCTTTCAATCGATTCGGTTGCTCCATAAGGGTATTCAAGGCTGGCATCGAAAGGAACTCAACTACTTTACCCGGCATTTTCCGAATGGAAATGTTGCTGATTTCCACTTGGGTATGGATTTTTGCAGGGTCTAGTATTCCGGCGTATTTTGTAAAGGAACGAATCGCCATCAACCGCAGATTTATCGTTGCAGGTGAGCAGTTTCTGGAACTTGAGAGCCATTCAAGAAATCCAGTTATATTGGAATAAGTGATATCCTCAAATCCAATATTGACGTATTCAAGGCCAAGTTCTGTTTTGAAGTAGAGGAGAAGAAGATTCAACGCCTCCCGATACGATTTTTGGGTATTTGCGCTATATCCCTTGTGCCGAATCAGATAGATATCAAGGAAATCCCGCACCGTTTTATAGAATTTTTCATCCTTCAATCTCAATCTCATGAGCGCACCTCCGTTTGGAGTGTGTCCAGATGTAGTTCTGGAAAATCAGTATAGAGGGTCGGAAGTAAATGTATATAATACGCTGTATCTGAGAGATTTGCGTGTCCCATGTACTCGCTCAAATAGGCAAGGCAGGCATTCACGTCCTTTCCTTCCTTTATCCACTGGTACAAGCGGTGTGTGGCAAACGAGTGTCTCAAATCGTAAGTTCTCGGGGTGACCCCGGCGTATCCGAATATACCTGCGGAATGGAGAAACCGGCGGAACGTGGGAATCATCCATTCCATAGAATACATCCCATCTCCTCTGGCACTTGGACTCTGAAAGAAGTATTTTCGGTCAGGATAAATCGTGTCTGCACGCTGGTCATAAGTCACACATAGGGCGAGCATACTCTCAGAGAGTACAACGATTCGGTCTTTATGTCCTTTGGATTCCAGAATTTTCACAACCCCGTCGCGCAGACTGACATCTTCTCTGCGGAGGCGTCTTGCTTCTACCGGTCTGAGACCGCAGCAGTAGATCATGCGAAAAATCACGGACACGACCAAATGTCTCGTTGGTGCGTTGAGACTGGGAGCGCAGGAGTCTATTTCTCGAAACAATCTGGCTAATTCTTCGTATGAGAAAATATAAGGGATATGGCGACCGGTTTTCTTTGTGAAATCAAGCGGCAGGATATAGGCTTGACAGCCTACGCTGTTCATGTGCCTGGCAAGTTCTCGGATCACGGATACCCTATTCAGCCGAAACAGGTTTTGTTCGGTTCCAGTCTGTTCGGCCCATCTCATGACAATTTTCGCAGTCAAGTGGGTTTCGCACGGGAACTGCTCTCGGCAGAACTCATCGAAGGTACGGAGAATGCGTTCGCTTTCGTAATAATCATAGCCGAGAGATCGTTTCTTTTCTATCAGGCCATAAATGTAGGGAGCAAATGCTCCATGAAATGCATACTTCACAGCAAATCCTCCTGGCGTACTTCGATGCCATTCAGGCTGAGCGAACACATTGCCAACTTTTCACGACTGATACGCATATAGGACTTCATTGAGTCCATCTGCGTATGGCCCAGAATGTCTTTCACGGTATCGACGGGTACCTCATAATTTATCATGGAACTGGCGACATATCTTCTAAAGCTATGGAAGCCCTTTCCGTCTCCCGGAGTGTACTCAATATCCGTGAGTTTCATGTATTTTCTGAGGCGGTCTCCCGCAGCTGTTGAAGTCATGGCATCAAAAGGTATACGGGACCGTACAAAAAGAACTTGAGACTTTGTTTTTGGGCGCTCGTGCAGAATGTAATTCGCAATGGCGTTTCCCACTGACGCTTCGAGGGGTAAACACAGTTCAACGCCAGTCTTGCCCTGTACGAAGCGCACTTCGTGGTGAACCCAGTCAATATCCGACAGCGTTAAACGAACGATGTCGCCTGCTCTCATTCCCAAGCTGGCGGCAATGGAGAACATCGCAGTATCGCGGAGAGATAGGGCCGGACTTTTTGCAGCTGCTTCCATGACGATACCCACCTCTCTTGCCGAGAAAGCAGGCCGCAGTTTTCTCCGAGGCGCAGGACGAGCAGTCAACGCGGTGCTAAAATCATTGCATATTTTTTTGGAAAGAAGGTATTCGCACAGGTGCCTTAGTGTAGAAGTCACTCTATCTATGCTGGACTTCCGTTGAGGCGCAATGACTATGAGAAAATCATTGACTATTGTCAAATCGATATCTTTGCAGTTATGACGGCCATTGGCATCAAGATATGCAAAGAATCTCCGGCAGATATTTTCCTCATCCCGTAAGCTCCCGTATCCAATGGATCTCGTATTCGCTTCATGCTTTCGGAAACCAAATAAGATTTCTTGATAATATGGCGATATGCAAACTGTGGGTTCGGGTTTGAGACGCTGCCAGATTATTTCTCCGGTTTGTGTATACTCCTCAAAGAGGGCTTTTACTTTTCTGATGCTCATCCAAACGTGGTCAGAAACCAAACCATTTTCGTGTTCTGCACGAAAGCGATCTACAACTTCGCTCGTAAAGGGAATACTGTAAAATATCACCCCCTCCGAGCGATATGCCTTTATAATTGGCCGCATCCCCTCGTAGTAATAGTTTCGGATGCTGAACTGGCCAAGCCCCAACCCGCGCAACGCCTCCAACACTTCTGCACATAAAACTTCAAATACAATTTCAGACATAAAAACACCTCTGACTGCAGTTAGTCGGCCTATGCCGCCAGCTACATTATAGAGGTGTTTTTATAATTTTTCTTATCTGGAGGTTATTTGTGGACAGCACACAGAAAGCAGTGAAAAACCAAGAGATTTGTGAGCCGCTGCAAGGCAATCTCGGGATAACTCAATCCTCGGGATTAGATCGCTTATCTGGATATCCAGATAAGCGATCTGCCGCCATAAAAGTGCGGCGCGGTCATCGCTTCCTGCATAAAGCGCGGTATAATACTGTCCCATGCGGAGCATGAGCTGCATGGTATCTGTTCCGTAGACCAGAAGCCGGAGGTCTTCCTCCAGCGCATGACGCAGCTGCGCGCTTTGCTGTGCGCTGCGCTGCTGCGCAGGATTTGCCGCTGTGACGATATCGGTACGGATGGCCGCGGTATCGTGTTTGACCGCAGACAGGGTTTCCCGCAGTGTCAGCAGCGCTGCCTGCAGAAGCGACAGCGTTTGCTCCCCGGCTGTGTCAAACGCTTCCGGCGTTTGAAAGTGGTCGTCGACTTGCAGCGGACGCTCCGGTCTGCCTCCGTTCCAGCTTTGCAGCCGGCTCAGCAGGCTTCTGTCCTTCCACGCCCGCCAGCTTGTAATCTGCTGCGAGGCCATGTCGATCTGATCGTATACAGACCGGAGCCGTCCCGCGTATGCACCGTACCGGCGCGAAAGAAATTCCGCTTTGATCTTCGCGATATCGGCGTCCGGGTCCCACGCCAGTTCTGCAAATAAAACCTGTGTCAATGCGCGCATTCCCCAGTTTACCAGCGGGACGTGCATATATACGAAGCCTGCTGCACCGGTGCGGCGGTAGACTTGAAAATCATGCGCCATACTGTGCGTAAACAGCAGCGGAAGATCCTCAAATTTGCTGACATTGTAGTATTCCAGCACCATCACCGGCAGGTGCGGCCGGATCTGATTCCAGCCGGAAAGCGCGCTTGCGTATGCCCGGTTATAGGAACAGCCGGGATCGTCGAAGCCATGCGCATAGCAGCGGACAATGGGCGCGTAAATGAGATAGTCTCCGGCATCCAGAAGATTCTGCGGGATCGGACGCTCCGGCGGCGCAAGCGTGGAGGTTCCTTCATACGCGATCAAGGCCATCTTTACATCGTGATCCAACCGGCCTGCCGCGCGGGCGCGGTCCAGGAAGGAACGAAAGTGTGATGCCATATGCAGCATCTGGTCTGTGCCGTTTCCGAGCGCACGGCAGCGCTCGCATGTGCAGACACTCCCCCATGTATCGAGGCCCCAGACGTCGATTTCATCTGCCTCATGCCACGGCCCCATGATGTGCCGCAGCAGTTCCTCGCATAAATATGGAATCAGTTCCGGCTGAGAAACGCAGAACTGCGTCTGCAGTGCGGTCTGCCTGCTTTTGGGTCCGTGGGCAGGTGTTCCGTACCACTCCGGGTGCGCGTCCCAAAGCGTCCGGCCGGATGGGGTCGGACGATCCGGCGCCAGAATAGCCTCAAAAATATGACCGCCATCGCGCATGACAATTCCAAGCTTCCGCATGAGCGCGCGCGTGTTCGGCCGATCTCCATACGCATTCATTCGATTTCTGGCCATCCAGATCAGAAGATCCACGCTCTCCTTGAGCGCGCCTTCGATGGAAAATCCACGGCCGAGCGTGGAAGAGGACGCATCATGCACGGCGTTCTTCGGCCAGAGAAGGCCGCATCCCGGCTCGGGCGCATATTCTCCCGCTGTACCCGGTTCCAGCCATCGCCAGCCCTGCATTTTCAGAAATTCATAGACGCCGTATAAAACACCGACCCGGCCTGCACCGCGGATCAAAAGACCGTCCTTCTGCGGCAGCAGCGCGTATGCATCCCCAGATGCCGTAAGAGAATCGGCGTGCAATTCGATCGCTGCTTTTCCGCTGTGCCGCTGTGAGACAAAGCAAATCTGTGCGTCTGGCTCCATTTGCAGCAAATGTGTTCTAAGCTCCACCGCTGCATAGCTGATCGTGCATCTTGCGCCAGCCTCCGGATCATGTCGAAAATCAATCTGCGCTTCCGAAAATGCCCAGCTTTCTGTCATGGTCTCTGCGGAAGGAAACGGAAGAAGAATTTCAAGCTCCATCGTGTCTCTCCTCCTATTGGATAACGCCCTATCGGACGATCAGGCCGGTCGCCTCATAAAATTGCTGCCCGGCAAGAAGCCACTCTTTGAGGTTCGATTGAAAGCGATTCTGCGGCACAAAAGCAGTAATTTCGTCCGGCTGGATGTCCCAGCGGAGCGCATATCGTGCAGCCGCGTTGGATGCGGTGCGTCCGACGATCTGAAAACGCTGTTGAAAAAATGAAATATTGGAGTATACTCCAACCAGAGGCAGCAGTGTTTCATCCAGCAGCCAGGAGTGGCAGCTGAAAAACCGGAACGCATACGCTGGGAAGTGTTTTGAAAAAAATGCGCGTGCCCGCGCGAACGAGGTGTCGCACGCTGCAGGATCGAGCGAACCGCCGCGGCAGATGTGCACAGACACCAGCGGCTCGCCCGGTTCAAGTCCAAAAGCCGGGGCGGAAAAGTCCGCCGGCTCCATGCAGAATTGAAGTCGTCCAAGCTGGAACAGCCGCAGCGTCAGATGATTCGTCAGCCATGCGCTTTCGGCAAGGCCGATCTTGCCGCTATAGCTCCGATATTCGGAGGCCCAGCGGCCGATATCGTCGATCGTATGATAAAATACCTCGTCCGGAAGCTGGTGCCTTTGATAATCGTTCAGCAGCTTCTGACTCCAAAGGAGCGCTGCGAGCAGATCCGTCTTGGGATCGCCGCTCCAACGGAGCGTGTCTGCCCTGTAAATTTCGGCGGCCTGAGAAAGTGCCGGAAGCAGCGCTTCCTCAAAGTCCTTTTGATAGAGCGCGTCCAGACCCTGACGGGTATATTCCTGCCGCGCAAAGGAAATCGCCTGTTCGATGTTGTTCATTTTGTACCCAACCTGTAGAGATTTCTCAGGAAGCGCTTTGCGACCGGGTTTTCCTGCCGCAGATCCAACTGGCAGATCACATAGTGCTTGCCCTCGTATAGCTTTTCTGCCGCGGCCAGTACTGGCCCCCAATTTCCCTGTTCGTCCATATTGTTGGACAAAAGAATGGGTGTGAAGCCCTCGGCAGTAAAGGTCGTGTCCAGAAGCGGCGTGATGCAGTCCTCCTTGGCGTCATACCAGTAGGAGAAGTCCTGCTCCTTAAATTCCGCGACAGCCGGGTAGCCGGTCTTGCGGGAGACGAAGTGCAGCGGGAGCATGCCGCAGGGCTTGACGGTCACGGTCTCACCCGCGACGGTATGCAAACCCGGTTCCAGCTTCAGAATGACAACATTGTCGTTCGGTACGACAGTCACGTCCTGAAATACGGTCAGCTTCTGCTCTGTGTCATTGACAACGTCCCCGTTCCCGTCCAGCAGGACGGCGCGGAGCGTCAGCGTTTCGCGGTCTTGCGCGGTCTCTGCCGGGAATTCGGCGCTGGCGATATAGGCTGCGCGGCAGGCGTCCGCGTGCGCGGGGATGCGCCCGGTCTGAATCAGCTTGTTTTGTTCGTTGTAAAGCTCAAAGGCAAGCGTATACGCGCCGGATTTCGCGGTATCATTGCACAGGAACGCTTCGATCTGAATCGTTTCGCCCGCCGTATAGGCAAAGCGGTCGGTGCGTAGCGACACCAGCAGGGGCGCGAGTGCATCTCGGTAGGCAAAATACGCCTGCTTCGGGATGCGCTTGCAGTCCATGATGGACTTCATCCAGCCGCTGGGCCATGCGTCGATAAACAGATGAATGGCGTTCGAGACCATGCGGTCGTCGCGGCGGAATGCCTCGGTCATCATGCGCGCGGCAAAGGCCTGATACTGCTGGCTGCGGCTGATCCAGCCCTGCATATCCTCCTGCGCGTCATAGAAAAAGCCGCTGAAGCTCTTTGTCTGGCTGCGGACAATGCGGTCCGGGTCAAACGGCTCACGCATCCATTCGCGCGGATAGCGTTCCTCCATGACCTCCGCTGAATCCAGCCCCTCTGCGCCGTATTCACCGCAGCCATAGTACCAGCCGGGCTTGACCGGCAGCCAATAGCCCCGGTGCAGACGGCCAATGTCAATACCGTGGCCGTTATACCACATGGGGTAGCAGTGGTTATCCGGTATCCCGTCTGTGGGCGGGTCATAATCGCCGTCCACGTGCTTGATGACCTGATCGGGGTTCGAGAACTTCACAACAAGGTCACAGCAGGTGAAGAAGTTTTCCAGTTCCGGACGGATCAGATGTCGGTGCGGCTCGTTATTGGCGTTCGGAAACGGCTCGTTGATATAACTGACGACGACATTGCACGGATGCTTACGCACCATGCGCGCCAGTTCCTCCGCCTGCCGGATGCCCTCCGGGACGCGGAAACGGCGCATGACGCCGAACAGCGGAAGATCCGTCTGCGTCATAAGGCCGAGCTTGTCGCAGTATTCGTAGACCTCATCCTGCACCGGCCGCTGCGTCAGACGCAGAAAATTCATGTTGCAGAGCTTGGCCAGCAGAATATCGTCGATCAACTGCGGAAGATCGCCGCGCAGCACGTCCTGCTGCTCAAAGCCCATCGTATTGGCCCCGCGCAGACGTATGGAGCGGCCATTGAGATAGAACATCCCCTTGCGCTGCGGACTTTCTGTGTCCTGCGTAAAGCTGCGCATACCGAACTGCTGTGCAAGGCGGTCGGTGCACGTCCCGTTTACAAGAACGGCTGCATGGAGCTGGTACAAATACGGGGTTTCCAGATCCCACAGCTTTGCGTCCGGCAGGTCAAATTTGAGTTTGTACAGATTCTTTCCGTGCTTGAGCGGCATGGGAATACCCTTTCCAAGCTCGGACTTGACAGCGGCCTCCGTCAGACTGTCGCCCATGCCGACAAAGCGCGTCGTCTCCGGCGTAAAGCGGTGGTCTTCAAAGACCGTCTCGGGGAAGTTCTGCCCGTAGAGTGAAAGCGAAAGCTCGACCGGGAGGATATCATATCTGTCGTTCTGAATTTCCAGCCATGCTTCTGCCTTCCCGTCCAGCGGACGGATATAGAGGTCGCTGATATGGACGGAATTTCGGATCTCCACATAGACGCGGTTGTAAATGCCCGTCCCGGAGGGGCAGTGGTGCCAGCCGTCCAGCGGACCGTCCCAGCCGAGACCGGTGGCGGCATAAAGCTTGTCGCCTTCTGTTTCTTCGCTGCCGCCGGGATCGTTTCCCATATAAATATGGTCATTATACAATTCAACTTTCAGCCGGTTTGTGCCGTCTTTGACGATGCCTGTAATCTCAAACTCGAATGGAGAGAAGAAGCCTTCGTGTTCTCCGGCAAATGTGTCATTGACGGTAACGACTGCACGGTAATCCGCGCCGTCAAAATGGATATAGACCGACTGGCCCGCCAAAAGCGCAGGCAGCTCAAACGTGGTTTCATATGTCTTTTTGCACACACCGATCGGCCCGCCGTATTCCGGGATCGTGACCGGTTGACCATCGCGCAGAAACGACGTGAGATCCATGCGCCGGCGCAGGCTTTCAAACGCAGGCGCGTGATTTTCCAGAAACGGGCGGTATGCTTCCCGCATGGCAGCAAGCTCGGTTTTCAGTTCTTCCGTTGTAGACAGATGCGGCTTGACTGCGATGGGCTGTGCATCTGCCTGTTCCAGACGGCAGATAACGGTTTCATGCGGAATTGGCGTGACCGACTCCAGAAGCGCAGCGTTCCCGCCGATGCCGTTTGCCGCGATTTGTGCGAATTGATCCATATATGTTCTCCTTTTCGCTGCTTTTTCGTATCGTAACACAGCGCATATAGGGAGGCAATCTGCGAAAATGACACTTTGGCCCGCAAAAATGTCATATTCGCCACCTATGAATTTTGACCCGCATTCTTTTAGAATGCGATACAGAGGATACTGGACCGATGGACGGATGTGAGACAGCTTATGTTTGAAGCATTTTTTACGGATCCCTGTATGCGATACCGCACAGAGGTGATCAACGGCATTGACTTTTACGGGTTGGGATTCAGCATGGTACGCGGCGAATGTGTGGCGGAAGGAACGCTGCGCTGGATGCAGGAAGGCGAAGCTGCGGCCGTGCTCATCACAAATACGAGCCTGCCGGATATGTCTGGGTTTGAACTTGCCAGATATGTCCGCAGACAGTTTCCGTGCCTCCGCGTGATTTTTTTGACTGACGCGCCGAACCTTGCGGAAGCGCAGCAAGCCGTCCGGTGCGGTGCATATGACTATTTGCCGAAGTCTGACGGGATCGACGCGCTGCGCAGCGCGATGATCCGCGTTTCAGAGGAACTGCACACGGAAAGTCGGGAAGAAGCATATCTGCGCGGCCAGCAAAACTGGGATGAGTGCATTTCGAGACTTCTGAAGCTGCTTCTGGCACTGAAGCCGGGCATCGACGAGGATCACTGGCAAATGTATTCCAAAGTCAAGCCGCTGCTGAGCGATGCTCCGCTGCGCATGGAGGCTCTGCTGGTGCGCTCTTTGATGGAGGAACTGCGCGCAGAAATTTGCCGCAGGGATGAGGCACTGGCCGCGCAACTCCGAAGTAACATGATGGCTGCGCCGCTGGGCATGCTGACCTCCGCGCAGGGAACGGCGGCGTACATGGACGCCATCTGGGCGCTGCTTTCCGAAAAGGGCTATATCACGCAGGAGGACGCGCTGAAAAGCGATCCCATCGGGCGCGCCTGCGTCTATATGCAGTCGCACCTCTCGGAAAAACTGACTGTGCAGGAGCTGGCTGAGTATGTCCACATCAGCCCGCGGCATTTTATCCGGAAATTCCAGACAGAGATGAACGAGAAATTTACGGATTATCTGGCCCACATCCGTGTTCAGGCGGCAATTCAAATGCTGGAGGCTGGTCGGGATGTCAAATCCATTCCGGAGGCGGTCGGATATAGAGACGAAAAAAGCTTTTATTCCGTGTTCCGGAGGTTCGCGGGCTGTTCCATGCGCGAATACCAGCAGAAACTGAACTTGAGCCAGCGAAAGGAGAAGCAACCATGATAAAGCTATGGAACCAAACCATGCCGCACCGCTGCGTAGAGGATGCGTTTGAACCGTATCTGACGCCATATGACTGTGACGCCGCAAAGACGGCAATTGTCGTGTGTCCGGGCGGCGCTTACAGCGGCCGGGCGGACTATGAGGGAAATGACGTTGGCGCGTGGCTGAATACCATCGGGATAACAGCCTTTGTGCTGGAATACCGCGTTGCGCCGAGTAAAGCCCCGGCGCAGCCGTCCGACGCGCAGCGGGCCATGCGGTTGGCAAGAAAGCTCTGCATGGAGCGTGGGATCGAGCGCCTTGGCATCATGGGCTTTTCCGCCGGGGGCCATCTGGCAGCGACACTGTCTGTCCACTATGATGAAGCCTTTTACCCGCCGCAGGATGAGCTTGACAATCTATCTGCCTGCCCTGATTTTACCGTCCTTTGCTATAGTGTGATCGACATGGGCGAGTACCGACACGATTGGAGCCGCCGCTTTCTACTCGGCGATGTGCCGGATGAGGCACAGATCGAATTCTATTCTCCGCAGCGCTGTGTGACAGAAAACACTCCGCCCGCCTTTCTCTGGCACACAGCACAGGATGCAAGCGTTCCGGCGATCAATTCGATGCTCTACGCCGCTGCACTGCAAAAATGTGACGTGCCGTATGAGCTGCACATCTTCCCGTTTGGACAGCACGGCAAGGCGCTGGCGCTCGATGATGCCTCCGTCGGACAGTGGCGGCAGCTTTTGCGTCAATGGTTGGTCAGCATGAAGTTTTTATAAGCGATATGAAAGGCACATGCGGCAGCGCATGTGCCTTTTGCATAATTTCATGTAATCGTCTCTGTGCATATTAACAAAAGAGCAAATACGAATCGTCAAATTCAATGCTGATTTTTTGGCGACAATGCTTAAAATAAACACGCAGATACCAACCGGATGCAGGAATAATGCACAATCAACGCAGTCACAATCGCCAGCCATCTTGTCACAATCGCACCTTGGAAATCAAAAAC
>ENA-OVGR01002269-OVGR01002269.1-human-gut-metagenome-genome-assembly--contig:-NODE-2269-length-12600-cov-4.122360_pt1 | contig 12600 bp, 8 predicted proteins | sample MGYA00237775_ERZ505429 | MGnify/ENA primary metagenome ERZ505429 (study PRJEB26158, sample SAMN06016345) | human gut metagenome | biome: human gut; feature: ankylosing spondylitis patient; material...
CAGCGGGCCAGCGGGGCCTGCATCACCGCGGCGGCGGCCCTGGCCGCCGCCCTGCCGGGGGTGTTCCTGTTCTGCGGCACCACGGCCCTGGCGGTGTTCTTCACCGCCGGCAGCTACCCCCGGGTGATGGCCTTTTTCCGGCGGCAGCTGGGGCACCGGCTGGACCGGGCCAGAGGGGTCAAGGCCAATCTGCTGTCCACCCTGGGAAAATGGTGCCGGGCCCAGGCGATTTTGCTGGGGGTCACCTTCTGCCAGCTGCTGGCGGGCTTCCTGCTGATGGGCCAGCGGTATGCCCTGCTGCTGGCGGGCTTCCTGCTGATGGGCCAGCGGTATGCCCTGCTGCTGGCCGCCGTTACCGCGCTGGTGGACGCCCTGCCGGTGTTCGGTACCGGCACGGTGCTGCTGCCCTGGGCGGCGGTGTGTCTGCTGGCGGGGCAGGCCCCCCGGGCGGTGGCTCTGGCGGCCCTGTATGCGGTGATCTCCGCCGTGCGCAGCCTTCTGGAGCCCAAGGTCATGGCCGCCCAGGCGGGCCTGCCTCCCCTGGCGGCTCTGGCGGCCATGTACGCCGGGTTCCGGGCTTTGGGCGTGGCGGGGATGATCCTGCTGCCTATGGCGCTGCTGTTTGTCAAGCAGCTCCACGACGAGGGGTATGTGGGCCTGTGGAAATAGCCGCAAAAAGCGAAAAAAGCTGTTTTCTTGCCGGATGATCTGTGGTATAATGGGATGTTAGTGAAGATTTTCGGTAGGAGAGAACACAGACATGAGCAAGCAACGCCGCGCCGACCTGCTGCTGGTGATGACCACCTTTTTCTGGGGCGCCAGCTATTATCTGACGGATATCTGCCTGGCGGATCTGCCGCCTATGACCCTGAACGCCTTCCGCTTTATTGTGGCGTTTCTGGTGCTGGGGCTGATTTTCTGGAAGCACGTGGTCCACATCAACCGCACCACCCTGCGGTACAGCCTCATCGTGGGTCTGGCCCTGGCGGGGACCTATGTGGCCTATAACTACGGCATCACCCGCACCTCCCTGTCAAACGCCGCGTTCATCTGCGCCTTGCAGGTGATCTTCGCCCCGCTGCTGGGCTTTCTGTTCTTCCGGCAGCGGCCCGGCTGGAAGCTGGGGGTTGCGCTGGTGGTGTGCACGGTGGGCATGGCCCTGCTGACCCTGAACGGGGAGCTGCGGCCCGCCTCCGGGGACCTGATCTGCCTCATCACCCCCCTGTGCTACGCCGTGGACCTGCTGATCACGGAGAAGGCCGTCCGGGATCCCCGGGTGGACCCCCTGGGCCTGGGTGTGTGCCAGCTGGCGGTGGTAGGCATCGTGACCTTAGCCCTGGCCCTGGCGCTGGGGGAGCCGGTGCATCTGCCCACCTCCGGCAGGACCTGGGCGGCGGCGCTGTTTCTGGGAATTTTCTGCTCGGGGGTGGCCTTTGTCATCCAGTCCGTGCAGCAGCAATATACCACCGCCAGCCATGTGGGCCTGATCTTCACCCTGGAGCCGGTGTTTGCCTCCATGGTGGCCTTTGTCATGACCGGGGAGGTACTGTCTCTGCGGGGCTATATCGGCGCGGCCCTGATGCTGCTGAGCCTGTTTATTATGGAGGGCGACTGGTCCTTCCTGGGCCGCAAAGAGCGTGTATAAAGGAGAACATACCGTGGATAAACGATTGGAACGCATTCTGCCCCGGGTGCAGAAGCCTGCCCGCTATGTGGGCGGGGAATACAACGCCGTGAAGAAGGACCCGGCCCGGGTGGACACCCGGATCGCCTTCTGCTTCCCGGATACATACGAGATCGGCATGTCCAACCTGGGCATGCGGATTCTCTACGGTGTGATGAACAACATGGAGGGCGTGTGGTGCCAGCGGGTGTTCGCCCCCTGGGGCGACATGGAGGAGGAGATGCGCCGGGCGGGGATGCCCCTGTTCGCCCTGGAATCCGGCCAGCCCATCACGGACTTTGACATCGTGGCCTTCTCCGTGGGCTATGAGATGGCCTTTCCCGCCATCCTGAATATGCTGGACCTGGCAAACATTCCCATTCACAGCGCCGACCGCACGGCCCTGACCCCACTGGTCATCGCCGGGGGCACCGCCATGTACAACGCCGAGCCCATCGCCGACTTCATCGACCTGGTAAGCCTGGGCGAGGGGGAGGACATCACCGTGGAGCTGGTGGAGCTGCACCGCCGGGCCCGGCGGGAGGGCTGGACCAAGGAGGCGTTTCTTCGGGCCGCCGCCCAGCTGCCGGGCATCTACGTCCCAAGCCTCTACGACGTGACGTATCACGATGACGGCACCGTGGCCGCCATCACCCCCCGGGATGGGGCTCCGGCGGTGGTGACCAAGCGCATCGTCCGGGACATGGACAAGGCCTTTTTCCCCACCAAAACCATCGTCCCCTCCACGGAGATCGTCCAGGACCGGGTGATGCTGGAGCTGTTCCGGGGCTGCATCCGGGGCTGCCGGTTCTGTCAGGCGGGGTATGTGTACCGGCCGGTTCGCAACCGCAGCCGGGAGCTGTGCGCCCGATACGGCGTGGAGTCCTGCAACGACTCCGGCTATCAGGAGGTGACTCTGTCCAGCCTCTCCACCAGCGATTATCCCCCGCTGACGGAGCTGTGCGACCAGCTGGAGCCCTTCTGCCAGCAGCGGCACGTGAATCTGTCCCTGCCCAGTCTGCGGGCGGACAACTTCTCCATGAGCCTGATGGAGCGGCTGGCCAAGGGCCGCAAAAGCGGCCTGACCTTCGCCCCGGAGGCCGGGACCCAGCGGCTGCGGGACGTCATCAACAAAAACGTCACCCAGGAGGACCTGCTGGCCTCCTGCCGGACGGCCTTCGCCGGAGGCTACAGCGCCGTGAAGCTGTATTTCATGCTGGGCCTGCCCACGGAGACCGACGAGGACGTGCTGGGCATCGCCGATCTGGCGGCCCGGGTCATGCACACCTGGCGGGAAAGCGCCAGCAACAAGAACCGGGGCGTGCGCATCACCGTGTCCACCTCCTGGTTCGTGCCCAAGCCCCACACGGCCTTCCAATGGGAGCCGCAGATCTCCAAGGAGGAATATGAGCGGCGGGTGACCCTGCTGCGGGAGGCCATCAAAACGAAAACCGTCACCTATAACTGGCACGATTCGGACACCAGCTTCCTGGAGGCCGTTCTGGCCCGGGGGGACCGGCGCATGGGGAAGGTCCTGGAGACCGCCTGGCGAAAGGGGGCCAAGCTGGACGCCTGGGAGGAGTATTTCTCCCTGGACCGCTGGCTGGAGGCCTTTGACCAGTGCGGGCTGGACCCCCATTTTTACGCCAACCGCACCCGGGAAAAGGACGAACTGATGCCCTGGGCCATGATCTCCAGCGGCGTCACGGAGGGCTATCTCTGGCGGGAGCGGGAGCGGGCCTTTGCCGGGGTCACCACTCCGGACTGCCGCACCCACTGCAACGCCTGCGGCGCCAACCGGCTGGTAGGAGGAAAATGCGATGTCTAAGCTGCGACTGCTGTTTGTGAAGGAGGGCCCGGCGGCCTATATCTCCAATCTGGACCTGCTGCGGACGGTGCAGCGGGCCTTTCCCCGGACGGAGCTGGATATCAGGCACTCCCAGGGCTTCCATCCCCACCCCATCATCTCCATCGTGCTGCCGCTGCCGGTGTGCCAGTCCAGCGACTGCGAGCTGCTGGACTTTGAGGTGACCCAGGACACCGACGGGGCGGGCCTGGCCGAAAAGCTCAACGGCGGCCTGCCGGAGGGGCTGCGGATTCTGGACTGCTATCCCGCCCTGCGGCCGGTGCGGGAGCTGGCCTATCTCCGGGCGGAGGTGGAGCTGGACTATGACCGGGGGGTGCCGGAGGGGGCCGTGCAGGCCCTGGGGGAGCTGTTTCACCGGCAGGAGCTGCTGATCGAGAAGCGCACCAAGCGCAAGCAGCTGGCCCAGGTGGACATCGCGCCTATGATCCGGGACATCGCCTTTGCCCAGGAGGAGAACCTGCTGCGTGTCCTTGTCACGGTGCAGGCCCAGAACCCGGGACTGAACCCCCAGCTGCTGGAAAAGGCCATCGCCCGGTATCTGCCGGAGCTGACGCCGGACTTTGTCCGGGTCCGCCGCCGCCAGCTGCTGGACGCCGACGGCCAGGTGTTCCGATAATCCCATCACCCGGAGGGAGGCCCCCTTCGGGTGATTTTCTTGCCCCGGCGGTGAAGGGGCCGGAGGGCGGCGTCCTATGTTTCGTATAAATGGCGGTTCCGGTAACGGCGGATTCCTTGACGCTGGGGGCGGTTTGCGTTACAATAGGGCCAGAATGCGGTATTTTGTCCTGCCATCGACCCACTTCGCCCCGGCTTTCGGGGCCGTTATGATAACATTACGCTGATATAGGGAGATCATTCCATGAACGTTTCCGAAAACACAGAGCTTTACCGGACCTATGGCGCGCATCCGGCTGGGGAGGGCTGGTCCTTCCGGGTCTATGCCCCCAGCGCCCGGGAGGCCGCCCTGGCCGGTGACTTCAACCACTGGCAGCCCGTTCCCATGGAGCGGCAGGGCAGCGACTGGGTCCTGACCGTTTCCGACGCCCGGCCCGGCGACTGCTATAAATACGTCATCACCGGGGCCGACGGCCAGGTCCGCTGGAAGGCGGACCCCTACGGCACCTATGCCCAGCTGCGGCCCGACACCGCCAGCCGCCTGTTCGACGTGTCCGGCTTCCACTGGCACGACGACGTGTGGCGGGAACGCCGCCGGGAAACACCCCTGACCGAGGGGCCCCTGAACATCTATGAGGTCCACTGCGGCTCCTGGCAGCGGGGAGAGGACGGGGCGTTCCTGAACTATCGCCGGCTGGCGGACCGGCTGGCCCCCTATGTCCGCAGCATGGGCTACAACGCCGTGGAGCTGCTGCCGGTGACGGAGTATCCCCTGGACGACTCCTGGGGCTATCAGTGCGTGGGCTATTTCGCCCCCACCAGCCGCTACGGCGACCCCCACGACTTCATGTATCTGGTGGACCGGCTGCACCGGGCGGGGCTGGCGGTGATCCTGGACTGGGTCCCCGCCCACTTCTGCAAGGACGCCCACGGCCTCATCGACTTTGACGGCACCAGCCTGTATGAATACGGCGACCCCCTGAAGCGGGAGCACCAGAGCTGGGGCACCCGGGTCTTTGACTTCGGCAAGGACGACGTGCGGTCCTTCCTGCTGTCCTCCGCCCGGTGGTGGCTGGAGGAATACCACATCGACGGCCTGCGGGTGGACGCCGTGGCGTCCATGCTGTATCTGGACTATGGCCGGACCGAGTGGCGGCCCAACGTCCACGGGGGGCATGAAAATCTGGAGGCCATCTCGTTTTTGCAGGACCTGAACCGCCTGGCGGCGGCCATGGATCCCCCGGCCCTGACGGCGGCGGAGGAATCCACCGCCTGGCCTAAGGTCACCTGGCCCATTGAGGAGGGCGGCCTGGGCTTCGGCCTGAAGTGGAACATGGGATGGATGAACGACGTGTGCCACTATCTGAAGATGGACCCCTGGTTCCGCCAGTTCCACCACAAGGACGTGACCTTCTCCATGATGTACGCCTTCTCCGAGCGCTTCGTGCTGCCCCTGTCCCACGACGAGGTGGTGTATATGAAGGGCTCCCTCCGGGGCAAGATGCCCGGGGACGACTGGCGGCAGCTGGCAGGGGTCCGGGGCTTCACGGCCTATATGCTGGCCCACCCCGGCAAGAAGCTCACCTTTATGGGGGCGGAGCTGGGCCAGTGGCACGAGTGGGACTTCCTGGGCCAGCTGGACTGGTATCTGCTGGACCGGGACGACTGCAGCCGCACCCACGCCTGCATCCAGGCCCTGAACCGGTTTTATAAGAAGTCCCGCCCCCTGTGGGAAAATGACCGGGACTGGAACGGCTTTGAGTGGCTGGGGGCCGACGACAACCACAACAACGTCCTGGCCTTCCTGCGCCGGGACAACAAGGGTCATGAGCTGATCTGCGTGGTGAATTTCTCGCCGGAGGCCCACGAGGGATATCGCTTCGGCGTGCCCGGCAAGCTGTTTTATGAGGAAGTGTTCAACACCGACGACGCCGCCTGGGGCGGCTCCGGTGTGTGCAATACCGGACCCATCCCCGTGGAGGATATCCCGTCCCACGGGCGGGACAAGTCCATTGCCCTGCGGGTGCCGCCCCTGGGCGCGGTGTTTCTGCAGGGCCGGGTCCGGCGCAGAAGCAACAAGGCATAACTGACAGACTGGAGGGAACGAACAGACATGAAAAAAGAATGCGTGGCCATGCTGCTGGCCGGCGGACAGGGCAGCCGCCTGTATGTCCTCACCGGCGACATGGCAAAGCCCGCGGTGCCCTTTGGGGGCAAGTTCCGCATCATTGACTTTCCCCTGTCCAACTGCACCAATTCCGGCATCGACACCGTGGGCGTGCTGACCCAGTACCGCCCCCTGGAGCTCAACAGCTATATCGGCAGCGGCCAGCCCTGGGAGCTGGACCGGCTCAACGGCGGCGTCCATATTCTGCCGCCGTATCAGAGCGCCTCCGGCGCCTCCTGGTACAAGGGTACCGCCAACGCCATCTATCAGAACATCGGCTTTGTGGACCTGTACGACCCGGAGTATGTGGCGGTGCTGTCCGGGGACCACATCTATAAGATGGACTATTCCCGGATGCTCCAGCACCACAAGGACGCCGGGGCCGCCTGCACCATCTCTGTGATGGAGGTCCCCTGGGCCGAGGCCAGCCGCTTCGGCATCATGTCCGTGGACGAGCATGACCGCATCACCGCCTTCGCCGAAAAGCCCAAGGAGCCTAAGAGCAACCTGGCCTCCATGGGCATCTATATCTTCACCTGGCAGAAGCTCCGCTCCTATCTGCTGGCGGACGAGGCCGACCCCACCTCCGACAACGATTTCGGCAAGAACATCATCCCCGCCATGCTGGAGGCCGGAGAGGTCATGTCCGCCTATCGCTTCGAGGGCTACTGGAAGGACGTGGGCACCCTGGACTCCCTGTGGGACGCCAACATGGATATGCTGGCCCCGGGCAGCGGGCTGAACCTGCTGGACAAGAAATGGCCCATCTATTGCCGAACGCCCTCCTGCCCGCCGGCCTTTCTGGGGCCCCACGCCGACGTGGGCAACAGCGCCGTGGCCAAGGGCTGCGGCATCCTGGGCGAGGTGAAAAACAGCGTGCTGAGCTATAACACCCAGGTGGGCCAGGGGGCCAGCGTGTGCTACTCCGTGGTCATGCCCGGGGCCGTCATCGAGGAGGGCGCGGTGGTGCAGTACGCCATCATCGGCGAGCGCTGCCGGGTGGGCCGGGGGGCCCAGGTGGGCACGCCGCCGGAAACCGCCAAAAATCCCGACGACTGGAGCATCGCCGTCCTGGGGCCGGACACCGTCATCGCCCCCGGCGAGGTGGTGCCTGCCAAGGCCCTGCTGGACCGTCATCACGGGGAGGTGGAAGCATGAACGGAATGCACGGCATCATTTTCTCCTACGAAAAGAAAACCGGACTGCGGGAGCTCATCGAGCAGCGCATCCACGGCTCCATCCCCTTCGGCGGCAACTATCGGGTGGTGGACTTTATGCTCTCCAACATGGTCAATGCCGGCGTCCGGGACGTGGGCGTCATCATGCACGGCAAGTGCCAGAGCATGCTGGACCACCTGGGCACCGGCAAAAGCTGGGACCTCAGCCGCAACCACGGCGGCCTGACTCTGCTGCCGGCCTTCGCCTATGCCGAGCGGCGGGGCGACGCAGGCCGGTTCCGGGGCAAGGTGGAGGCCCTGGGCTGCGTGATGGACTATCTCAAGGACATCCGGCAGGATTATGTGGTGCTGACCGACAGCGACCTGGTGGTGAACCTGCCCCTGGACGACGTGCTGCGGGACCACATCGCCTCCGGCGCGGACATGACGGCGGTGTGCACCTCTCTGCCGGGGCCGGAAAGCGACACCTATTTTCAGCTGGATAACTCCGGGCGCATTGTGGACGTGGCCCACGACGTGTTCACCCCCGAGGGCTTCCGCTGCCTGAACATCTTCGTGCTGCGCCGGGACCTGCTGATCCAGCTGGTCACCGACTGCATGGCACATAATCAGTACAGCTTCCGCCACAATATTCTCCAGGACAGGAAGGATGCCCTGCATTTCCGGGCCTATGTCTGGGACGGCTACGCCGCCCGCATCGACACCATCGAGTCCTACTACCGCCGCAGCATGGAGCTGCTGCGGCCGGAGATCCGCATGGAGCTGTTCGCTCCCCAGCGGCCCATTTTCGCCAAGGAAAACGACTCCCCCTCCTCCTATATGGACGGCTCCTGCGTCAACTCCCTTATCGCCGACGGCTGCGACATCCAGGGCACGGTGAAAAACTGCATCCTGTTCCGGGGCGTCCGCATCGAGCCGGGGGCCGACGTGGAGGGCTGCATCCTGTTCAAGGGCACCGTGGTCCGCCGGGGCGCCGTCCTGCGGGGCGTCATCACCGACAAATACGTCACCGTGCAGGAGGGGCGCACCCTGATGGGACACGAGAACTATCCCCTGGTGGTGGCCCGGGGCGTCACGATCTGAAATATGACACACGTTCATCCGGAGGTGACCATATGAATATTCTGTATATCACCAGCGAGGCGGCCCCGTTCTGCAAAACCGGGGGCCTTGCGGACGTGCTGGGCAGTCTGCCCCCGGCGGTGGCGGCGGAGGGCGACCATACCGCCGTGCTGCTGCCGCTGTATGGCCAGATCGCTCAGCGCTGGCGGGAGAAGATGAACTTCCGCTGCTATATCTATGTGGACCTGGGCTGGCGGCACGAATACTGCGGGCTGTTCTCCCTGGAATACCGGGGCGTCACCTGGTATTTCGCGGACAACGAGCGCTATTTCCGCCGCCGGGGCCTGTACGGCGACATGGACGACGGGGAGCGCTTTGCCTTCTTCTCCAAGGCGGCGGTGGCCCTGCTGCCCCACCTGGCGGAGTATCCCAACGTGGTCCACTGCAACGACTGGCAGACGGCCCTGGTGCCGGTATACCTGCGGGACGCCGGAAACGACCTGTCGGTGGTGTTCACCATCCACAACGTGGAGTATCAGGGCAAGTACGGGCCGGAAACCGTGGAGGACCTGTTCGGCCTGAACCGGGGCTGGTACGACGGCGGCATCCTGCGGATGGACGGGTGCGTAAACCTGATGAAGGGGGCTATGCTCACCGCCAACGCCGTTACCACCGTCAGCCCCACCTACGCCGCCCAGCTCCATGACCCGGCCTATGCCTGCGGCCTGGAGCAGGTGGTGCACCTGATCGACTATAAGCTCTCCGGCGTGCTCAACGGTCTGGACATTGAGAGCTATGACCCCGCCCACGACGGCTCCCTGCCCCGGACCTTCGACCCCGACCATATGGAGGGCAAGGCCGTGTGCAAGGCGGAGCTGCAGCGGCAGCTGGGCCTTGCCCAGGAGCCGGACACCCCGCTGATGGCCATCGTCAGCCGCCTGGTGGGCCACAAGGGCATGGACCTGGTGTGCCAGGGTCTGGAGGGCATTATGGCCACCGGCTGCCAGCTGGTGGTGCTGGGCCAGGGGGAGTCCCAGTTTGAGGACGCCTTCCGCTGGGCCCAGAACCGGTGGCCCGGCCGGGTATCGGCCCAGATCACCTATTCCGACAATCTGTCCCGCCGGATCTACGGCGCGGCGGACCTGTTCCTGATGCCCTCCCGCAGTGAGCCCTGCGGCCTGAGCCAGCTGATCGCCATGCGCTATGGCGCGGTGCCCATCGTCCGCCAGACCGGCGGCCTCAACGACACCGTCCGCTCCTGCCAGGTGGGCCAGCCCGACGGCAACGGCTATGTGTTCTCCGGCTGCACCGCCCATGACCTGTGCCAGACGGTGGGGCAGGCGGTGGGCCTGTACCGGGGGGACCGGATGGGCTTTGACACCGTCCGCCGCCGGGGCATGACCGAGGACTTCAGCTGGAACCGCAGCGCCGGGGCCTACCGGCGCATTTACCAAGATCTATCACGGAGGAACCACTAAATGACTTATACCAAAGACGCCCTGAAGGAGGCCATCCAGCAGAAGCTGCGCCTGAACTATGGCTGCACGGAAAAGCAGGCCACCGACGGGGAGATCATGAAGGCCTGCGCCCTGGCCCTGCGGGACATTATGGCCGTGCGCAGCGTGGACACCCAGGAGCGCACCCAGGAGCAGCAGGAAAAGCGGGTGCACTATATGTCCCTGGAGTTCCTGATGGGCCGCAGCCTCATGAAAAACGCATACAACCTGGGCATTCTGCCCCAGCTGACCCAGGCGGTGGAGGAGCTGGGCTTCTCCGCCCCGGACATCTTCGACATGGAGCCGGACGCGGGCCTTGGCAACGGCGGCCTGGGCCGCCTGGCCGCCTGCTATCTGGACAGCATGACCACCCTGGACATTCCCGCCACCGGCTACTCCATCTGCTATGAGCTGGGCATTTTCAAGCAGAAGATCGTGGACGGTCAGCAGGTGGAGCTGCCCGACGACTGGCTGAACCTGGGGGACGCGTGGCTGATGCCCAAGCCCCAGGAGGCCGAGGAAATTCACTTCGGCGGCCGGGTCCGCACCCGGTGGGACAACGGCCACCTGATGGTGGTCCACGAGGACTATACCCGGGTGCTGGCCATCCCCTGCGATATGCTGGTGGCGGGCTACAACACCGACCATGTGAACACCCTGCGCCTGTGGGACGCCAAGAGCCCCAAGCCCATTGATATGCAGCTGTTCAGCCAGGGGCAGTATCTGAAGGCCAACGAGGAGCGGGCCATGGCCGACTCCATCAGCACCATTCTCTATCCCGAGGACAACCATTACGAGGGGAAGTCCCTGCGGCTGAAGCAGCAGTATTTCTTCGTGTCCGCCACCCTGCAGTCCATCACCCGCCAGCATATCCAGACCTACGGCACCCTGACGAATTTCCACGAAAAGAACGTCATCCAGATCAACGATACCCACCCGGCGCTGGTGATCCCGGAGCTGATGCGCATCCTCATCGACGACGCGGGCCTGAGCTGGGACGAGGCCTGGGACATCACCCGCCACTCCGTGGCCTATACCAACCACACCGTGCTGGCCGAGGCACTGGAGAGCTGGCCCCAGCGGCTGTTCGAGACGCTGCTGCCCCGCATCTGGCAGATCATGCAGGAGATCGCGCGGCGCTGGCAGCAGAAGGTGGACGATTTCTATCACGACCCCAAAAAGACGGAGAAAATGGCGGTTATCTGGGACGGCGTGGTGCACATGGCCAATCTCTGCATCGCCGGGGGCATGGCCGTCAACGGCGTGTCCGCCCTGCACTCCGACATTCTCCGCCGCGACGTGTTCCGGGACGCCTGCGGCATGGAGCCGGACAAGTTCAGAAACGTCACCAACGGCGTGGACCACCGCCGCTGGATCAGCCAGATCAACCCCGGCCTGGACGGCCTGATCCGGGACTGCATCGGCGACGGGTATCTCACCCACGCCGGGCGCCTGTCGGACCTGGACCGCTTCGCCGATGACGCGGCGGTGCTCTCCAGGCTGGAGCAGATCAAGGGGGACAACAAGCAGGCCTTTGCCTGCTGGGCCAAGCGCCAGCAGGGGGTCACCCTGAACACCGACGCCATCTTCAACGTCCAGGTCAAGCGCCTGCACGAGTACAAGCGGCAGCTGCTGAACGTGCTGCACATCATCAGCCTCTATCAACAGCTCCAGGACGATCCCAACATGGACTTCCGGCCCCAGACCTTCCTGTTCGGGGCCAAGGCCGCCCCGGGCTACGCCGTGGCCAAGCGCATCATCCATCTGATCAACTCCCTGGCCGACCAGATCAACAGTGACCCCGTCTGCCGGGATAAGCTCCAGGTGGTATTCCTGGAGAATTACCGGGTTTCCATGGCGGAGATGCTGATGCCCGCCAGCGAGGTCAGCCAGCAGATCTCCACCGCCGGCAAGGAGGCCAGCGGCACCGGCAACATGAAGTTCATGATGAACGGCGCCCTGACCGTTGGCACCCTGGACGGTGCCAACGTGGAGATGCACGACCTGCTGGGGGACGAGAACATGTTCCTCTTCGGTCTGCGGGCAGACGAGGTGGAGCGGCTGAAGAAGGAGGGCTATGTGCCCCAGCGGCTGTACAACCGGGACCCGGTGCTTCACCGGTGCCTGGACGCGCTGCGGACCGGCTTCCGGGACGGTGTCCGGTACGACGACCTGTACCAGCGGCTGCTGTTCGGCGCCGGGGGCAGCCCCGCGGACGAGTACTTTTTGCTGGCGGACTTCCAGGCATACTGCCAGGCGGAAAAGCGCATGGCGGAGACCTATCGGGACCAGACGGCCTGGAATCGCATGAGCCTGCACAACATCGCCCGCAGCGGCGTGTTCGCCGCCGACCGGGCTGTGGCGGAGTATGCCGACAACATCTGGCACGTGCCCCACAAGTGATCCGATCTGAGAAAAACGCAGAAAACCGGAAACGGCTCAGCCGTTTCCGGTTTTCGAGATCCCGCTCCTGCGCGGGGCGTATGATTTTTGAAAAACTTTGGGACTGGGTGAGATATTTCACCCCGGTGAGGGATATTCCCGATAGAAAG
>ENA-OVGR01002272-OVGR01002272.1-human-gut-metagenome-genome-assembly--contig:-NODE-2272-length-12577-cov-2.961268_pt1 | contig 12577 bp, 11 predicted proteins | sample MGYA00237775_ERZ505429 | MGnify/ENA primary metagenome ERZ505429 (study PRJEB26158, sample SAMN06016345) | human gut metagenome | biome: human gut; feature: ankylosing spondylitis patient; material...
CAAGAGCAATTAACCTACGCTCATTTCCAATAAATTACACTCTTTTCGTAACTTCACGCTGCAAATATACATTTAGCCAGCGATAAAAGCAAGTGTTTCCTGCCGCATAAATATCTCAAAACCAGCTATGGACGAAGGAGGGCTGATTCCACGCCCCCCTATCCAATGAGTAAAGCATTTTCCTTCCGGCAAAAAGCGGCATTACATTCCCCTTTTTTATATTTAGTCATTACAAGATTCTTATTCTCTGAAATACAATATTTTGCGTAATCAGGCAAGTGATTGTATCTGATAATTTTGCATCCTGTAAAATTTTAAATCAGAGAGTTTATGGCTACAGTAAAAGTCAAGTTCAGACCCTCCTCCGTGGACGGCAGAGAGGGCACGGTTTATTATCAAGTGATTCACGGACGTGTAGCAAGGCAGATCAACACTTCCTACAAGTTGTTTCCAGCCGAGTGGAGCAAGCGGCATTCCCGGATTGTCATCACGCCATCCGATGAGGACAGGCGACAATATCTATTGCTATTGGATAAAAGAATAGCGGAGGATACCGACCGGCTGGAGAATGTCATCACGGCCCTGGGACGGAAGGGAGGCGCTTTCACTGCCGATGACGTAACCTCCGCCTTTCACGGCGAGCATTGCGGGCTTTTCTTTCTCGTTTTTATGCGGGAGGTTATAAACGGCCTGAGACGTATGGGAAAGGTACGTACCGTTGAGACCTATACGTCCACGCTCAACAGTTTCATACGGTTCATGGATGGAAAGGACGTACCATTAGGAGATATGGATTCCGACCTGATGACCGCATACGAGGCATGGCTGAGGTCTAAAGAAATCTCCATGAACACGATATCCTTTTACATGCGTATTTTGCGTGCCACCTACAACCGTGCCGTGGAGAAGGGACTCGTCACCCAGCGCTCCCCCTTCAAACATGTCTATACGGGAGTCGAGAGGACAACGAAACGGGCCGTCCCCCTGCGTGTGATAAAACAGCTCAGGACATTGGACCTGTCACTGCATCCGGCCAAAAGATTTGCGAGGGACATACTGCTTTTCAGTTTTTATACGAGGGGGATGTCCATGGTCGATATGGCATTCTTAAGGAAGAAGGATCTTGCTAACGGTATCCTCACGTACCGGCGGAAGAAAACCGGTCAACAACTTTTTGTAAAATGGGAGCCGTGCATGCAGGAGATCGTGAGCCGTTACAATGTTCCCGAGTCCCCGTACCTTCTTCCCGTCATCGTCAGGCCGGGTATGGATGAGAGGAAGCAATATATCAATGCCTCCCATCGTATCAACAGATATTTGAAGGCCATTGGGAAAGAGTTGGGCTTGTCCGTTCCCCTGACCCATTACGTCGCCCGTCATTCCTGGGCCAGCGCAGCCCGGAGTAAGAATATTCCGATCTCTGTAATCAGCGAAGGTATGGGACATGATTCGGAAAACACTACAAGGATCTATCTGGCCTCATTGGACACAACCACTATAGATAAAGCGAATAGTCTGATTCTAAAGTCCTTATGCAGGGAGTAGCATGTTGAGCGAATGGACGCTCTCTTTTCAAGAGATGAATTTCTTGATGCAAAATTACATAAAATATAGAAAAACACCCCATAAATGATAAAAAATATGTTTCATGCCCAAAAAACGGTTGAGCGAAAAAAGGCATTTGTTGAGCAAAAGCAGATTGCATAAAGAAGAACAGTATAAAAATCACTTGATATTTAAATAATTAGATTAATAATTACAAGGTAACCCATCTCTTGAAAAGAGAAGTGCAAAAAAGGAACTTTCTAAACAAGAAATACTTGTTCAGGGAATAGCCATGGATGCGGGAATGTTCAAGGACGATGATAATGTTGAGCAAGAATTATGGTCTCTCCGTAAGAGATGAATAATACGGTGCAAAATTACATAAAATATTGAAAACGACTACAAAAATGAGCAAAAAAAGATAATACGGAATGGTATGATTCCTGAAGTTGCAAAACGATTTGTTGAGCAGATAGGATTTGATGAGAAATCAAAGTCTTTATTATCAGACTGTTTTGTTCATAGATGTCATGTTATTCATCTCTTACGGAGAGAAGTGCAACAAGAACAGGCGCAAACTCGCCTGAAAGTCTGCCCGATGTAAGGACGGACAAACGCCAGTTTCTGATGAGAACGAAACAATGGAGCAAGAACGGGATGAAATCCCGAACTTTTACGAAGCATATTTGTAACTGCTTGATTGGTAGAGAAATTTACAATCGTGCAGGATTGATAATATTGTCCTGAAGCGAAATAATGGCATCCCAAGAGAATGAGGAAGAGGTACGGTGGTTCGTGATGCGCGACCTGAAAAGGACGAACGCAAAACTACCCGCCTATAAACTGCTTGATGGGAAGAAGATGGAAGTCTTTGTCCCCATGAAATGGCACTTGGTCACCCGCAAGGGTGTGCGTGTCCGTGAGGAGGTACCGTTCATACAAGACTTGCTCTTCGTGCATGAGACACGGAAGAACCTTGACGCTGTTGTGAAAAAGACCCCGACCCTTCAGTTCCGTTGGTTACGCAACACTTGGCGGGAGCCGATGGTCGTTGTTGATGCGGACATGGAACGTTTCATCCGTGCCGTGAATGCCACCGAATCCCCCAAATATTACCTGCCGGAAGAGATTACTCCTGCCATGTACGGACGCAAGATTCGCATCGTGGGCGGGCCGCTCAACGGATACGAGGGAAGCCTGCTCACGACACGGGGTTCCAAGGTCAAACGCCTGCTCGTCGAACTGAAAGGATTTCTTGCCGTGGGGGTGGAGGTCGATCCCGAGTATATACAACTTACCTGACAGAACTGCCTATGGCTTTCATTTCCAATTTTTCCGCTCCTTCTTTATTCTGGACGGTCAATTCAATTTTGGTATTTATCGTGTGCGCACTTTCCGCAGGGGTGCTTATTCCCCAGATCCTTTTGATTTCCTTCCGCAGGAACCTATTCGACATGCCCGACGAGCGCAAGATCCACCAGGGAGTCGTTCCCCGTCTGGGCGGTATCGCCTTCAAGTCGGTCGTGTTCTTCTCCGTTGCGTTGCTGCCTGGTATGTGCCAGTTCTGAGCTACGGCAACATGCTGGATAGCTGTGAATATACGTTGACCCGGAAAATAAATCGAATCAACAAGAAACTATAGTTTTTTATCAAATACAATGAAGTTTTACAAAATCATTATTGTGGCGGCATCGGTCTTAGCCTTAGTCGCATGCTCCACATCCAAGGAAATATCTTACTTCCAGGATCTGCGTCCCGGTGAGAGCGAGTTGACGCTTGCCGTACCGATGGAAATCAAGATCCAACCGAAAGACAAGTTATCCATTTTAGTCAACAGCCAGGATTTGAGGCTGACCAACCTGTTCAATCTTCCGATCATCAGCCAGCAAGTGGGACAGGAAAGTTCATTGGGAACAAACCGGGGACTGTCCGGTTATACGGTGGACTCCAAGGGTGATATCGACTTCCCCGTACTGGGGAAACTCCACGTGCAAGACATGACCCGTGAGGAAGTCGCAGTCTATATAAAAAAGGAGTTACAATCGCACGACCTCATCAAGGATCCCGTAGTCACGGTTGAGTTCATGAACCTGAGCGTGAATGTCATGGGTGAGGTGAACCGTCCCGGACGTTACAATATCGACAAGGATCACCTCACCATCCTCGACGCCTTGAGCCAGGCCGGTGACCTGACCATATATGGCAAACGCGAGAAAGTCCTGGTGTTGCGTAACGAGAACGGCAAGCAGCGTGTCTATGGCATTAACCTTTGTTCCGCCGATCACCTCTATTCCTCGCCGGTCTATTACCTGCAACAGAATGACGTGGTGTATGTCGAACCTAACGACACCAAGGCACGCCAGTCCACGGTTAACGGCAACAATGTACGCAGCACCTCATTCTGGATTTCCTTGGCATCCCTGCTGACTACCATCAGCGTATTGATATTCAAATAATAAAATCATCATTATTGTTAGTTCCTCATTCAAGAAATGGTAACCCAACAAAGAAATACACCGCAGGACTTCATCCGAATACAGGATTTATTTTACCTCTGCCTCGGAAAATGGCATTGGTTTGTGGTCTCATTGGCCGTCTGTCTCGGCATTGCTGTCTGGTACCTGCTCACTACACCGCCGGTATACACCCGTTCCGCCTCCATCCTCATCAAGGATGATTCCAAAGGGAAGTCTGCCTCCACAGACATGGAGACATTCTCCGATTTTGGCCTGTTCACAAGCAATACCAATGTGAATAACGAGATGGGTACGTTGCAGTCACCCGACTTGATGCGGGAAGTGGTCTCACGCCTGCATTTGGACATGGATTATAAAGTACCCGGACGTTTCCACCGCCAGACAGTTTACGGACGGCAACTTCCCATCAGCATCAGCATCAGCTCCCTGCCCGAGGACGAATCCGCCACGTTCACCTTGCAACTGTCGAAGGGTGGCAAGGTCACTTTATTCGACATCGAGCGGAACGACGAGAACGTCGGTGAAAGGGAATTGAAAGGGAATCTGGGCGATACCATACCAAGTGGTATCGGGAAAATCGTCGTCATTTCGACCCCTTATTATACGGACGATACGGAGACCTTGTTATATGTGTCACGCCTGCCATTCGGAGAAGCCGCCTCCGCTTACAGTGCTGACTTGGTCGTGTCGCAGACCGACGAAAAATCCAACATCATTACCTTGTCATTCAAGGATGTTTCCACCCAGCGGGCGGAAGACGTGCTGAACACCCTGATAGCTGTCTATAACGAGAACTGGGTGAGGGACAAGAACCAGATAGCCATTAGTACCTCGAAGTTCATTGACGGCCGCCTCGGTGTGATCGAGGGCGAATTGGGTAACGTGGACGATGACATCTCCTCCTACAAGAGCGAGCATCTGCTGCCCGATGTACAGGCCGCCGCCAGTATGTACATGGCGCAGGCCAGCGAGGCCAATGCCGCCATCAAGGAACTGGACAACCAGGTCTACATGGCACGCTATATACGCAACTACTTGACGAACAAGAGTAACAGTTCCCAGTTGCTTCCCGCCAATTCCGGCATAGACAATCCGGGCATCGCCACACAGATTAGCGAGTACAACAGCAAACTGTTGGAGCGCAACAGCCTCGTGTCGCACAGTAGCGAGAAGAACCCGTTGGTGGTGGAGATGGACGCTTCCCTCTCCGCCATGCGGAGCGCGTTGCTCACCTCCATTGACAACCAGCTGGTTACCCTAAATGCCCAGATAAAGAGCCAGCGGGGCTACAGCGGGCAGGCTACCTCGCAGATTGCGTCCAATCCGCAGCAGGCTAAGTACCTGCTCTCGGTAGAACGGCAGCAGAAGGTGAAGGAGTCACTTTACCTTTACCTGTTGCAGAAACGTGAGGAGAACGAGCTCTCACAGGCGTTCACAGCCTACAATACCCGCATCATCACCATGCCGGGTGGCAGCATGGTACCCACTGCACCGGTAAAAAAAAATATCCTACTGGTGGCTTTCGCTTTGGGACTGCTCATTCCCGTGGTCATCATTTTCATTCGTGAGAACATGAACACCGTTGTCCGTGGCCGTAAGGATCTGGAAAATATGACCGTTCCCTTCGTGGGCGAGATACCTCTTGCCTTCCGCAAGAAGAACAAATGGTACGATCGCAAAACAAAGACAAAAGGGAATAAGTGCGCAATCGTGGTTAAAGAAAAGAGCCGCAATGTCATCAACGAGGCGTTTCGTGTGGTACGCACCAATCTGGAGTTTGTCGTGGGCAAGGAACGGGAGTCGAATGTCATCATGCTCACCTCGGCCAATCCGGGCAGTGGCAAGACCTTTATCACGTTCAACCTCGCCACCAGCCTCACTATCAAGGGCAAGCGAGTGATTGCCATCGACCTTGATTTGCGTAAAGGTTCGCTCAGCGAGTATGTGGGCAGACCGAAAGAAGGCATCTCCAATTACCTTATCGGAGAGACGAAGACCTGGCGGGAAATCGTCCGCAAACCTGCGGACGATGCCAAGCTGGACATCATCCCCGTAGGTATGATACCACCCAACCCTACCGAACTGCTGTTCGTAGAACGGTTGGAGCAACTGATAAACGACTTACGCAAGGAATATGACTACATCTTCATCGATTGCCCGCCAGTGGAAATCGTGGCCGATGCCGCCATCATCAATAAACTGGCGGACATCACTCTGTTTATTATCCGTGCAGGATTGCTCGACCGGGGCATGTTGCCGGAGATAGAAAGGTTCTATACAGACAAGAAATACAGTAATATGTCGGTTGTCCTAAACGGTACGGACGGCGGTAACGGACGTTACGGATATAAGTATGGTTACAAGTATGGTTACCATTACGGTTATGCCGGATATACCAAGGAAGAATACTGAAAATCCATTCTTCATCATTCATTCTTAATTCTTCTTTGTCTTCGTGTGGTCTTTTAATAAGCGCATCAGTCTGAAGGATAGTGGAATCTTTCAAGGCTTTACTGATTGGCACTGTCACCTGCTTCCCGATGTGGATGACGGTGTGCAGACGATAGACGAATCCCTGCAACTCCTCTCCTTTTATGAGCAGTTGGGAATCAAAGAGGTTTGGCTAACACCACACGTCATGGAGGATATGCCGAACACGACAAAAGAGTTGAAAGAAAGATTCATGGAATTAAAGGCTACCTATCGGGGAAGCATTATGCTTTATCTTGCCACCGAGAATATGCTTGACAATCTGTTTGAAGAACGTCTGGCGAAGAACGATGTACTGCCTTTGGGCAAGGACGGAAAACATTTATTAGTGGAAACTTCTTATTTCAATCCTCCGATGGGATTGAACAACATCCTGCTCCGCATCAAGACAAAAGGCTATATTCCCGTACTGGCACATCCCGAACGGTATGTATATATGGATGAAAACGATTACAGGCAATTGAAAGGATTGAATGTAAGACTTCAACTCAACCTTTTTTCGTTAGTCGGCGCATACGGTATTGGGATAAGGAAGAAAGCCGAATGGTTGCTGAGAAACAGTTTCTATGACTTGGCTGGTAGCGATACCCATTGCCATTCAATTTGAGGCGTTTTTTGTGAGTACATTCCTCAAAATAAGAATACCAATAGAACAGCAATGGTACTCGTCACACAAGAAATAATAGAGTTTTTTTATATTTATGGAAACCAATAGCATTCTAACCAATGAGTATAGTAATAATGGATACCAAATTCACTTGTACCGTGGAGAGATGACAGGTATGTGGTATGCATATGGTTATTCGGCGTATGGCTTACGGTTATTTGGCAAGAGCAATGGTTATAACAGTATACGGGGATATTCCAAAAGTCTTCAAATGCCGTGTACAATTACTTCCAATGAATCGGTCATACCGTTGTTGCAGAATGCCATCGAAGTTGCTTCACAGACGGACACTTATATAAGTCTGCGGATGCCTGATGCCATAAATACAGACGCATATACAAAATGGGTAAACAAACTGAAAGGTGGTATTAGCAACGATAATGAAATAATAGTAACTACACATGTAAGTAAATACGTACCCAAAGACAGTTTCATTCCTGACGGAATGTCCGCATTTGCGCGCAATGTCAAGCGCGTCGGAGATTTCATATTGTCGTTGATTGCATTGGTTGTTTTTTCTCCGTTATTCTTGATTTGTTATATTGCCATTCGCTGGGAAGATGGAGGAAGTGCTATTTTCAAGCAAGAACGTATCGGTAGGTTTGGCCGCCCGTTTTATATCTATAAGTTCCGTTCCATGTGTCTGGATGCCGAAAAGTTTGGACCGCAGCTTAGCCATAGCGGGGGTGACAACGATCCCCGTTTGACAAAGACAGGCCGTTTCATCCGTGCACACCATTTGGACGAGCTGCCCCAGCTCTACAACGTACTGCGTGGCGATATGGCATTCATAGGGCCACGTCCCGAACGCAAGTTCTATATCGACCAAATACTTGAGCATGATGCGCGATACACTTATCTTTACCAAATTCGTCCGGGTGTAACTTCGTACGCCACACTGTATAACGGCTATACGGACACGATGGAAAAGATGTTACGTCGTCTGGAGTACGACCTTTACTATTTAGGACACCGTTCATGGCTGTTCGACTTCAAGATTCTGCTGAACACGTTCTGTTCTATTATCTTTGGGAAAAAGTTCTGAAAAAGCAGTGACTTTCAATAATCCTTTGTAAAAACATCGATGCAGAACCAATCTTCAAACAATAAACGTATCATCAAAAACACGTTGATGCTGTATATCAGAATGGGCATTCTGATATTGGTCAACTTATATACTTCTAGGATTATACTTAATGCATTAGGAGCGGAAGATTTTGGCCTTTATTCGGTGGTTGGCTCTGTCGTTGTATTTCTAGGATTCCTCAATACTTCCATGGCAGCAGCCTCCCAACGTTTCCTCTCTTTTGCAAAAGGCAAGGAGGATGCCGAAGAAGAAAATTCCGTATTTAATTCGCTTTGTATTACCCATGCGATCATTGCTCTTGCTATTTTTGTTATTGCTGAAAGTTTCGGCATATTCTATATCAATACCTATTTGAATGTAAATCCGTCACGCATAACCGCAGCACATATCGTATTCCAATTCTCATTAGGCTGCCTGTTGTGCAAGACTCTCACAGTCCCATACAACGCTGCGCTTATTAGCAATGAAAAGATGGATGCCTTTGCATTAATCAGTATTGCGGAAGGGCTATTACAATTAACAATAGCATTCTTGTTACCATTGGCCATTACAGACAAACTTATTCTTTATGCTGGACTGATGTTTGCAGTAGTCTTTATCACACAATTATGTTATAGGTTTTATAGTTATAAGCATTTCCCGGAATGCCGCCTTCGCAAGAATTGGAAACGCAACAAAATACGTGAAATCTTTGTTTATTCCGGATGGAATCTTTTCGGTGCGCTCTCTTCTGTCATTATATCCCAAGGAATGAACTTAGTACTAAATTTCTATTTTGGCGTGGTAATCAATGCTGCAAGGGGTATTGCGACACAGGTAAATGGAGCATTAGCCTCGTTTACGGGAAATTTCCAGCAATCGCTTAACCCCCAAATCGTAAAGACGTATGCAGCCAAAGAATATTCGCGGATGCACCAATATATTATCATCGGTTCCAGGCTCTCGTTCTTTCTGTTATTGGCACTTGCTGTTCCGTTCATGTACAATATGCAAGACATTCTCCAACTTTGGTTAGTCAATGTGCCGGAATATACCCCATGGCTATGCCGTTTGGAACTGACCTACGCACTTATAGGAACGCTTTCAGGCACTCTGTTAATCGGAGTGATGGCAACCAACAATATAAAGAAATACCAATTGGTCGTTGCCACCATAAATATGCTGACAATGCCATTGGCTATCTTATCTTTGCAGATTTATAAAAATCCGTATATAGCATCTGTCGTGATGTGTATAGTGGCTGTTATCGCATTTTATGCACGGCTTGTCATCGCCGGCAGGCAGATATTTCTTGACAAAAAAACTTATCTTGGCAGTTTGCTGAAAACGGTGCTCCCTTCTGTGGTGGTTATTCTGCCTGTAGAGTATTATATCATGAATCTCTTACCGAAAGGAGGATTGTCCTTGTTTATCGTTCGCATGTCCGTGTCATTCCTTATTTGCATAGTTGTAATCTGGCTATTGGGAACTTCTTCAGCCGAACGTAACAAGATTCTCTCTTTTGCACGTAACAAGTTACATTTATGAAATTGGCATCATCGAAAGAATGTACGGGTTGCATGGCCTGTATTGACGCATGTCCGCACACCGTATTGAAGGCTGCAATAGATGCAAACGGCTATTATACCATTATCACGGATACAGAAAAACAATGTGTGGAGTGCGGAAAATGCTCGCAAGTGTGTCCGATATTAAACCTGACTCAGGTAACAGGAGAATCTTTTCCGTATGCTGCATGGAACAAGGATTCAGAGCAACGCAAACAGAGTGCATCCGGAGGAATATTTGCTGCATTGGCTTCGTCCGTCATCCGGAAAGGCGGCTGTGTATATGGGGCAGCAATTGAGGGATTCGATGTCAAACACCTGCGGATTACAGACGAATGCGAACTCTATCGGTTGCAAGGTTCCAAATACCAGCATAGCGATATGACAGGTGTTTACAAGCAGGTGCGGAATGATTTGCGGCAAGGAATGTATGTGTTGTTTTCCGGTCTTGGATGTCAAGTCGCAGGGTTGTTATCTTTTCTCGGCAAAACGAAGAAAGAAAAACTTTATACGATTGACACCATTTGTGGTGGTCTTTCCACCATGCTACCTATGCTGCATTTGAAAGCATCCGGTAAGTACAAAGGTATATTCTCATTCAGGGACAAAGAAAACGGTTGGCAAAGCAAAGGTTTCAGATATTCCTTGAAGATGATACGCAAGGATGGAAGTATAGAAGATTTAGGCTTGGACAACATGGTACTCAACACTTTTTCTTCAAAACTATTAAAACGGTCTTCCTGCCTTGATTGTAAGTTTGTGGGACTTCATCGTAACAGTGACTGTACGATTGGCGATTTTTGGGGTGACGAATCGTTCAAGGAACAGCATCATGAAGGTTTGTCTGTACTAATAGTACATAATGACAGGATAGTATCTTTGATAAAAGAAGCACACGTGGAAGCAAAATCTGTGTCGTGGAAAGAGGTTATTACAGATAATCGTAATATCTATTGGACGCATTATCCATTAATCAGGTATTTCTTTAGCAGAAAGAAAGCGTTACGTGCGATGCAGAAGAAAGATTACATAACGGCTGCTAAACAGATGAATCCTTGGTCTTTTTCAGGATTGCTGTTGCGTATTTATCTAAAATTAAATAGTTTGCATTACAATGCTCATTAAGCTATTTATATATTGCCGGAATAAAAATATACAGTTTAAAATAGATACACAATAGAAAATCGCAATATGAACCATGCTTTCATAATGACAGTTCATGCCTATCCCGAACAATTTAAGGAGATAGTAGAATTACTGCAAGCTCCCAACCACTATTTCTTTGTCAATGTCGACAAGAAATCTAATATTGAGCCATTTTTGATTCCACATGTTCATTATTTGCAAAATAATGTTAATTGGGGGGGGTATTCGCAAATTAGTGCAACTATAGCCCTATTGCGAGAAATAGAGCGTTTAGGCATAAAGATAGATTACATTCATTTTATTAGTGGTCAAGATTATCCTTTGTTTTCAAATGATATATTTGACAAGTTCTTTGAGTTCCATAGCCCAACAAGTTTCATGTATTTTTGTAAAAATCAGGAATGGATGAAAAGAAATCTACCCTCACGCTATCGGTGTTATCATTTGAATGACTATTTAAATCAAAGATCAAACAACTACTTTATTCGCAACTTCTCCAAATTGTTTTCCAAAGTGCAAGTATTCCCATGTCGTAATAACATACCTAATATAGCATATGGGCATAATTGGTTTTCATGGCATAAGCATGTGTCGGATTTTGTACTAAACTATCTTGACAGCCATTCTGAATATGAGCAACGTTTCCATTACACAAATTGTTGTGATGAGTTGTTTTTCCACACGATTTTGTATCAACATGTCGAAAAACTTCACATCGAAACAAATACGTCATTACGATATATTGATTGGTCGCGACCAAAAATGTTGCTAACCGAACAGGATTACAAGAAAATCATGGCAAGTGGAGATCTGTTTTGTAGGAAAATAGATCCTACTGTATCTAAAGGATTAAAAGAAATGATACGAACTCACATACGAGGTTGAGTAATATATAAAATAAACGTATGAAAATAGGAGTAATTACCATTTTTAATGTTCCGAATTATGGAGCTATGCTTCAATGTTATGCATTATCTAAATATTTAAGAGATTTAGGGCATGATGTATTTTTGTATGAAGTTCCGTTCAATAAAAGCAATAAGTTATTACATAATTTAAAACGAAAGTTGTTTTTATCTCAAATGACTCATTTCATATCAGAGTTCTTACCACCGTATACATGTGATTTATCAACTCCGGCGGATTTATATATGGTGGGAAGCGACCAAGTTTGGAATCCTGATATATTGCAGGAAGAAACGGAAAAATATATGCTTTCATTTGTTCCTAAAGGAAATAAGAAAGTATCATACGCAGCAAGTTTTGGAACGGAAAAATGGACGGCTCATAACCTGTATGAAAAAGCCAAAGAACTGCTTAGCGATTTTAATTATATTACTGTCAGAGAGTCATCCGGTGTGGAACTATTAAAACAAAATTTCGGATTAGATTCTTTTCAAGTATTAGATCCCTGTTTCTTATTGAGCGATTATTCCGAAATAACAGAATGCCGAAAACGGAAAGATGAAGTTGGAATTAATGATCAACTTGTTACTTACAAATTAGTTTATTCGTATGATTGGTATCTTCAAGCTGAAAAACTGGCAAAGGAATTCAATTGTAAACTAATCGAATTAAATGGAAGGTATTTGAAAAAGCGAAATGATCTGCATGGCTT
>ENA-OVGR01002311-OVGR01002311.1-human-gut-metagenome-genome-assembly--contig:-NODE-2311-length-12316-cov-2.583884_pt1 | contig 12316 bp, 10 predicted proteins | sample MGYA00237775_ERZ505429 | MGnify/ENA primary metagenome ERZ505429 (study PRJEB26158, sample SAMN06016345) | human gut metagenome | biome: human gut; feature: ankylosing spondylitis patient; material...
CTCCGGATCTTTCTTCATTCCGGTGTTCAGCCAGTCTAAAATCATGCCCACCAGGGCAAATTTGTAAAAATCTACCACCATTTTCTGATCTTCGGGAAATACTTTTTTATGAGCCACATGTTCCACCTGTTCCGTGATCCTGGATACATATAGCCGCATGACCTCTCCGGCGATACTGTAAAGGTAGCGCTCCACCCGTTCTCTGCTGACGGAATTGTAAATATGGTAGACCAGACGCTTATTCTCCAGAGCGAACCGGGCAGCGGAGATAAAGCCGTCCTCCCAGGAGTCCATATCCAGATGCTGTGACAGTACCCGCTCCACATCTGCATTCAGAATGTGTTCCAACAGAGCGGTGATATCCTGAAAATGATAGTAAAAAGTGTTGCGGCTGATGCCGCAGTCATCCACGATGTCTTTTATAGTGATCTTATCCAGCGGCCGTTCATTCAGCAGCCGGATAAAGGATTCTTCGATAGCCTTGCTTGTAAACTGTGTCATGGGTTCCTCCAACCTGATGATCCGTACACTTTATCCTATCACAAAAACGTTAATTTGTCATTAAAAGCAGGTCTTCCAGTGAGGAAAAATCAGAAGTTCCCTGTTCCAGATAAAAGGTATGGAATCTAAGGTCGGAGTAAGCATCTTTCCAGTGACTTCTGGCGGTGTCCTGCAACTGCAGAATCTCCAGATAACCGATGTAATATTTCGGATAATTACAGGGCTCTTCTGCGATATAAGTGTAGATTGCTTCGCAGGTCCCGGGAGAATCAATACCGAATTTCCCAAGAACCTCTGCCACCTGATCGTATCCGGCGCCCTCTCCGTGGATCAGGAGGTCCAACAGAGTGTACATGCACAACTGCAAGCTGCGGGTATGTTTCTCCAGCCGGGCCGACTGTGCGGCATCCGACTGTCCGGCCTGTTCCAACAGAGTGGCCGCATAATCATAGGAAAGAAATTCCACATACAACGCCCAGCCTTCGAGATAACCGCCGTACCAGATGAGTTTTCTGGCAGGATCCGTGTGCATGTCGGAAAAGATGCGGCTGCTGTACACGGTCTGGTAGAGATGACCCGGGAACCCTTCATGAGCCAGTGTGGTGTAGAGCTCCAGTCCCTGAGGGGAGTTCCGGCGGTTTATATATATGACATTATTGTCGGAATCTCCCAGAGGCGTGGTTAGGTAAAAGGCCGGTGCACTATAGGGTTCCAGACTGGGGACCACATCTTTGACAGTGACGGTGGGAACGGGACTGCTGACAGGAAAGTCATTTTTCATACGAGCCTGTAGATCCGAGAGCATTTCTTCCGGTTCTGCCAGAGGGAAAACTGCCGTATTTTCTTCAGAAAGCAGTGTAATCAGGGAAGGGGACTGGGAAGCCAGATTGCGGATTGCGGATTGCTCTTTCTGAAATTGCACAAGCAGCATCTGCACCAGTTCTTTTTCGGAACGGGAGGAACCGGTCTCGGAAAACAGCAGATGGAGATAGTAGGTCTTTCCGTCCGGCAGCAGGGCGAGCCCTTTCGGGAGCCCATTGTGGGCACTGTTGTTTTTGCCCGAAGCAGCATTGGCAGTTGTTTCGGATGCAGTGGAATCGGCATTGGTGGAAGTCTCCAGAGAGTGCAGCCCTTCGGATAGGGCGGCATAGGCGGGCTGCACCACCGTGGCAAGCAGGCGGTCGTTGGTCTCAATCAGAGAGGCAGTCTCCTCCGGTGTAAAAAGTCCCTGCTTCTGTAGCTCTGACAGGCGGTCTTCAAAAGTAGTCTGTAAAAAATGGGTTCCCTGTGCCAGTTCTTCGGTTGTGACAATGGTGTCACATTGCTTCCGGACTTTTTCTGAGGAGCAGGCAGGCATAAAGAAGCCTGCGGCAGCTTTTTCCTGCTCGTAGAGAAGCAGGGAGGCAAAATAGTCATCTATCTGATCCAGGAGAGCCAGGTAATCCGTGACATCCCGTTTTGTGCGGAAGGTGTATTCCGCCAGCAGAACGGGAAGCTGGGACTGCATTCCGGAGGAAGGTGACAGAGGCTCATTGTAATAAGGAAAATCTGCCAGAGCCAGATCATTTTCCAGAGAGCGATGCAATAACCGGTAAGTATAGGCATTTTCCGGGGAAAGTCTGTCAGGGTCTATACGGTCAAGCCGGTGCAACAAGTCGGAACAGTGTTCTTTGCTGTCTTCCGGCTGGCCGGAGTGGTAGATCGGAAGCACAGGTTCATATTCGGAGATGCCAAAGGTCTTTGGATCGGCAATGGTGTAGTGCATATTCAGGGTACTGCCAGTCATTTCCTCCTGAAAAAGTTGAGAGGTGAATTGCTCAAAACGTCTATCCGGGGAGGTATGGGAAGCTACAAGGGTCAGAGCACCGGTGAGGGCGCAGAGAAGACTAATACATACGAGTAGTTGAGGGAAGGAGAGAGGGGGACGTTTACGCACGATGATTACCTGATGAAAAAGAGTGTTGGTAAGAGTATATGTGAATACTCCGCGGGATAGACTTACTGCAAGGTTGTACACCATACAACTATATACAAATGTACCTAAAACAGGTAAAAGATGTATTGACTTTGTACGGTGGTCTGATTATACTGAAAGTGATTATGGAGACAAAATATCAAAACCTCATTAATTACATACAGGAACAGATCTCAGACGGACAACTAGGTCCGGGAGAGAAAGTTCCCTCGGAGAATCAGCTGTCGGAACAGTTCCATATCAGCAGGCAGACGGTGCGGAAAGCTATCGGCACGCTGGAGGAGGACGGGCTGGTGCAGAGGATCCGTGGCAGTGGCACTTATGTGAGCTTTGACCGCCGGAAGAATCTGGAACAGCGCAACAGCATCGCCGTGGTGACTACCTACGTGGACAGCTACATTTTCCCCAGAATTTTACAGGGAATGCAGAATACTTTATTTGAAAGCGGGTTTTCTGTCCAGATCTATTTCACAAACAACACGCTGGACCGGGAGAAAAGTATTCTGAAGGATCTGTTGAAACGGGACGATGTGGCCGGAGTGATCATGGAGGGGACAAAGAGCGGATTGCCGAATCCGAACCTGGATCTGTACCGGCACCTGATGGCCAGAAAGATACCGCTTCTGTTTTTCAATACCTATTATCCCGAGCTGGAGGCACCGCATGTATCGTTAAATGATGCGGAGGCGGCCTACAAGGCCGTAAGATATCTGATTGACAAGGGGCATCAGAAGATCGGGGCAATCCTGAAGCTGGATGACGGTCAGGGCAGACAGCGTTATCTGGGATATCTGAAGGCCATGGAAGAGGCTGGGCTCACTGTGACGGATTCCCGGATGGTGTGGATCGACACGGACGAATCGAAGCAACTTGGTTACTGCCGGGACAGAATCCTGAATCGGGTGGAGGAATGCACCGCCCTTCTGGCATACAATGATCAGATTGCTTTTCAGTTGATTCGGATGTTGACAGAACGCAATATCCGGGTACCGGAAGATGTGTCAGTCATCAGCATCGACGATTCGGATCTGGCGAGACACAGCGAGGTGCCCATCACTTCCCTGCCGCACCCCAAGGAGAATCTGGGGAAAAAAGCAGCGGAGACATTGTTACAGATGATCGCGGGCAGGAAAAAGGACCTGACTTACGAATTTGACACCCGTGTCGTAGAGCGGGAATCTGTTGCGGAATGCACTGAAAACGGAAATAAAAAATGAGATAAATAAAGAAGTGAAAAGGAGAGAACACAATGAACGAAGCAGTAAAAGAAGCGATCAGAACAGGAAAAACAGCCCTCGGTATTGAGTTTGGTTCCACCAGAATCAAAGCGGTACTGGTAGATGAGAGCCACGCACCCATCGCCATGGGAACCTACGACTGGGAGAACCGTCTGGAGAACAACATCTGGACCTACAGCCTGGAAGATATCTGGAAAGGCCTGCAGGGATGCTACAAGAGCCTGACAGACGATGTAGAGGCAAAATACGGTGAGAAGCTGACCACCCTGGGCTCTCTGGGATTCAGCGGAATGATGCACGGCTATATGCCGTTCAATGCAGCCGGAGAACTTCTGGTGCCGATAAAGAAGAAATCCTCGTACCGTTCCGTACCTGGAGAAATACCATGACGGAAGAAGCCTGCAAGAAGCTGATCCCGGTATTTAATTTCAACATTCCCCAGAGATGGAGCATTGCACATCTGTATCAGGCTATTTTGAGCGGAGAAGATCATGTGAAGGATATCGCATTCTTCACCACCCTGGCAGGATACATTCACTGGAAGCTGTCCGGAGAAAAGGTGCTGGGCATCGGTGAGGCAGCAGGTATGTTCCCCATTGATTCCACCATTATGGATTTTGATCAGAAGATGCTGGATCAGTTCGATGGCTTACACAATTTTGACTGGAAGATCCGTGACATTCTGCCGAAGGTACTGGTAGCCGGAGAGCCTGCCGGTGTTCTGACCGCGGAAGGTGCAAAATTACTGGATTCCACCGGAACCTTACAGCCCGGCGTACCCATGTGCCCTCCCGAAGGTGATGCGGGAACCGGCATGGTAGCCACCAACAGTGTGGCAGTCCGCACCGGTAATGTCTCTGCCGGAACCTCCATTTTCGCTATGGTGGTACTGGAGAAGGCTATGGAAAAAGTACACGAAGAGATCGATATGGTCACCACTCCCGACGGTATGCCGGTAGCTATGGTACACTGCAACAACTGTACCTCCGATCTGAATGCCTGGGTAAATCTTCTGGGCGAATGTGCAGAGAGCTTTGGCGTAAAAGTAGATAAGAATGAACTGTACGGTGTGCTGTACCGCAAGGCACTGGAAGGTGCTGCGGACTGCGGCGGCGTGACAGCATACAATTATTTCTCAGGAGAGCCCATCACCGGACTGGATGCAGGGCGTCCCATGGTGGTAAGAACTCCCGATGCGGATTTCTCACTGGCAAACTTCATGCGTTCCCATCTGTACAGCGCAGTTGCTACCCTGAAGATTGGCATGGACATTCTGTTAAAAGAAGAGCATGTGGCCGTGGATTCCCTGATGGGCCATGGCGGCTTCTTCAAGACTCCCGTGGTGGGACAGCGTGTCATGGCAGCAGGCATGAACGCACCAATCACCGTTATGGATACAGCCAGTGAAGGCGGTGCCTGGGGTATTGCTATTCTGGCAGCTTTCATGAAGGAGAAAAAAGACGGCGAGACTCTTTCTTCCTATCTGAATGACAAGATCTTCGCAGGACAGACCGGAACCACACTGAACCCGGATCCCGAGGATGTGAAGGGATTTGATGCTTTCCTGGAAGAGTACAAGAAACTGCTTCCCGCAGAAAAGGCAGCCGTTGCGGCAAAATAATTTTTCAGATGCAATTTGAGCCTGCATAGTGTACGGAAGTACACGATACCTATGTGTCGGAAAGTTGGCAGGCTGTGGAAAGGAATGAGATTAAGTATATGTTAGAGGAATTAAAACAGAAAGTATATGAAGCAAATATGGATCTGCCCCGGTATGGTCTGGTGACTTTCACCTGGGGAAATGTCAGCGCCATTGACAGAGAGAGTGGACTGTTCGTGATCAAACCCAGTGGTGTGGATTATGACAAGCTGACACCGGAGATGATGGTAGTCATGGATCTGAACGGCAATAAGGTGGAAGGGGATCTGAATCCCTCTTCCGACACTGCAACTCATCTGGAGTTGTACAAGGCGTTCCCGGAGATCGGCGGTATCGTGCATACCCATTCTTCCTATGCTACCAGTTGGGCACAGGCGGGAAGAGACATTCCCTGCTACGGAACCACCCATGCAGATTATATCTACGGTCCGGTTCCCTGCGTGCGCTGCCTGACAAAGGAAGAAATCGAGGACGCTTACGAGGAAAATACCGGACACTTGATTGTCAACGAGTTCAAACGTCTGGGCAAGGACCCGAAAGCAGTGCCTGCCGTTCTGTGCAAGAACCATGGGCCTTTTGCCTGGGGCAAGGATGCCAGAGAGGCTGTCCACAATGCGGTAGTACTGGAAGAGGTGGCAAAAATGGCTTATCGTGCAGAGACGATCAACCCCAGAATTCAGCCGGCACCGCAGGAGCTGCAGGATAAGCACTATAATCGCAAGCATGGAAAGAATGCATACTATGGCCAAACAGTTCAGAAATAGAATTTGGCTTATAGTGCGAGGGTGCTTGCACACAGAGCACTATATGACAAATTCTATTAGCGGAGCGCACCTCCATGAAATGAATTTGTGAGTGGAACGAACAAATTTATGAATGGAGGTCTGAACTGTATGCTGGAATTTGCCACCGCAACATTTTACGGTAGAAGAGCAATTCTTTTACTAGACTAGCATTCGGAAGTATGCTAGTATAACAACGTAAATCGCAACAGACAAGCCAATATGGCGGAATGGAGGAGACAATGAAGAATTTAGAACTGCAAAAGCGTGCCAATGATGTCCGCAAGGGCATTGTGACCGCAGTTCATGGTGCGAAAGCGGGACATCCCGGTGGATCCCTGTCAGCCGCAGATATTTTTACATTTTTATATTTTGAGGAGATGAACATTGACCCGAAGAATCCCGATATGGAGGAGCGTGACAGATTCGTACTGTCCAAGGGTCATACAGCTCCCGGACTCTATTCCGCACTGGCTTACAGAGGATATTTCCCGGTAGAGGATCTGCCTACCCTGCGTCACCTGGGCTCCTATCTGCAGGGTCATCCCTGCATCCATATCCCCGGCGTGGATATGTCTTCCGGATCCCTGGGACAGGGCATTTCCGCAGCAGTAGGCATGGCACTGGGTGCAAAGATGGAGAATCGTGATTTCCGTGTATACACACTGCTGGGTGACGGTGAGATCGAGGAAGGCCAGGTATGGGAGGCAGCCATGTTCGCAGGCTTCCGTAAGCTGGACAACCTCTGTGTTATGGTAGATAACAATAATCTGCAGATCGATGGACCTATCGACCAGGTATGCTCTCCTTATCCTATCGATAAGAAGTTCGAGGCATTCAATTTCCATGTGATCAATGCAGATGCTCATGATTTTGATGCGATCCGTGCAGCATTCAAGGAAGCAAGAGAGACCAAGGGCATGCCCACCTGTATTGTATTCCATAGCCTGAAGGGTAAAGGCGTTTCCTTCATGGAGAACAGTGTGGACTGGCACGGCAAGGCCCCCAACGATGAGGAGTATGCAGTGGCAATGGCAGACCTTGATAAGATCGAAAAAGAATTAGAGAAAGCAGGTGAGCAGTAATGGCAGAGAATACCGTGAAAAAAATCGCAACCAGAGAAAGCTATGGTAACTCCCTGAAGGAGCTGGCAGAAGAATTCCCCAATCTGGTCGTATTGGATGCCGACCTGGCAGCAGCTACCAAGACCGGAATCTTCCGTAAGGCATATCCCGACCGCCACATCGACTGCGGTATCGCAGAGTCCAACATGATGGGTGTGGCTGCAGGACTGTCTCTGGTAGGTAAGATTCCCTTCGTAAGCTCTTTTGCAATGTTCGCAGCAGGACGTGCTTTTGAACAGGTACGTAACTCTATCGGTTACCCTCATCTGAATGTCAAGATCGGTGCGACCCATGCAGGTATCACCGTAGGTGAGGACGGCGCTACCCACCAGTGTAACGAGGATATTGCTCTGATGCGTACCATTCCCGGCATGGTAGTAATGTGCCCTTCCGATGATGTGGAAGCAAGAGCCGCTGTTCGTGCCGCTCTGGAATATGAAGGACCTGTATATATTCGTTTCGGACGTGCTGCAGTACCCGTGATCAATGATCATCCTGGTTATCATTTCGAGATCGGTAAGGGAACCATAGTCCGTGAAGGTAAGGATGTCACCATCGTAGCCACTGGTATCTGCGTAGATTCCGCTCTGGGTGCAGCAAAGATGCTGGAAGAGGAAGGCATCAGTGCAGAGGTTGTAAATATCTGTACCATCAAGCCTCTGGACGAGGAGATCATCATTAACAGCGCCAAGAAGACCGGCAAGGTAGTGACCGTGGAAGAGCATTCCGTGATTGGTGGACTGGGAAGCGCTGTCTGCGACTGTCTGTGCGCAAATCATCCCGTGCCTGTGAAGAAGGTCGGCATGCAGGATGTCTTCGGTGAGTCCGGTTCCGCTGCTGCTCTGGTAGAGAAGTACGGTCTGGATGCCAAGGGCGTTTACAAGTCTGTCAAAGAATTTCTGTAAGAGAATATAAGATATCAAGAGGAAGCCGCCAGTTATGTGAAAACAGAGACTGGCGGCTTCTTTTAGGTCATGGTATCATGAACTCGAAATAATAAATGAAAAAGAAGACAATATTGTAAAGAAGTCGATAATCAGGTAAAAGAAGTCGAAAATTAGGTATCAAAAGTCGATATTCAAGCGGAAGTTACACAAGAATATGATACTATATTAGATAGAAATATATATACGGTGCTGGTGTCACAACGGTTGGTGCTCTTAAGAAAGGCGAAATCATGTTAAGCAAAATGAAAAAATCTGTTGTAATTTGCATGAATAGTCTTATATCTGTAATTATTTTTTGCATGATAATAATGCTTTTATGTAGTTGCGTCAGTGCAGCTCGCACGACTTGGAAACAGGCAAAAAAGACTTATCATTCTATGGTGGAGTACTATACGCGCGATGTAGAAAATAATTTGAGCAATATTTCGGACTATCTTCTTCGAATAAGCGAAACAGCGGATTATTATGGTATGACTAATTGCGAAGAGGATAAAGAATCTATGAACAATTTGTCAAGACAGCGGCTGTATAATCAATTGAATGAGGATATTCTTGTTTATAGTTCTGCGGATTACTTTTTTATATTTCAAGACAAATATGCAGATATCATGATGGTGGAATCTGCAAAAAAGAAAGCAAAAATACAAAGTCAGAATATCAGAGAACAGTTGAAAAGGTTATTGGAGAGTAGAGAACCTACAGAAAAATGGGAGCTGTTTGATGCAGAAGGTTATCAATATTTAATCAGAGTTGTATCAAAGGATGGTGTGGGGATTGGCTGTGCAGTGAGCCTTAATCGACTGATTGAAACAATGCAAGCTGTACAACTAAGTGATTATTATGTTTCTTACTATAAAATAGGCACAATGATTTTAGACAACGAGTCAGGGAAAGATCTAAAAATAGAACTGCCAATTCAAGAAACAGATGTGGGTGTAAGAATTGTAATTCCTTCAGAAAAGCTATTTGAAGAAATCAGAACGTTATTAAACTTCAGTATGGTTTTTGCTGTGATTTTGATCATACTGCTTTTTGCTCTTTATATTTCCATGTATCACTGGTTTACAAATCCGGTAAAAAGGATTGTATCAGTAATGCAAAAGGTGGATGAAGAAGGAATAGATCTTAAAATGCCGGAGTTTGACAACTGGGAAGAGTATCATATTGTCAGTAAAAACTTTAACAATATGATGGAAAAAAGCAGTCTGAGCTGTATAAACAATATTTAATGCTTCAGATTAACCCTCATTTCTTTTTAAATGCTTTAAATACTATTTATATGTTGAATAAAAGAAAAGATAACAATCAGGTAAATATTCTTCTAACATATCTGATAAATTATTTTAAAAGTGTGTTTGCTCGTCAAGGAGAAATGGTTCCTCTGAAGGAGGAAATCAATTTTATGTTAAACTATATGGCGATTCAAAAGTTTCGTTTTGCGGGTGCTATGCATCTTCAGTGTGAAATAGAGCCGGAAGCAGAAATCAGCATGGTGCCGGCTATGTGTGTATTAACTTTTGTGGAAAATGCAATCAAATATTCCACGGATTTCTCGAATGATTTGATGATTGTCGTTTCAGCCAAAGTAGAGGGAGACAATATAAAAATTGAAATTCAGGATAATGGAGAAGGAATTGAGGAGAACATTCTTAAAAAAATAAACCAAAATGAGAAAATTGTGAAAAACGATAGGGAGCATATTGGAATAAAAAATATAGTAGATAGAATGCACATGCATTATGGAGAGGCTGCCAGTGTCAAGGTTACAAATCGGGACAGTGGAGGAGTTAGCGTTGTCATAAATGTACCAAAATGAACAAAAGGGAAACTATAAGATAACTAGAAAAAGATGTTGGAATGGAGATCAGCTATGAACTTACTTATTGTAGATGATGAATATCTGGTGGTAGAAGAAGTAGTTACAGTAACGGACTGGGGGATGCTGGGTATTACGGAGATTTATTCTGCTACAAATGCAGTTAGCGCTGTTCGAATTTTAAATGAGAAAAAAATTGATATTATGATCTGCGATATTGAAATGCCTCAGACAGATGGATTGGAATTATCAAAAAAGGCAAAGGAAAATTTTCCGGATTTAGAAATCGTCATGTTGACAAGCCATGCGGAGTTTATTTATGTCAGAACTGCCTTGCGATACGGATGTTATGATTATCTGCTTAAACCGGTCATGGAAGATGATATTATTAAGGTGATGAAAAATCTTGTCACTAAGATTGAAAGAGAGCGTCATCAGGCGCAGTTACAGGAAGAAGGAATTGTATGGAACCAGTTAAAACCAGTATGGAAAGAAAAATATTGGGAGGAAATGCTCAGAGGACTACGTGATGATCCGAACAGGGAGTGTGAAGAATATGAGGAGAAGCAATGGAAAGAGGAGCAAGATAGAAGGCTGATCCCAATTTTATTTTATCAATATGCAAATGACAAAGCAGAAGAAGACATAAAGCAGACCAGGAAGAAGGTAAAAGAGGACTTGGGAACAGTGGCTGGTGACTTTCTGCTTCCGGTATTGTCTCAAAAAGAATTTGCAGGCCTGGTTTTTATTTCAGACGAGTGGCTGAGTTCTGGCACTGAAAGAAATGGCATAATATTAAAAGATGCGATATTACAGCAATTTAAGACAGAAAGATTATACGAAAAAATTGGAATATGCATAGGAGAAGTGTGTACAGGGAGAGAAGTACAGTCCATGGTAGATAAGCTTCGACAGTTTGCATGGAATAATGTTTGCAGTAGAAGACAGATTTTGGATATTATAAATATGCCTAAAAACAGTGAAGCAATTGGTATGCCTGATATGACGCTATGGAAAGCATATATTGATAATGGCAAGACTGTGGAACTTCAAGATATAATCCGAAAATGGCTTTGGGGAAAAGACAATGAGGCAAAGTTAAATAGGAGAGCACTTCAAATGCTTCAGTATGATTTGGAACAGTTGTTCTATTCGACACTTCAGGAAAATGGAATTCAGGCACATCAATTTTTATATGATAGAGAAAATGGATGTAACAGAGTAACAGCAATTGGTTCACTGGAGGAAATGGATGCATGGATTGAGGAAACTATGGGAGCTGTTTCCAGGATCATGCAGGATGTATCGAACTTAAGTGGGATCAGGGAACAAACGATTTATTATATACAGACCCATCTCGATGAGGAACTGAATAGGATAAAAGTTGCTTCAGCACTGTATTTAAATCCGGATTACCTGGATAGACGATTTAAAAAGGAAATGGGATGTTCGGTAAATCGCTATATTTTAAGGGAACAGGTAAATATGGCAAAAGGATTGCTGTTAAACCCAAAGATTTCCGTATGTGAGATTGCATCCCGGTGCGGCTATGAAAATATGTCTAATTTTTCTGCAATGTTTAAAAGAGAAGTAGGAATTTCACCAAATGAATATCGAAAAAACGGTGGGATGGAAAGACCTGATCTTTGAGGATCAGGTCTTTTTGTATAAAAATCATAAGTGAAGGTCGAGTTTCAAGTAGAGTCAGAACATAATAGCAGATTATACTATAGTTGATCCTAAATGAAAAGAATGATATGGAAAGGGAGGAACAAAATGTTTGATTTTTTTTCAAAGGAAGATAAACAACTATATAATATGTTAGGACATCTGAATATGGCTGAAAAAGAAATAAGCTTAAAGGATAACAGTGAAACAGAGATATATGAAGTCGCCGGCCCGGATGATAAATATGCTTTTTTGCATGAAGCAGAGGAAAAAGAACTGATCGGACCTACTCCAATCAGACAAAAAAGGTCAAAAGACGGTGGAAAGACATGGAGTGATATTGAAACGATAGCGGAGGATCAAACCGGCAAAATTTTGTTCTGCCCACCAGTGTACGGTATTTGCGAAGATAAACTATATATGCTTATTAATGAAATGGTATCAGCAGATCATATTCATGCTCTTGATCTTTATGTATTTCAAGAGGAAAAGGACTGTTTTGAATTTTTATGGTCCAAACCGATTCCTTTTAAGCTAAATACGAATGTGTATAAGATGGCAAATGGGAAATTGCTTTTGCCGGGACGTATTGCTGAACTAGATGG
>ENA-OVGR01002318-OVGR01002318.1-human-gut-metagenome-genome-assembly--contig:-NODE-2318-length-12268-cov-3.135266_pt1 | contig 12268 bp, 9 predicted proteins | sample MGYA00237775_ERZ505429 | MGnify/ENA primary metagenome ERZ505429 (study PRJEB26158, sample SAMN06016345) | human gut metagenome | biome: human gut; feature: ankylosing spondylitis patient; material...
TTTTATTTCATTGCTTCCTCGATAGCAACAGCCACGGCAACGGTAGCTCCAACCATCGGGTTGTTACCCATCCCGAGGAATCCCATCATTTCCACGTGTGCGGGAACGGAGGAGGAACCCGCGAATTGAGCGTCACCGTGCATACGGCCAAGCGTGTCGGTGAATCCGTAGCTGGCGGGTCCGGCTGCCATGTTGTCCGGGTGAAGGGTACGTCCGGTACCACCGCCGGAGGCTACTGAGAAGTATTTTCTTCCGGTTTCCATGCACTCTTTTTTGTATGTTCCGGCAACCGGATGTTGGAAACGGGTCGGGTTGGTTGAATTCCCGGTAATGGAAACGTCAACTCCTTCATGGCGCATGATAGCGACACCCTCGCGTACATCATCAGCGCCATAGCATCTTACTTGCGCGCGTTCTCCTTTGGAGTATGCTTTTTCTTTCACGATTTTCAACTCTCCGGTGTAATAGTCGAATTCCGTTTGAACGTAAGTGAAACCGTTAATACGGGAGATGATCATGGCTGCATCTTTACCCAGCCCGTTCAAGATTACTTGCAGGGGTTGTTGACGCACTTTGTTGGCTGATTTTGCGATACCGATAGCACCTTCTGCTGCTGCGAAAGATTCATGTCCTGCTAAGAAAGCAAAACATTCTGTATCTTCTTCAAGAAGCATTTTTCCAAGGTTACCATGTCCAAGACCTACTTTTCTGTGGTCAGCAACAGAACCTGGAATACAGAATGCCTGAAGACCTTCACCGATTGCTGCAGCAGCATCAGCAGCTCTTTTGCATCCTTTTTTGATTGCGATTGCTGCACCTATAGTGTAAGCCCAGCAAGCGTTCTCGAAACAGATAGGCTGGATTTTCTTTACCTGATCATATACATCAAGTCCAGCATCTTTTGTAATTTTTTCAGCTTCTTCAATAGAGCTGATACCATAGCTGTTTAATACAGCGTTAATCTGGTCAATTCTTCTTTCATATCCTTCAAATAATGCCATTATCTTCGTCTCTCCTTTCTTACTCTTCTCTTGGGTCAATGATCTTAACAGCATCAGCTACACGACCATACTGGCCTTTTGCTTTTTCCCATGCAGTGTTAGGGTCATCACCTTTTTTGATAAAGTCTGTCATTTTTCCAAGAGAAACGAACTGATATCCGATAACTTCGTTGTTCTCGTCAAGAGCGATGCCTGTTACATAACCTTCAGCCATCTCTAAGTAACGAACACCTTTCTCCTTTGTTGCGTACATAGTACCAACCTGGGAACGAAGTCCTTTTCCTAAATCTTCCAGACCAGCACCTACTGCAAGTCCGTCATCAGAGAATGCACTCTGAGTACGTCCGTAAACGATCTGTAAGAATAATTCTCTCATTGCTGTATTGATTGCGTCACAAACAAGGTCAGTATTTAATGCTTCAAGAATTGTTTTTCCCTGAAGGACCTCTGCTGCCATTGCTGCTGAATGTGTCATACCTGAGCATCCGATTGTCTCAACCAGTGCTTCTTCAATCACACCATTTTTTACATTTAATGAAAGCTTGCAGGCACCCTGCTGTGGTGCACACCAGCCTACACCGTGTGTAAATCCTGAAATATCTTTGATTTCTTTTGAGTGAACCCATTTTCCTTCTTCTGGAATTGGAGCTGGCTCATGTTTTGCGCCCTTGGCAACAGGACACATGTTTTCGACTTCCTTCGTGTAAATCATTATAAGACTCCTTTCGATATGAAATATATATCATGTTAAACTTTGTTATACATTTAACACACCGCCCTCATTTTCTCACATTTTTTTACATTAGTCCAGTCTTTTTTACAGGAAATGCCCCTTAATTTTCTCAATTTGTTAATCTAATGCCTCCATCCGCTCAAATGCAAAGGATGCTCCGATTGCTCCAACCAGTGTCAGCAGGAATATAACGACTATCATCATAATAAATCCTGCAGTCACGGAAATGAACGCTCCCGTTGCTACTGCCACAATGATTCCGACACATAATACCAGTCCCTGGAACAGCATCCGAAGAATCGTTCTGCCCAGTTCTCCAAACATTTTCCCTATCACGACATCTGCCAGCATATTCATATAAAGCTTATTAGCATTCAGGCACATATATAAAATGACGGTCAAAATCATGTAAGACACCGGAAGTCCCATTACGATACTGCCCGGCAGCGTAATCAGAAGTCCGTCAATCAGCGCACGGATATGCTCCATTTTGGTGGCATACCACATTTTCTTAAAATTACTGTCCGGAATCAGATAGGTGTATGGATTTGCCAGTTCCTTCGACCACTTCGTCTTATAACCGCTGAAAATAAAGATAACATAGGCAATGACGCCCGGAATTACAAACATTTTAAAAGGCTGGCTGGAAATTTTATTATAATAAGAGACAACCGCAATTGCCACACCTATAACCAGAAACAGCACCGAATTCCAGCCAAAGATAAAGAAACGGTTTTTACGGTATTCTAATACCTGCCGGTAGAAAATTGCTTTAGCGTAAGTTCCCTTATAAGCCATCTTTACATTCCGTAAATACTTTTTCTTGCCATTTCCCACTACAACCTCGCCCTTTTTCGAGCGTTTCATCCGGTCATCATAATCTTCTGCAAATTTTGCAGCATCTTCATAGAATTCTCCGGTACACTTCATCTTTTTCGCATAAAGTACCAGAAAAACAGTACTGGTTAAAAGAAGTACGGTTGCCACCACATTGATTCCTGCAGGACCTATAATAATAAGCTGAATCAATGCAATTTCCCAGCCTATAATCGGAATCAGCTGTACCACCGGAAGCTGGATTAAGTCCACAAACACAGATAACTGCATGCCTTTCACCGAAACAAAGTAGATTGCCACCAGTGCAAAAGCTGCCATTACTCCATACATAATATAGGTAAGTACGGTAAAGAACTGTTTAGGAAGTGTTTCATTTCCATAGCAGATAATCATTAACGCTCCCTCTAAAATATTTTCCAGTACACCAGCATAAAGGAAATATAAAATCATCTTATATGGTGTAACACCAAATACACCAATTCCAAGTACCAGTACAAATAGTTCAACAATAAAATTGGTTAAGAACTGCTTCATTCCGGCATGAAGAATAACTTTCTTCGGTTCTTCCGGTGCAGCAAATACAAAATGTACTTCTGACGGGCGGAACAACAGTCCTTTTCTCTTGATATAGGAAATCAGATTTGCCGGAACAATCATAACCATCAGTACGGATAAAACAGTTGCAATTCCTTCCGGGCTGTTTAATCCGAAATCGACAGACATGGAACCAAGTCCATACAATACCAATGCTGCATATAAAACAACAAATACCAGTGCAAGAAAAGTCTGTGGCCGTTTCAGGCTCCGCTTCACTTTATTCTTAATGGTCTGGAAAAAAACAAAGGAAAGACTACTCATGTTCTTCACCACCAGTCTTTGGTTCTGTCACTTCAAAGAACAGTTCTTCTATGTCTTTATCCGCAATTTCATTTTTGTTAAATGTTGCTATAATTTTCCCTTGTTCCATTACAAACATCACATCCCACAAATCTTTTACCATTTCAAGCATATGGGTACTGATAAGAATGGTACAGCCTTTCTCTTTTAACTCAAGCACAACTTCTTTCAGTTCTTTTATGGCTGCCGGGTCAAGTCCAACCATTGGCTCATCTAACATCACAACCTTTGGATGAATAGCAAGTGCACAACAGATACTGACCTTCTGCATCATTCCTTTGGACAATTCATTTCCCAGCTTCTCCTGTTTATCCAGAAGTTCAAAACGTGTCAGCAGTGCATCTATTTCTTCCTCTGTAATGTCACTGTTATATGCCCGCTTCACATATTCGATATGCTCCCGCACCGTCAGTGCTTCAAACATTGCCGGAATCTCCGGTACATAGCCAAATATTTTCTTCGCTTCCAGGCTTCTTGCCTTCATTCCATTAATACCAACACCACCTTCATAACGAAGGAGTCCTGCAATACTCTTTATAATGGTTGATTTTCCGGCACCATTTGGTCCAAGCAGGATACCGACCTGACCATCCTGCACCATAAAGCTGACATGGTCCACTGCTACATTCTTTCCATATTTCTTAGTAAGCTCTTGTACTTCTAACATTTTCACCCTCCAAAATTCACGAGAAACACTCTTTGTAAGCTTCCCGTATATACTGCGAGAAACACTCTTTTCAAAGTTCTCGTCCAACTAAAAAGCAGCCGTATGTATTACTTAATTAATACAGTAATGCATACAGCTGTTTTTGTCAACCATTCATTTCTTAATTTTCTATTGTCATTTTTCTGCAAGCAGCTACCGCAGGTAACTTCTGCGGGTAAATTTCCATCCGTTTAACCTTCTGCTTTACTTACAATTTCATTCTTATTCTTATAAATAGAATGCGCCGGAACTACTCCACGTACCGGGGAAAGCGGATAAATATTGGTATGTGGTCCGATGACCGTTCCCGGATTCAATACGGAATTACAGCCGACCTCTACAAAATCTCCTAACATGGCACCGAATTTCTTACGTCCGGTTTCCATCTTCTCATCAGCAGATTTTACTACCACCAGTGTCTTATCGGATTTTACATTGGATGTGATGGAACCTGCTCCCATGTGTGACTTGTATCCTAAAATAGAATCTCCCACATAATTATAGTGTGGTACCTGCACGGAATTAAAAAGAATGACATTCTTTAACTCGGTAGAATTGCCTACCACCGTTCCTTTTCCGACAATTGCATTTCCACGAATGAATGCACAGTGTCGTATTTCAGCATTTTCATCAATAATTAAAGGACCATTTAAACATGCTGTCGGTGCCACGGCAGCGGATTTTGCCACCCAGATATCCTCACCCTTCTGTTCATAAACATCCGGATTCAATGTTTTTCCCAGTTCTTTGATATAATCTCCGATTCCGGCAAGTGCCTCCCACGGATAAGTAAATTGTGCAAGATAATCCTTTGCGATTGTCTCCTCTAATGTATACATATTACTGATTTTGCACTGTTCCATCTTTCTCTTCCTCTCTTTCTTCTTCCGGTTTCCGGTCAAAATCAAAACGAATTTCATCCTCTTCAAACTTCAGACAGGTATCAAATACATTTCCTGCTTTCGAAGTAAATCCGGTTATTTTTTTAGTGGTATATCCTTTTGTAAAAAGCTCTTCTAACACTTCTTCAGCCAGTTCCACCTTTGCTACATAACGGTTCACCCGGAATCCGCAGTCACATTCATAGTACCACTGGCTTTTCTTTAACAATGCCCCACACTTTGGACATTTTACTTTTGTCTCTTCCGGTTTCGGACGCTCCGGAAAGTCAAATTCAATGCGTCCATCCTCGGTAAGCTTCAATGGTGCATCAAATTTCTTGCCATTCTTAGATTTAAATCCTGTTATAATTTCTGTCTTTCCTGTCAGTAAAAGTGCTTTTACCTGAGTTTCCTTTAATTTTACTCCGGCTATTTTACCGATTGAGAAACGGCAGCTGTCCTCTTTGTTTCTGTCATAATTGGCACAGCCATAGCCAAATGGCGTCTGCACAATATCACCCTGACACAGTGGACATTTTACATCTTTTACCTTCTTTGCTTCCACATGCTCAAAATCAAATTTCAGGACTTTCTTTCCATTCTCATCTTCTCCAAGCATCAGGCAGGCATCAAATTTCTTCTTATTCTTTGAAGTAAATCCACGAATCGTTCCGGTTCTTCCATTGGTCAGAAGCTCCTTCACCTGGGCAGTGTTTAAATCTTTCCCGGCTATTTTGCCAATGGCAAACCGGCAGCCAGCCTCATCTTCCGCTTTATAATTGGCACAGCCATAACCAAATGGCTTTATTTCTATTGCTCCGCCACACAACGGACAACTTACGCCCTCTATGGTCTCCGGCTCATTCTGTGAAAAATCAAAGGTTATATTCGGTTTTCCTTCTTCATCCTTTGCCATCACAAGGCAGGCAGAAAACTTCTTCTTATTCTTCGAAGTAAATCCCTTTAAGACTCCGGTTCTGCCTTCGCTTAATAACTGCTTTACTTCTTCATCGTTAAGCTCTCTTCCGGCGATGGAACCAATAGCAAAACGGCATCCACTGCCATCTTTATTATAATTCGAGCAGCCATAACCAAAAGGTGTGGTCTCAATCTCGCCGCCACAGACCGGACAGGTTGCTCCGATTTTAACCCTTGCCTTCATATCTTTGGCATTGCTGCCAGCCAATGGACGAATCTGACCGGCAATCTGGCTGGTGAGATTTTCATTTATCATGGAAACTGTTTCTTTCCGGATAAATTCCTCTAACTTCTCCCGATAATCTTCCATCGGAACCGTTCCCTGGGTAATGCCATCCAAGCCCTTTTCCCAGGAAGCGGTCATCTTCGGATTCAAAAGTGCCGGAACAGTCATATTCACCACTTCATAAACCATCTCGCCTAAGGCTTCCGGCGTCAGCACCTGTGTTTTCTTATTCAAAGCAAGGTAGCCGATACGCACCAGCTTCTTGATGATTTCTGCCCTTGTAGCAGAGGTTCCAATTCCGGAGCCTTTAATCTGTTCTCTTAATTCCTCTTCCTCGATTAACTGTCCCGCATTTTCCATGGCAAGCACCATGGAACCTGAAGTATAACGCTTTGGTGGAGAAGTCTTTCCCTCTTTTACCAGAAATTCTTTTACTTCTGCGGTATCTCCTTCTTTGAGACTATCTGCAAGTTTTAGTAATGCTGCGCTGTTCTTCGGATTGTTTTCTTCTCCGTCGCCATCTTCCTTTTCCCGTTTTTCTTTGGTATCCGGTCTTCCGGCAATTTCAAGATATCCGGGAACCTTTAATACTTTTGCTCCGGCAAAGAAAGATTCCTTTTCAATTCCGATGGTCAGTTTTACCGTCTGATACTGTGCCGGCGGATAGAAAATACTTAAGAAACGCCGCACGATCAGCTCGTAGACCCGCTTCTGCAATTCCGTCAGCGACTTATATTCATTGACCTGTCCGGTTGGAACAATAGCATAATGGTCTGTAATCTTACTGTCATCGGTATAACTGCTCTTTCCGATATTTTTATATAAACCATGTTCCATAATATTTTGTACAAAAGGTGCAACCGGCTCAAAGGAACGGAGTCCTCTGATATTCTTACTGATTTCTTTTGCAACGGCAGAAGATAATACTCTTGCATCTGTTCTCGGATAAGTAGTCAGCTTTCTTTCATATAAGTCCTGTGCTACCTGCAGCGTCTCGTCCGGGCTGATTTTAAACCTTTTCGAGCACTCTGCCTGCAGCTCCGCCAGGTTAAATAAAAGCGGTGCACGTTTCTTTGTAATTCCTTTATCTACTGTTTTTACAACCGCTGTTTTATTAGTTAAATCTTCAATTAACTTTTCTGCATGTACTTTTTCTTTGAATCCATTCTCTTTATAAAGCAACGGAGATGCATAATAAGAAGAACCTTCTACCGCTTTCCATTCACCTTCTATCTCTGCATCAAAGAAATTTCCCACCACCCGGTAAAATGGTGTCTCTACAAAATTACGGATTTCCCGCTCCCGGATTACAACCATGCCAAGTACACAGGTCATGACACGGCCAACTGCAATTGCAGTATAGGACTTGGTTCCTGCAGCATCATTTAAAAGATTTCCATATTTTACAGACATGACACGGGAAAAATTAATTCCCATGGCATAGTCTTCAATGGTACGCATAATCCCGGAATTAGCAAGATTATCATAATCCGCCATTGGTCTTGCTTCAGCAATTCCTCTTTTAATTTCTTCCTCCGTCTGCGAATCTATCCATACCCGCAGCTCTTTCATACCTTCACGGACTCCACCGAACCGCCGGATATTCTCTTCAATGGTCTGTCCTTCTTTTCCGGCATCGCCTGCCCAGTAAACGGTATCAATATCTTCCCGGTGTAAAAGCTTATGTACGATGTCATACTGTTTGCTTACAGATGGTATGACATTATATTTATAATCTTTCGGAAGAAATGGAAGGTCTTCTAACTTCCACTTCTTATATTTTATATCATATTCTTCCGGATATACCATTTCCACCAGATGACCAACACACCAGGTAATAGCATAGTGACTGTCTTCGATATATCCGTCATTTCTGCCGGATACGCCAAGAATTCGTGCAAATTCCCGGGCAACACTTGGTTTCTCCGTGATAATTAACGACTTACCCAACCGTTATTTCCTCCAATTTCTGTGCCATTTCTATTATTTTGTCTTTTTCAATCATTTGACTTTACTGTCATTTTTAGCTTTCCGGCACTTTATAATTCCTTCATATCGATCAGGACAAATCTTTTATCTTCTTCTGCCATCTGTTTTAAATCCTCTGCAAATTCCTGTGCGGAAAACATATAAAGATATTTTGCGGAAATTTTTGCCTGTTTCAGATTATCAAGCAATGCTTCACCTGACGAGCGGGTCATATAAGGCTCTGACCAGTTACAGATTCCGACAATGCTCTCACGGACACTGTTCTGGGCGACAATATCGATATTGCCCTTCTTTCCAACCCAGGTTCCAATCCGGTGAATGTCAATCGGAAGTTTACCAATACGATTTAATAAAGTCAGATATTCCCGGCAGACCTTGACAAAATAACGGTTCATATAGTCATCTAAATCTTTTTCAATATAAGTATCATAAAATTCTTCCGGTGCCATCATATATAAGTCCGATAAATGTGGATAGACAAAACGGAACCAGAAATTCACATAAGTATTGGCAATGCGGTAAACACCCTTTTTCGTATTCTCCCAGCCACCGGTATCAAAGGAAACCACCTTTTCTACCACATCAAATGCCATCAGATTCTTCATGTAGACACTGATTTTTGCTCTGGAGAAGCCTGTCTTTAAAAAGAGGTCATTCAGCTTATTATTTCCCGAAGCCAATGCTGCAAGTATTGTATTATATACAGAAAGTTCTCTTAATTCAATGCTGATATAATTTTCTGCCTCATGGAACAGGAAGCCATCCGGAGACAAAATATGCCGACAGACATTTTCCTTAATACTCTTTTTGGAATTCCAGCGTGTAAGATAACCCGGCACACCTCCAATAATTCCATAGACCTGCACTGCCTGACTGGTTCCATATTCCGGGAAATGTCGAACCACATCAAGAAATGTCGCATCCTCCATGCGGATGGCTGCGTCTACCTTCTTTAAGTATTCACCATATTTTTCTCTGCAGTCTTCCTCTACCCATACCAGTGAAGAGCTGGTCAGAATAATCATAACAGGACCCGGATATAATTTCTTTGCTTTCAGTTTCAGAATGCTGTTCATAAAGCCAACATCTTTTCTGGCAATATACTGGAATTCATCAATAACAACCACAAGCTTGGTCGGGTCTCCACTCTTGATGCGGTTAAAGAATTCATCATAACTATAGCGTGTCAGACGAATTCCGTATTTTGTTTCCACTTCCTGCCCCATCTGCAAAACCTGTTCCCTTTCGGATGTCTGGCGCGATAGTAAAAAAACTTTTTCTCCTTACAGAATTCTTTTATCAACTGCTCTTTCTGACAGTTATCTCTTCCATATAAAAGAACAATCTGATTGCCGGACTGTCCATATACCTCTTCTAATTTTTTTAATTCGGATGTCTGAATCATCATTGGTAATATCCTCCAAAATTTCTAATTCTAAGAAGTCACTCTAACAAAAATAATATCACATTTTAATTTTTCTATCAACGCCAAAACGATAAAAAAGCCATACTGCTTTCCTGCAATATGACTTTTCTATCTTCATTTTGTTACATATTTTGCTGCTTATTTTGCGGTAATATAACCCTGTGCTTTTAAAAGTTCTGCACAAAGAACAGCTCCACCAGCCGCACCACGTACGGTATTGTGGGATAATCCTACGAATTTCCAATCATATACAGTGTCCTCACGAAGACGTCCAACACTGATTCCCATACCGTTTTCATAGTTAACATCCATAGAAACCTGTGGTCTGTTGTCTTCTTCTAAGTACTGGATAAACTGCTTTGGTGCACTTGGAAGATTTAATTCCTGTGGAACACCCTTGAAGTTTACTAATTTTTCGATTAACTGCTCTTTTGTAGGGTTCTTTTTGAACTTAACAAATACAGCTGCTGTATGTCCGTTTAATACCGGAACACGGATACACTGGCAGGTAATAACCGGTGATGTAGCAGGTACAATGACACCATCTTTGATTTCACCCCAGATACGAAGTGGCTCTTTTTCGGATTTTTCTTCCTCTCCACCGATGTATGGGATAATATTTCCAACCATTTCCGGCCAGTCCTTAAAGGTTTTTCCGGCACCGGAAATTGCCTGATAGGTAGTTGCTACTACTTCATATGGTTCAAACTCTTTCCATGCTGTAAGAACAGGAGCATAACTCTGGATGGAGCAGTTTGGTTTTACTGCAACAAATCCTCTCTTGGTTCCCAGTCTCTTGCGCTGGAATTCGATTACTTTCATATGTTCCGGATTGATTTCAGGTACTACCATAGGAACATCCGGTGTCCATCTGTGTGCACTGTTGTTCGAAACAACAGGAGTCTCTGTCTTAGCATATGCTTCTTCAATTGCTTTGATTTCATCTTTAGTCATATCTACAGCACTGAATACGAAATCAACTTCTGCTGCAACATTTTCTACTTCATTAACATTCTTTACTACAATATTTTTAACGGCTTCCGGCATTGGAGTATCCATTTTCCAACGATCTCCAACTGCTTCTGCATAGGTCTTTCCTGCACTTCTTGGGCTTGCTGCAATTGTAGTTACCTCAAACCATGGATGATTCTCCAGAAGAGAAATAAATCTCTGACCTACCATTCCTGTTCCACCTAAAATACCGACTTTTAATTTGCTGCTCATTTCTTTTTCTCCTCACGTTTTTATGTTCGTCTATCGCGAACAGTTGTCTTTCTGATAAATATACTATCCTATTTATACAAAAAATGCAATTCACAATTTATCAAAAATTACTAAGTGAATTGCATTTTTCTTATACATATGTACCAATTTTTTTAAATAAGCTACTTATTTTCTACGCCTCTTCCGGCAGATTCAACTCATCCTGCCAGTCCTTTGACAGATATTCCTTATGCAATGCAATGACTTTTTCCATTGCGTCTTTACCAGGCGCACCAACAGTCAGACGTTTATTAACACAGGTTTCCATGGAAATTGCTTCATAGATATCTTCTTCAAATACCGGACAGATTGCCTTTAACTCATCCAATGACATATCATCAATGGCAATCTTCTTATCCAGACAATAAAGCACGATTCTTCCTACAATACCGTGGGCATCACGGAAAGGAACGCCATGATTTACCAGATAATCGGCTGCATCTGTCGCATTGGTAAATCCCTTGTTGGCACTGTCATGCATTTTTTCTTTATTGAATTTCATAGTTGCGAGCATACCGTTAAAGAGTGCCAGACAGCCTTTTGCAGTATCCATGGCATCAAAGGAAAGCTCCTTGTCTTCCTGCATATCTTTATTATACGCAAGGGGAATTCCCTTCATTGTAGTAAGCAATGACATCAGTGCACCATACACTCTTCCGGTCTTTCCACGTACCAATTCTGCAATATCCGGATTTTTCTTCTGTGGCATAATGCTGCTTCCGGTGCTGTATGCATCGTCAATCTCTACAAACTGATATTCATTGGAATTCCAGATGATAACTTCTTCTGAGAAACGGCTTAAATGCATCATAATCGTTGATAATGCAGATAAAAATTCGATTAAGTAGTCACGGTCTGATACGCCATCCATACTGTTTAAGGTTGGTCCATAGAAGCCAAGTAATTCTGCAGTATATTCACGGTCTAATGGATAAGTAGTTCCTGCCAGGGCACCGGAACCTAACGGACAGTAATTCATTCTCTTAAAAATATCCTGCAGGCGGAGTCTGTCACGGCGGAACATCTCAAAATAAGCTCCCATATGATGTGCAAGTGTGATCGGCTGTGCCTTCTGAAGATGTGTGAATCCCGGCATGTAAGTTTCGACATTCTCTTTCATCAGTTTCAGAAGAACTTCCAAAATCTCTTTAAGAAGTGCATCTAACTCAATAATCTCATCTCTTGTATAAAGTCTCATATCCAGTGCAACCTGGTCGTTTCTGCTTCTGCCGGTATGAAGTTTTTTGCCGACATCGCCTATTCTTGAAATAAGTATTGTTTCGACATTCATATGAATGTCTTCATAGTCGAGTGAAAACTCGACATTGCCT
>ENA-OVGR01002326-OVGR01002326.1-human-gut-metagenome-genome-assembly--contig:-NODE-2326-length-12234-cov-4.094507_pt1 | contig 12234 bp, 10 predicted proteins | sample MGYA00237775_ERZ505429 | MGnify/ENA primary metagenome ERZ505429 (study PRJEB26158, sample SAMN06016345) | human gut metagenome | biome: human gut; feature: ankylosing spondylitis patient; material...
CGCTGAAGAGCTTAGTTGCGGATTTGAGGTTAATTTTTAATTCGTCGCAATTTTAATGGGACACTAATGATATTAGACATAAAAAATCACAACAAAAAATTCCACTAAGACATTAACTGTCTGCAGAAAACCAAAAGGAAATATTTGAGAATAAAAACAAAGACATCATGATATTACATTTAATTCTTACTTCAGTTCTTAAGGAACTGTGGTGTGATAAATCGTTTTTTTTGTATTTAAATAAAAAATTAAGTTTGCATTTTCTAAATAAAGTGTGTATGTTTGCGGCCACAAATAACAAAAACTTGAGTGAGTGTTAATTTTTTATCTACAAATACCACAGTTCCTTAAGAACTATAGAATAATAAAGGCCTATAACATTTCATGCATAACCCGTCATATCTTTCACATGACGGCAAATGTCTAAACTGACGTATTGTCACACTTCCTGCCACCTGAACTTTTACAAACCGATCCTTGTTACTTTGGCATACGATTTGTAGAACAGTTAATGCAGCTCGAAAGAGAAAAGCAAGTACAGGAAAATAATAACAATTAAAATAATAGAAAATTATGGGAAAAATTATCGGAATCGACTTAGGAACAACCAACTCTTGTGTTGCCGTACTGGAAGGTAACGAACCGGTTGTAATTGCAAACAGCGAAGGTAAAAGAACGACTCCTTCAATCGTTGCATTCGTTGAAGGTGGTGAACGTAAGGTTGGTGATCCTGCAAAACGTCAGGCTATCACAAACCCGGAAAAAACAATATTCTCTATCAAACGTTTCATGGGTGAAACCTATGATCAGGTTCAGAAAGAAATTGGTCGAGTACCTTATAAAGTAGTCCGCGGTGACAACAACACACCACGTGTCGATATCGAAGGACGCCTTTATACTCCTCAGGAAATTTCTGCAATGGTACTTCAGAAGATGAAGAAAACAGCTGAAGACTATTTAGGACAGGAAGTAACGGAAGCCGTTATCACCGTTCCGGCATACTTTAGCGACGCACAACGTCAAGCGACTAAGGAAGCTGGTGAAATTGCAGGCTTGAACGTTCGCCGTATCGTAAACGAACCGACTGCCGCATCTTTGGCTTACGGTTTGGACAAAACGAACAAAGACATGAAGATCGCCGTATTCGACTTGGGTGGCGGTACATTCGATATTTCTATCTTGGAATTAGGAGACGGTGTGTTTGAAGTAAAATCCACAAACGGTGACACTCACTTGGGTGGTGACGACTTCGACCATGTGATCATCGACTGGTTGGCTGAAGAGTTCCTGCGCGAAGAAGGCGTCGACCTGCGTAAGGATCCGATGGCTTTGCAACGTTTGAAAGAAGCGGCCGAAAAAGCTAAGATCGAATTGTCAAGCACGACAAGCACGGAGATCAACCTGCCGTATATCATGCCGGTAAACGGTGTTCCAAAGCACTTGGTCAAGACACTGACACGTGCTAAATTCGAACAGCTTGCAGACAGTCTGATCCAGGCTTGTATCGAACCATGCCGTCAGTCTTTGAAAGATGCAGGTTTGAGCACTTCCGACATCGACGAAGTCATCCTCGTAGGTGGTTCGACACGTATTCCGGCTGTACAGGCCATCGTTGAGAAGTTCTTCGGCAAGGCTCCGTCAAAAGGTGTTAACCCGGACGAAGTGGTAGCTGTAGGTGCTGCTATCCAGGGGGGGGTATTGACAGGTGAAGTAAAAGACGTTCTGTTGCTCGATGTTACTCCGTTGTCACTGGGTATCGAAACAATGGGTGGTGTAATGACCAAGCTGATCGAAGCCAATACGACTATTCCTACCAAGAAGTCTGAAACATTCACGACTGCCGTTGACAACCAGCCTTCTGTAGAAATCCACGTATTGCAGGGCGAACGTTCACTAGCTAAAGACAACAAATCGATCGGCCGTTTCCACCTCGACGGAATTCCAGCCGCACAGCGTGGCGTTCCTCAGATCGAAGTTACTTTCGATATCGATGCAAACGGTATCCTGAACGTATCGGCTAAAGACAAAGGAACCGGCAAAGTACAGAGCATCCGTATCGAGGCTTCCAGCGGCTTGAGCGACGACGAAGTAAAACGTATGAAAGAAGAAGCTCAGGCTAATGCCGAAGCAGACAAGAAGGAAAAAGAACGCATCGACAAACTGAACCAGGCCGACAGCATGATCTTCCAGACCGAAAAACAGTTGAAGGATCTAGGCGACAAACTCCCGGCTGACAAGAAGGCTCCTATCGAAACAGCCCTGAACAAGCTGAAAGAAGCTCACAAGGCTCAGGATATCGCTGGTATCGATGCAGCTATGGCAGAACTGAACAGCGTATTCCAGGCAGCAAGCCAGGAAATGTACAATGCCCAGAACGCCCAAGGTGGCGCACAACCGGGTCCTGACTTCGGTCAGCAGGCTGGTGGCAACGCCGGCAACAACAAGCAGGATGGTGGTGTAACGGATGTTGACTTTGAGGAAGTAAAGTAAGTATCGATAAATAACGATAACAATAAATAGGAATATAGGGTGTAACTCAACAAGTTACGCCCTATATCTTTTTGTAGACTTTTCTTTGGCTTTGCTTATTTCTCGGATTTTTATCGTATATTTGTACCATAATTGTACCGACACTTAAAAGTAGATAATGTGACACTTGCAAGAATGCCGGTATTGAGAATGAGGAATATAAGTAAAAAGTAGATTATGCCAGCAGCAAAATTTGAAATAAAACGGAAGTGCCAGATTTGTGGAGAAGAGTTTTTAGCCAAAACAATAGAATCTTGGTATTGCTCTCCCAAATGTTCCAAAATTGCATGGAAGCGACGCAAGGATGAAGAACAAAGATTGCAAAGGTTGGACGAAGTGGTTAAGAAGATACCCAAGTCCAAAGAGTACATCACGGTTCCTGAAGCATACGCATTGTTTGGCATAAGCAAGGAAACTCTTTATCGTTTGATTCGTAAGGGTACAATCCCCAGTGTAAATGCAGGAGAAAGACAGACATTACTATCAAAAGCAGAACTGATGAAACTCTATCCTCCACGCAAGAAAGCTCTCACAAAGCCGAAACCTGTTGCCAAACTATATAGTCTGGAGCCGAAAGATTGTTATACCATTGGAGAAATCACAGAGAAATTTCTTGTGAATGAAAGTACAGTTTATCTCCATATACGCAAATACTCTATCCCTACCCGGCAGATTGGGAACTTTGTGTATGTACCCAAGAAAGAAATTGATAACTTATATAAAGGTGTGAAGCGATGAAGAAAGCATTAGTCAATACACGAGTGTCGGTAAAGCTCCGCAAATCTGAATATCGTGATGAATGGTATCTTTATGTGGAATCTTATCCTGTATTTCAATCCGGAAAAGATACGCCACAAAGAGTGCGTGAATATCTCAATCGTACCATTACAACACCTATTTGGGATAAGTCACGCAATGCAAGGACTAATGCCGAAGGCAAAACCACTTATAAGCCGAAGCGAGATTTGAACGGTGTCATTCAATGTAAGTCGCAATTAGACCAGGAATCATGTATCTATGCCGACAAGGTCAGAAGCCTACGACAAAAGGAATACGACAATGCAGCTTTATATGCCGATACCGATGCAGAACAGGCGGAGCAGTTGGAACGCTCCCGAAGTAATTTCATTGAGTACTTCGACCATGTGCAGCGAACAAGGCATGCCCATAGCTCTGATTCTATCATTGTCAACTGGAGGAGAGTGCATGAATTATTGAAGATTTTCGCAAAAGGTGACACCATTCTCTTTTCGCAAATAGACTTAAAGATGGTTGAATCGTTCCGGCAATTCATAATGAATGCCCCACAAGGAGGCACTAAACGAGGTACGATTTCTCAAAATACAGCAGCAACCTATTTCTCTATCTTCAAAGCCGGATTGAAACAGGCTTTTATAGACGGATATCTGACTATTGATATTTCTGCAAAAGTCAAAGGCATTCAAGAAAGGGAAAGCCGGAGAGAATATCTCACGGTAGAGGAATTGAACCGACTGGCTCAAACACCTTGTGACCCATTACTGAAACGTGCTGCCTTGTTCTCTGCTTTAACAGGAATCCGTCATTGCGACATTCAGAAGTTGAAGTGGTCGGAAGTGGAAATGTTCAATGGAGGCTATCGGTTGAATTTTACTCAGCAAAAGACAAAAGGAGTTGAATATATGCCTATATCAGAGCAAGCATATAATCTCTGTGGAGAGCCAAAAGAGGGTGAACTTTTGGTTTTTGCCGGACTTCCTGACCCTTCTTGGATAAACCGTCCTGTCAAAAAGTGGGTTGAAGCTGCCGGAATCACCAAACACATTACCTTCCATTGTTTTAGGCACAGCTACGCAACCCTGCAACTGGCTGGAGGAACTGATATTTATACGGTCAGCAAAATGTTGGGACATACAAATGTGCGAACAACACAGGTGTATGCAAAGGTTGTTGATGAAAAGAAAGAGAAAGCTACAGAAACCATTAAATTGGATTTATCTCAAACAAAATAACCATTATTATACTTTGTAAGTATAGCCATCTGCGTAAAATCTGCGTGGGTGGCTTTTTGTTTTTATCTATGGTCTTTTCTTCTGACCATCTTATGATTCCTTTATGATTGAAGACATTATCATAAAAATCTACTACTGATATTCTCCACTATTCATGTTGATAATCAATGGGTAATCCTTATGATGATTATGTTTCGTTACTGCTTATTTATGTGATGTATTACACTATGAAATCAGTATGCGTAATCGCTGTTATTTTGCCGAAAAATCAAAAAACAAGTAGCAATATGAGTGAGAAGAACATTACATTTGAAGATTTACCCAAAGCAATGTCGTGGTTGATGGATAAATTGAATGAGCTGGATTCTAAAATAGATGGATTAAACAATCAGAATCAAAGCGTTCCAACCGAACAATGGATGAACCTTAAGGAATTGTGTGATTATATTCCCAGTCACCCGGCAGAGCAAACTGTATATGGCTGGACGAGTTGTCATCTAATCCCATTCCACAAAAGAGGGAAGCGTATCATGTTTCTAAAATCGGAAATTGACGAATGGCTCCATGCCGGCAAAATCAAATCTGATAAAAACTTGGAAGATGAAGCCGCCCAATTCATAAAGTCAAAAAGAAATACCAAATTCTAATGGATTCAACCAATTTATGCAATGCGCTCAGAATGGAATTTGAAGGGGTCTTTGAAAACAAGATTCCCTTGAATGCTTTTCCTTCCAAAATTCAGGATATGATATTGGTTTTATCTCGACAGGAGAATTATTCCATTGAATACACGATGGCTTCTCTTTTGGTGGCAGTGTCAACCGCTATCGGCAACGCTGTCAATATTCGTATTCGTGGTGGATGGATTAGTAATCCTGCCCTTTATATGATATTGGTAGGTCGTCCCGGAATGGGCAAAACCCCACCTTTGGATTTTGCATTCCGTCCTATCCGAAAGCATGATGCCAAAATCATCAAACAATTTAAATTGGATATGGAGCATTATAATAGCTTGGTTGAAAACAATAAGGCTAAAAAAGACAAGTCCTCTTCATTGCCGGACAAACCAATTTTACGAAGAACCATCATATCCGATTTTACACCGGAAGCTTTAATGCGTGCGTTGGATGACAATCAGCGAGGTGTCGTGGTATATGTGGATGAAATTATGGGAATGTTTAATGCCGTGAATCAATATAGCAAAGGACAACTCATTGAGCAGCTATTGACAGCCTTTAGCGGAAAACCATTGGATATTTCAAGATGTAGCATCCCTGTACCTATTCATATAGAGCATCCTTTTATAAATATTGTCGGCACGATGCAAACGACACGTATGCACGAACTGATAGAGAAAGGATATAAAGACAATGGGCTGATAGACAGAATAATTTTTGTTTATCCATCGTCTCAGGAAATTTCAGATTGGGGGCTGGATGAAGAATCTTCCGTATCAACTTTTGGTAAATACTCATCAATGTGGGATTCTATTATAAATAAGGTAATTAGTTTGCCATTTATAGAGAATGAAGATGACAGAGCCATACATAATGTATTGGAATTTTCTTCGGAAGCCAAAGCCTATTTTACAAACTGGCGCAATAATGCAGTTCGGGCTGTTAATCAAATCCAAGATGATGGGTTGGTGGATAGCAGAGTGATTAAAGCTCCCATGATTACGGCTCGTTTAGCTTTAGTCTTGCAAATCCTTCGTTGGGCTTGCGGTGAAGAACACAAGGATTTTGTGGATATTGACTCAACCAAATCTGCTATTGCATTGAGTGAATACTTTGAGAACTGTTATACCAACATTCAGAAATATATGTTGCGAGAGAGCGTTGAACCGCAAAAAAGAGAATTGCTTGATTGCCTTTCCGCAACTTTCACTACTGCCGATGCCATTCAAGCCGGAAAAGAAGTAGGGTTGTCGGAAAGGTCGGTAATGTATTCTTTGGTTAGCCTTGCTACGAATAAGGTTATCAAGAAAGTAAAGCGAGGTGAATATGAGAAGCTGCAATAAACGACACCTTTTGCAGTTTGCAGTTGTTGCAGTTTGCACTTTGCGCTGACATAGGATTTCTGCAAAACTGCAATAAGTGCAAACTGCACGGACTGCAATAACAAAATGAAGAAGTATGGCTGAATATAGATTTTCTCTTCAAAAATATAAGCGTGGGTCAAAACTTTCATGCCCGAAGTGTGGAAAGAAACAATGTTTTGTCAAGTACATAGATAGCCAAGGAGAAATAACTTTTCCTGATTATGTAGGCAGATGTGACCATGAGCAATCTTGCCAATACCATTACACTCCATCGGATTATTTTCATGATAACCCAATGGTAGTGGATTACAACAAGGATAACTTCATTGAAGCCGATAAGCCTAAGCCCAATTTACTGCCTCCAACCTCTTTTGTTGACAATGAACTAATGAAACGTACTCTTACTAACTATGGTATGAATCCATTGTACATCTACCTGTCTGGGATGTTGGGTAAAGATGAGACTTCTCGGATATTCCAACTATATCATGTTGGCACATCAAAGAAGTGGGGCGGTTCTACTGTCTATTGGCAAATTGATTGGCAAGGTAATGTACGAACAGGGAAGATAATGTTGTATGATGCAGAAACAGGACATCGGACAAAAGAGCCAAGAAGTTATGTTAGTTGGGTACATACAGAACTGAATCTCCCAAACTACAATTTGAAGCAATGTTTGTTTGGCGAACATCTGTTATCTGAGAATCCGACCAAACCTGTTGCTATTGTGGAAAGCGAAAAATCCGCTTTGATAGCTACCCATTATATGCCGGAATTTATATGGTTGGCAACAGGTGGAATGCATGGATGCTTCAAGTCTGACGTGGTAAGTGTATTGAAAGGTCGGTCGGTTATGCTATGCCCGGATTTGGGTGCAAGAGAGGTTTGGCAAACCAAGATGGCTTTACTCACTTCCGTATGTTCTAAAGTTGTATTGAGTGATAGTTTGGAACAATGCGCCACAGACGAACAGCGCAAGAACGGACTTGATATTGCGGATTTCTTATTGATGACAGAAACACCTGCGATGATACTTCAAAAGATGATAAAGCGAAATCCAAACCTACAAACTTTGATTGACTGCTTGCATTTGGAACTGGTGGATTCCGGTTAGTGATGTGTTTATGGAGAAGCCAAACTAAGGGGAAAGTAAAACTATTGATTATCCAAATGGATATAGGTGACAATAGCCACTCTTAAAGTTGACAGACAAATGGCATAGTTCGGACAAAGACAATGCTTGCATTAAGGTATGTAATGCCCCATTTTTAATGGGTATTCTATACAAGAAGTACCACCGTCCGACAAAATGGTTTCACTCATTTGTCGTCTTGGAGGCTTCTTGCATTACTCGCAGGCTCGCAATGGATAGAACATTTTATTAATAAATTCCAGTTATAAACGCTTATGGATATACAACAAAACAATGGAAAACAGGGTGTTCGTACTCGTCATATAGACATTCGTCTGACTGAAAATGAGTATGAAATGATAGTAGAAAAAGCTGCCGAATGTGGACTGACACTTAGTAACTACGGACGAAAATTATTGCAAAATCACCATCCAAACAAACGACTTTCAGACGAGGAAGTACAAGGATTGAACTCTTTATCGGATGCACGAGCCGACCTTATCCGCATTCAGAATGTACTCAAAGGTAAACCTGATGAGATTAAAAAACGATATTTCCGAGATGAGAATTATATGCGTGCTTGGATAGAGGCAGTAAATAGGCTTATTGTCCGATGGGGACAAATACGAGACAGTATAAATCAAATTTGAAATTATGATAGCACAAGGAAAGGCAATTTCTCATGGAGCAAGAGCCATTGAGTATTCTATGGAAAAAGATAAAGCCCAGCTCGTTAAGGTGCATGACTTGCCAGAAAATATAGAACCTTTGGCTATGTGGTCACGGATGATGCAACACCAGCATCAATGTATGAAAGACAGATATAATCCGAAGCCCATAAAGCTGAACGCACTGCGCTTTGAAATATCTCCAGCCAAAGAAGAATCGGCAGGATGGACAATGACGGATTGGCAGAATTTGGCGGATGAGTTTATTGCAGTACTTGACGGCATTGACCGAAGATGTGGCAAACCAGATAGTCATCTTAAACCGACCAATATCAAAAATAGCCAGTATGTTGTTTCGTTACACACCGACAGCAAAAGTGGCATCCCTCACTTGCATATTGTAGCTAACCGCATAGACAATATGGGCAAGACAAACGATGCGCATTATATTGGTGAACGTGCCGTTCATGCTGCCAACATCATCAATGAGAGACGTGGCTGGGTGCAATCCGTGCAACGTCGTGATGAGAATATTCAGCAAATCAGTGAAGACTGCATCGCAATATTGAAAGCTATGCCAGAATTTGATTGGGAAACTTATAGCCAAATGTTAAACGCTAAGGGGTACGATATTAAATTGATAAAGGACGATAAGGAAGTGGTCAAAGGGTACGCTATACGAAAAGGGAACTCTATTTATAAATCCTCGATATTGGGTAAAAGTCGAAAATTGATGCCATCAAAAATTGAAGCGACTTGGGTGGGATTACATGCTTCTGATAAACAAACTGCAATTCAGTCAAAGGAAGTATGTACTCAAACGATGGCGCATAATAATAAAGAGGTGATGCCACAATCAAAGCCTTCTATTTACCACTATTCCATAACAGTGGATGGAGAACAACTCGAGGTTGATATACCAGATATGGTTAAGTCTGTCTTTGACGAAGAGTTTGGAAGCCTTGATGAAGAAGTCAAACAGACCAATTTATTCAAAGTTGCCGCCTTACTATTTGCCGGATATTTGGATGTAGCCACTTCTATGGCGGCTTCAAGCGGAGGTGGTGGCAGTCCCGGTAGCGGATGGGGTAAAGATAAGGACGATGATGAGCGTAACTGGGCTGTTCGTTGTGCAAAAATGGCAAAATGGCTCTGTAAGCCCATTAAGCGTAACAGAAGCAGATAGCATTTCATTTATAACCATACAACACTATGCGTAAAAGTAAATTTGACCAATCTCCTTTGCCTGTGCAGGATAGTAAGTACATGAATCAGGATGACAATATTAGTGAAATAGAAAATCGTGTAGAATTTGACACCGAATTTGTCAATCTTACAAATCAGATAGAGGACATCAAAGCCGCTATTCAAGAATTGGAACAGATAAAAGCCTGTGTAGATTCTTCAATGGAAGCTTTTGAAGAATCAGCACAGGTTCTTAATGCTGCAGTGAAAACATCCGACAATATCCCTGATACTATTAGCCGTGCAATTATTCAGGCAGAGAATACTGTTGTAAATGTCAAACTTAGCGATGAAGACAAGTCTATTCTTACAGAATATCGCAATAAATTGATTGAAGAAGAAAAATCTTTATTTGAGAAGCAGATAACAGAATTGAAGACACTTCATACGAATCACTGGAAAGAAGTCCATAAATGTGTGAAATCTGAAACTTCGTTTTCTCTTAATGGCAAAATAGCCAAATGTGCCGTTGTCGGATTCTGGATATTGTATGCGTATTTCTGTTTGACATTGGGAGGATTGATAATCTATATGAAGTTCTTTTAAGGAATTGGAAGGATGGATTGACCAACCTTCCAAATACATCACCATGTTATGACCTTATCAACAATCTCTTGTTGTTCGGCACTGCTACGCCTCAAATAAATACGAGTTGTTTCAATACTTTCATGTCCCATCAGGTCAGCAAGTAGAGAAATATCGTTGAACTTCTCCAAGAAATTTTTAGCAAAGCGATGACGGAATGAATGGGGGTAAACCACTTTCTCATTCAATCCGTATTTGGCTGCGTAGTTTTTCAACTGTTGCGCAATCCCTCTTGTAGTGATACGCTCACCAAAGCGATTAAGAAAAAGATAGCCGGTGGTACGATTGACTTTGCTAAGCCATTCTGTGGCTTCCTTGCGCAAGGACTTCGGAATATAAATACGACGTATTTTGCCACCTTTGGTGTAGATGTCAAAATAACCCATCTGCACGTGTTCAGCCTTCATTTGGATTAGTTCACTGACTCTTGCTCCTGTTGCTGCGAGGAAACGAACTACGAAATACCATTCTTGGTTTTCCTCCTTTTTTAGTTTGTTTTTTAGAAAAGCGTAGTCGGCATTACTGATTACATTTTCCAAGTAACTCCGCTGCTGCACTTTGACGGATTTTAATCTCAAACGAGATTTTCCCATGCTATCAAGATACTTGTTCATTGCCTGAATACGAAGATTAACTGTCTTAGGCTTGAATTTCTCAATGAGATAGGTTTTATACACAAGTAAATTGCGCTTGTTCAATTCTTTGTGCCGGGAATAATACTCTTTTACGGCATAGAGATAAGCTGCAATTGTGTTCTCCGCCATATTCCCTTGACGAAGATACGTTTCAAAATTTTCAATGTTCATGTCAGATACATTATTAGTTAAACAATTCGTTATCATAATAATGTATGGTATTGCCTAATTCATTGAGTTCCTATTATGAGAAGTTTCTCGCTACGGGAGAGGTGAAGTGCATTGATGACGAGATTCCGTTTGAGATTCCTAAAGGGTGGGAATGGTGCAGATTGAAGCATATGTGTTCTATGCAGGCTGGGAAAAATATATCAGCTTCAGAAATTTATGATGAAAAGTCAGTTCTTCACCCATATAGATGTGTCGGTGGAAATGGACTACGAGGGTTTACAAACACATTCAATGCAGAAGGACATTTTGCTATTATTGGCAGGCAAGGAGCATTATGTGGATGCCTTAATATGGAAAGTGGGAAATTCTATGCCACAGAACACGCTGTAGTTGTGAATGGCTTTGGTATAATTCCATCGTTGTTCATCTATTACTTTTTTACGGCATTGAACTTAAATCAATATGCAACCGCAACAGCTCAACCCGGTTTGGCTGTATCCAATATAGTTGAAGTATTTATACCTTTACCTCCGCTTCCTGAGCAACTACGCATAGTCTCAAAAATAGAAAAACTACTTCCGTTAGTCAAAACTTATGAACAAGCACAGAATGGACTTAACGAACTTAATGCCTCACTTAACGAGCAATTACGTAAATCGATCCTGCAAGAAGCAATACAAGGCAAGTTAGTTCCTCAAATTGCAGAGGAAGGAACAGCCGAAAAGTTGCTTACCGAGATTAGCGAAGAGAAAGAACGCCTCATAAAAGAAGGTAAGCTAAAGAAGTCTGCTTTGACCGATTCCATTATCTTCAAAGGTGACGATAACAAGTATTATGAGCAGGTAAACAAAAAATGCTTGGATATAACAGAACAGATACCTTTTGAAATTCCTGAGAATTGGGTTTGGGTAAGGATGGGGCAAATTGGAAATTGGGGTGCTGGCTCAACTCCCCAACGAGGTGATGCGAATTATTATAATGGCAAAATTCTATGGCTTAAAACTGGAGAACTGAATAATGGGATAGTGTATGATACTGAGGAAAAAGTTACGCAGAAGGCTTTTCAGGATTGCTCTTTACGTATGAATAAAATTGGGGATGTCCTTATTGCAATGTATGGTGCTACTATTGGAAAATTAGCAATCGTAGGTAAGGAACTCACTACAAATCAAGCCTGTTGTGGTTGTACTCCTTATTTGATTTATAATTGGTATCTATTTTATTTCCTTATGGCAAG
>ENA-OVGR01002329-OVGR01002329.1-human-gut-metagenome-genome-assembly--contig:-NODE-2329-length-12215-cov-2.899095_pt1 | contig 12215 bp, 10 predicted proteins | sample MGYA00237775_ERZ505429 | MGnify/ENA primary metagenome ERZ505429 (study PRJEB26158, sample SAMN06016345) | human gut metagenome | biome: human gut; feature: ankylosing spondylitis patient; material...
AAGCCGCTACGGCACCGGACTGGGGCCGATCCTGCTGGGCAAGGAAAAGGGCTACAACTTCAAGGTGTTCTCCGATGAAACCCGTCCCCTGCTACAAGGGGCGCGGCTCACCAGCTATGAATTAGAAAAGGCCGGCGTGGATGTGACCCTGATTTGTGACAACATGGCCAGCCAGGTGATGAAAAACGGCTGGATCCAAGCGGTGCTGGTAGGCTGCGACCGGGTGGCTATGAACGGTGACGCCGCCAACAAGATCGGCACTTCCGGGGTGGCAATTCTGGCAAAGCACTACGGTATTCCCTTTTATGTGCTTGGGCCTACCTCCACGGTGGATCCTCACTGTGCCACCGGCGCAGATATTCAGATTGAGGAGCGCCCCGGGGACGAGATCAAGGAGCTGTACTTTGAGCGCCCAACGGCGCTGCCCCAAACGAAATGTTACAACCCTGCCTTTGATGTTACGGACCATGACCTGATCACCGCCATTATTACGGACAAAGGCATTTTGCGCCCGCCGTACACCGAGAGCCTGCGCGCCCTGTTTCAGGAGGAAGTATGATACGATTTTATAACGGTCCTGTGCTGACACTGCAACAGGACCAAATGAATATTACGCACCAAGAGGTATGGGTAGACGGCAACCGTATTGTTTGCCTGGGGGCGAACCCGGGGGCAAAAGCGGACCGGGAGATCGACCTGAACGGCGATCTGCTGATGCCGGCCTTGAAGAATGCCCACACCCACTCGGCCATGACATTTGGCCGCTCCTTTAGCGACGATCTGCCCCTACAAAGCTGGCTGTATGACAAAATCTTTCCCTTGGAAGCCAAGCTAACCGCAGAGGATATTTATCATCTGTCCCGACTGGCATTCCTGGAGTATTTGGAGAGTGGCATTTCTGCCTGTTTTGATATGTACTACTTTCCGGAAGCCATGGCAAAAGCGGCGGTAGACGCCGGGTTCCGCACGGTGATGTGCGGTGCGGTCAATAATTTTAAGGAAAGCCCGGCCCTACTGGAAGAATACTACAACACCTACAACAACGATCACCCGCTGGTGTCCTACCAACTGGGGTTCCACGCCGAGTACACCACCAACCGCTCCATTATGGAGGCCATTGCGACGCTGGCAGAGAAGTATAAGGCGCCGGTGTATATGCACGCCAGTGAGACGGAGAGCGAGGTGCAGGACTGCATCGGCCGCTACGGCATGACCCCTACGGCGCTGTTTGAGCAACTTGGGCTGTGGAACTACGGGGGCGGTGCATTTCACAGTGTTTGGGTCAGCAATGAGGACCTGGACATTTACAAAAAACACGGCGTTTACGCAGTGCTGAATGCCGGCTCCAACGCCAAGCTGGCCAGTGGCATTGCCCCGGTGGAAAAAATGTTGCAAATGGGCATTCCCCTGGCGGTGGGCACAGACGGTCCCTCCAGCAACAACGCACTGGATATGTTCCGCGAAATGTACCTGATCTGCGTACTGCAAAAACTGCGGGAGAAGAACGCCGCAGCGGCAGACGCCAACGCCATATTAAAAGCAGCCACCGCAGGCTCCGCCCGGTGTATGGGACTGTCGGAGGCGGACTGCATCGCCCCCGGTAAGCTGGCGGACCTAACAGTGATCGACCTGCATCGACCCAATATGCAGCCCATCAACAACATCACCAAAAACCTGGTGTACAGCGGCGCCAAAACCAATGTGCGCCTAACTATGGTAGACGGACGAATTCTCTATGAAAACGGCCGGTTCTTAAACACCGATACAGATGAAATTTACAAGAACGCACAAGCGGTCATTGACCGAATTCGATAAGGAGGCACAGCGATGAAAGTCTTATTGGTCAACGGATCTCCCCACCAGCACGGCTGCACCTACACAGCCTTGGCAGAGATCGCCCATACACTGCAAGAAGAAGGCGTTGACAGCGAGATCTTTTGGATCGGAAACAAGCCCATTGGCGGCTGCATCGGCTGTCATGGCTGCATCAAGCTGGGCAAATGTGCCTTTAACGACGACCCGGTGAACGCCTTTACAGCCAAGGCCAAGGAAGCGGACGGCTTCATCTTTGGCTCGCCGGTACACTACGCAGCGGCCACCGGCAATATGACCGCCTTTATGGACCGGGTGTTCTATTCCGACGGTTGCGGCAAAGGCAGAGCCTTTTACTTAAAACCCGCAGCAGCAGTAGCCAGCGCCCGCCGGGCAGGCACCACCGCCACCCTGGACCAACTGAACAAGTACTTTACCATTGCCCAAATGCCGGTGATCTCCTCTCGGTACTGGAATATGGTTCACGGCTTTACCCCGGAGGATGTAATGAAGGACCTGGAGGGTCTGCAGGTGATGCGAGTACTGGCGCGGAATATGGCTTACTTCTTGAAGTGCAAAGCCGCCGGTGCCGCCGCCGGCGTGGAGCCGCCCAGAACGGAGCGAGCCATTCTTACCAACTTTATTGACTAATTTGTAAAATCAGAAAAAGAGCCATCGGCAATGCCGATGGCTCTCTTTATACAGTCTATTCTTATTTTGCTGCGGTCTCGCAGTACAGGCAGCGGTAGGTGCCCTTGTCCGGGTCAACCAGAGTGAACACATCATCCACCTGCTCGTGGTTGCTGATACACGCCGGATTGGGGCAATGCACCATATTCACCAGCTTTTCCGGCAGACGCAGCGCCTGCTTTTCCGCCGCTATTCCACCGCAGATCACATTCACGGTGGTATGGGGCGCCAGGTACGCCACCGCGTCCAAGTTCAAGTCAAACTTGTCCGTGGCGATCTTAAGCACATCTTTTTTGCCCATTTTAGAGGACTTGGCGTTTTGGATCAGCGCCACCTGGGCGTCTGTCTTGTCCAGCCCCAACAGCTTATAAATACGCATACCCATACCCGCGGGGATATGGTCCAGTACATAGCCGTTTTGGATCGAATCAATGGTCATTCCAGTGCACCTCCCCACTTCAGCAGCGTCATAATCAGCGCCATACGCATGTATTTGCCGTTCTTGGCCTGTTCAAAATACTTGGCTCGCGGATCGTCGTCCACATCCACGGTGATCTCATGGACCCGAGGCAGCGGGTGCATAATGGTCAGGTCGCCTTTGGCGCTTTCCAGCTTCTCCGGGTCCAGTACAAAGGCGTCCTTATGGCGTAGGTACTCGTCTTCCGAAAAGAAGCGCTCTCTCTGAATACGGGTCATATAAAGCACATCCAGTCGGGGCATCACATCTTCCATGTGCTCCACCTCTGTGTACTTCATACCGGAGGCGTCCAGCACATCCGTTTTGATATAATCCGGCACTGCCAACTCCTTGGGGGAAATCAGCACAAACTCCACATCCGTATAGCGGCACATAGCCTTAATGAGGGAATGCACCGTGCGGCCGAATTTTAAATCCCCGCAAAGGCCGATGGTCAGATGGTCCAAACGACCCTTTTCCCGATAAATGGTGAGCAGGTCCGTTAAGGTCTGCGTGGGGTGGCTGTGGCCGCCGTCCCCGGCGTTGATGATGGGCACATCGCTCTTAAAGCTGGCAACCCGGGGCGCACCCTCCAGCGGGTGACGCATAGCGATAATATCCGCATAGCAGGACACGATCTTCACCGTGTCCCCTACTGTCTCGCCCTTAGAGGCAGAGGAAGAATTGGCCTCTGCAAAGCCCAGCACATTGCCGCCCAGCTCCATCATCGCTGCTTCAAAAGACAGGCGGGGGCGTGTCGACGGCTCAAAAAACAGGGTTGCCAATTTTTTGCCGTCGCACACATGGGCGTATTTCTTAGGGTTGGCGATAATGTCCGTAGCCAAGTGGATCAAATCGTCAATCTCTTCTACCGTAAAGTCTGTTGTATCTAAACAATGGCGCATAAAGACCACTCCTTTTGCTTACAGTTCCATCCAAGCCGGGTCCTGGGGGTTCTTTTGGAACGCGGTCAGCTTGGCAATATCCTTGTCTGCGATATAACCCTCGGCGGCAGCCACCTTGGACAGGGTGTCAAAATCAGACAGGCTGTAATTTACCACATCGGCAGCAGCCAAGCGTTCCACGCCCTTTTGCAGACCGTAGGTGAAGATGGAAGCAATACCCAGCACCTGAGCACCGGCCTGGCGCAGCACATCTACCACTTCCAGCACAGAGCCGCCGGTGGAGATCAGATCCTCAATCACCACGACCTTCGTGCCCGGCTCCATTTTGCCCTCAATTTGGTTTTGGCGGCCGTGGTCCTTATGACCGGAGCGCACATAACCCATGGGCAGGTCCAAAATGGTAGCGGTAATGGCTGCGTGGGCAATACCCGCCGTAGAGGTGCCCATCAGCATCTCCGCTTCCGGGAACTTCTCTTTTACAATCTCAGCCAGTCCGGCCTCCACATCTTTCCGTACCGCAGGAGCGGACAAAGTCAGCCGGTTGTCGCAGTAAATGGGGCTGTGGATACCGGAAGCCCAGGTAAAGGGATCGTCCGGCTTTAAGAACACAGCACGAATGGACAGCAAATCTTTTGCAATCTGTTCCTTAGTAATGGTCATAATAACACTCCTTAATCTATAAATTCACGGCAGCAGCGTCTGTACGCAGCCACCGGGTCATCGGCAGCGGTAATGGGGCGGCCCACCACAATGTAGTCGGAACCGATCTCCTTTGCCTTGGCAGGGGTAGTCACCCGCACCTGGTCGCCCAGGTCGCCGTCTGCAAAGCGTACGCCGGGGGTCACGGTCATAAAGGCTTTGCCGCAGGCGTCCTTCACCATGCCCGCCTCCAGCGGCGAGCACACCACGCCGTCCAGACCGGCGGTCTTGGCGTTCTTGGCGTACTGCACAATGGTGTCGTTGATATTCGCGTTAATGAGCAGTTCTTTTTGCATGCGCTCCTCACTGGTAGAGGTCAGCTGGGTCACGGCGATCAGCAGCGGACGCGTGCCGTCCGGCCGGGTCAGGCCCTCCAGTGCGGCCTCCATCATCTCTACTGTACCGGCAGCGTGCACATTGGTCATATCCACATCCAGTCGGCTCAGCACCGCCATGGACTTCTTTACCGTATTGGGAATATCGTGCAGCTTCAGATCCAAAAAGATCTTGTGTCCACGCTTTTTCAGCTCCCGCACGATGGACGGACCCTCTGCGTAATACAGCTCCATACCGATCTTCACAAAAGGCTTTTCCTCTGTGAATTTGTCCAGGAACGCAAAGGTTGCCTCTGCGCTTGCAAAATCGCAAGCCACGATCACATCTTTACCCATTTTTTACCACTCCTATCACATCACTTAATTTATCAATCCCCAGGTCTGCGCACACATTCGGCAGATCCTCAATGATTTTTTTGCAAGCGTAGGGGTCTACCAAATTGGCAGCGCCTACCTGTACAGCCGTGGCACCGGCCATCATCATCTCCACCACATCCCGGGCACTGGTAACGCCGCCGCAGCCCATCACGGGAATGTTGCAGGCACTGGCCACCTGGTACACCATACGCACCGCCACCGGAAACACCGCCGGACCGCTAAAACCGCCCATAGTGTTGGCAATCACCGGTCGATGCCGGTTAAGATCAATGCGCATACCCAGCAGGGTGTTGATCAGACAAATACCATCCGCACCGGCCTCTTCGCAAGCCTTGGCAATGGCTACAATATCCGTTACATTAGGCGACAGCTTAATGAACGGCTTGGTGGTCACTGCCTTTACCGCCCGGGTCACTTCTGCGGCACAGGCCGGATCGGTGCCAAAGCTCATACCGCCGCCGTGCACATTGGGGCAGGATACATTCACTTCCAAAATCCCCACCTGCTCCTCTTTGTCCAGCAGCTGGCAGGTATAGGCATAGTCCTCCACGGAGAAGCCGCTCACGTTGGCGATCACCGGCTTGTGAAAGATTTTTTTCAGCTCCGGCAGTTCATGCTGGGTCACATGGTGCACCCCGGGATTTTGCAGACCAACGGCATTGATCATGCCGGCGGTGCATTCTGCAATGCGGGGGGTAGGATTGCCAAAACGAGCATCCCTTGTGGTGCCCTTAAAGGAGAAAGAGCCTAACATGTTAATATCATAAAATTCGCTGAATTCCTTGCCAAAGCCGAAGGTGCCGGAAGCAGGAACCACCGGATTGTCTAACTCCAGCCCGCACAAATTCACACGCAGGTCTACCATACAATCTCCTCCTTTACCAGCACAGGTCCGTCCTTGCAAATGCGCTTGTTGCCGTACTTGGTCCTGCAGGAGCAGCCCATACAAGCGCCAAAGCCGCAGCCCATGCGCTCCTCAAAGGAGAACTGACCGGAGGTGGCAGAGCGGTCATATACCGCCCGCAGCATCGGCAGCGGACCGCAGGTATAAAAGTAGTCGTACTCTGCCGGGAAAGCGTCTGTCACGAAGCCCTTGGTGCCTACACTGCCGTCCACAGTGGTGATCCGCACTTCCGCACCCAGTGCGGCGAATTCCTCGGCGTAGAACACTTCGTCCGCCGTGTTAAAGCCCAGAATCACCGTCACCTGCTGCCCGGCAGCCCGCAAGCACTTGCACAGATTGTAAAGGGGCGGCACACCTACACCACCGCCGATAAGCAGCGCGTGGTGCACAGGCTCCATCGTGTAGCCGTTGCCCAGGCCGGTGAGCACATCCAGCGTCTCCCCCGGCTGCATCTTTGCCATTTGGGCCGTCCCCTGCCCCACAACTTTGTAGATGATGGTCACCGTCTGGCTGTCATAGTCGCAGACGGAGATGGGGCGGCGCAGGAACTTGCCCTCCAGGGCAATGTTCACAAACTGGCCCGGCGCCGTAATGTACCGGGTGTCCCCTGCCAGCACCATACGGTACACGCTGGCGGTCAGAGGTCGATTTTCTTCTATTGTAAAAATACCTTGTTTATACATACGCTTACTCCGCGTCAATGGTAGACACGCCCAGAGTGATCTCCTCCAGCACATCCAGCAGCACCTTTACCGTGTCCAGCGAGGTGAACATGGTCACATTGTTTTCCACCGCAGCTCGGCGAATTTCCGAGCCGTCCGAATGACTGTCGCCGTGGTTAATATCAATGGTGTTAATCACATAGGCAATGTGGCCCTGGCGCAGTGCCATCAAGATTTCGTCGCTGTCATCCTCAGTGAGCTTTTGCCGCACCCGGGTGCGAATGCCGTGGTCTTTCAGGTACTTGGCGGTGCCCTCGGTGGCTTCGATATTAAAGCCCAGGTCGTAGAAGCGACGGATCAACGGCAGCGCAGCAGGCTTGTCCTGATCCGCAATGGTCACCAGCACCGTGCCGTAGTTGGACACATGCAGCCCGCTGGATTGTAACGCTTTATACAGAGCGCGGGTCAGGCTCTTGTCGTAACCGATAGCCTCGCCGGTGGACTTCATCTCCGGGGACAGATAAGTGTCCATCCCTTTCAGCTTGCTAAAGGAGAACGCAGGCGCCTTCACATACCAGCGCTTTTTCTCCTTGGGATACACCTCCGTAATGCCCTGCTCTTTTAAGCTGTGGCCCAAGATCACCTGGGTGGCAATGTGCGCCATAGGCACGGAAGTGGCCTTGGACAGGAACGGCACCGTGCGGGAAGAACGGGGATTCACCTCGATCACATACACATCGTCGTTGCTGTCTGCAATAAACTGGATATTGTAAAGGCCCACAATGCCGATGGCCGTACCCAGTTTCACGGTATAATCAATAATCTTGTCCTTGACCGCCTGGCTGACGGAGAAGGTGGGGTAGATGCTGATAGAGTCGCCGGAATGTACGCCGGTGCGCTCCACATGCTCCATAATACCGGGAATGAACACATCTGTGCCGTCACAGATGGCGTCCACCTCCAGCTCTTTACCCATAATGTATTTATCCACCAGCACCGGCTGATCGGTGTTGATCTCCACAGCCGTTTGCAGGTAGTGGCGCAGGCTCTCCTCATTGGCAACGATCTGCATGGCACGACCACCCAATACAAAGGAGGGGCGCACCAGCACAGGATAACCGATGGAGGCGGCAACACGCACGCCCTCTTCAATATCCGTAACCGCCAGGCCCTTAGGCTGGGGAATGCCCAGCTTTTCCATTACCTTTTCAAAGCTGTCTCGGTTCTCTGCCCGGTCAATGGCAGCCACATCGGTGCCGATGATGGGCACACCCAGCGCGTGCAGCGGAGGCGCCAGGTTAATGGCAGTCTGGCCGCCAAGGGACACCACAATGCCCATGGGCTGCTCCAGCTCGATCACATTCATCACATCTTCCACCGTCAGCGGCTCAAAATACAGCTTGTCCGAGGTGGTGTAGTCGGTAGACACGGTCTCCGGGTTGTTATTGATGATAATCGCCTCATACCCGGCGTCCCGAATGGACCAAATAGCGTGAACGGTGGAGTAGTCAAATTCCACGCCTTGACCGATGCGAATGGGGCCGGAGCCAAGCACTACGATCTTCTTTTTATCTGATACAACGGACTCATTCTCCTCCTCATAGGTGGAGTAGAAGTACGGCACATAGGAGTCAAACTCAGAGGCACAGGTGTCGATCATCTTATACACCGGGAACAGCTTGATCGACTTGCGCAGGTTGAAAACCTCCGCCTCCGTCATACCCCACAGCTGGCCGATATATTTGTCGGACACGCCCATTTTTTTGGCGTCCCGTAAGGTCTGTTCATCCCGAGGATTGGCGCGCAATACCGCCTCAAAGTCCACAATGTTCTTGAACTTTTCCAAAAACCACATATCAATCTTCGTGGCATTATAAATGCGGTTCAAATCGCAGCGCAGCCGGATCAGCTGGGCAATGGCGTACAGCCGATCATCGGTGCCGGTGTGGATATAGTCCAGCAGCTCCTCTTGACTGTACGTGTCAAATTTCTTCATATACAGGTGGCAAACACCAATCTCCAGGGAGCGCACCGCCTTAAGCAGACTCTCCTCCATGGTGCGACCTACGCTCATCACCTCGCCGGTGGCCTTCATCTGGGTGTTCAGCGTATTATTGGCGTCGGCGAATTTGTCAAAGGGGAACCGAGCAATCTTGGTGACCACATAGTCCAGGGTAGGCTCAAAGGAAGCGGGGGTGTTGGCAATAGGAATCTCGTCCAGATGCATACCCACGGCAATCTTGGCGCTGACCCGGGCAATGGGATAGCCGCTGGCCTTGGAGGCCAAGGCAGAGGAACGGCTGACGCGGGGGTTTACCTCAATAAGATAATACTGGAATGAATGGGGATCCAGCGCAAACTGCACATTGCACCCACCCTCGATTTTCAGTTCCCGAATGATCTTCAGTGCAGAGTCACGGAGCATCTGGTACTCTTTGTTGGTGAGGGTCTGAGAGGGCGCCACCACAACAGAGTCGCCGGTATGGATACCCACCGGGTCAATATTCTCCATATTACAAATGGTAATGGCGGTATCGTTGGCGTCCCGCATTACCTCATATTCTACTTCTTTATAGCCCTTAATGCTCTTTTCCACCAGCACCTGGTGCACCGGTGACAGGGCCAAGGCATTCTTCAGCATCACACGGCACTCTTCTTCATCATCCGCAAAGCCGCCGCCGGTGCCGCCAAGGGTAAAGGCCGGGCGCAGCACAACGGGATAACCGATCTCTGCAGCAGCACGCAGACCGTCCTCCAAGGTCTCTGCGATCTCTGAGGGCAGCACTGGCTCCCCCAGTCCCTGGCAAAGTTCCTTAAACAGCTCTCGGTCCTCAGCCCGCTCAATGGACTCAAAGCTGGTGCCGAGAATTTCTACATCGCACTCTTGCAGCACGCCTTTTTTCGCCAGCTGTACCGCCAAGTTCAGACCGGTTTGGCCGCCCAGGGAAGGCAAGATAGCGTCCGGGCGCTCATGACGAATAATACGCGCCACATATTCCAAATTCAGCGGCTCCATATAGACTTTATCGGCAATATCCGTATCGGTCATAATGGTAGCCGGGTTGGAGTTGATGAGCACTACTTCATAGCCCTCCTCACGCAGGGCAAGGCAGGCCTGGGTGCCGGCATAGTCAAACTCCGCCGCCTGGCCAATGACGATGGGGCCGGAGCCGATCACCAATACTTTATGAATATCTGTACGCTTAGGCATGGTTCTGCGCCTCCTCCATCAAATCAATAAACCGGTCAAACAAATAGGCACTGTCCTGCGGACCGGGTGCGCTCTCCGGGTGGTACTGCACGGAGAACAGCCGGTTCTCCGGGGAGGCCACACCTTCAGCGGTGCGATCCAGCAGGTTCATGTGGGTCAACTCCAGCTCTGTGCCGGCCAGGGAGGCCACATCCACCGCATAAGAATGGTTCTGCGAGGTGATCTCGATCTTGCCGTTCTCCAAATGCTTCACCGGGTGGTTACCGCCCCGGTGGCCAAACTTCATCTTAAAGGTCTTCGCTCCCAGCGCCAAGCTGATCATCTGGTGCCCAAGACAAATGCCGAAGATGGGCAGCTTGCCCTTAAGCTGCCGCACCACTTCGATCACCGGGGTCACATCCTCCGGGTTACCGGGACCGTTAGACAGGAACAGTCCGTCCGGGTGCATTCGCAGAATCTCCTCCGCGGTGGTATCGTAAGGCACTACCGTCACATTGCAGCCTTTTTCGTTCAGCTTGCGGATAATATTCAGCTTTATCCCGCAGTCGATGGCTACCACATCGTACTTATGGTTAGGGGTACGGGAATACCAGCGCTTTTTGCAGCTGACCCGAGACACCATATCTGTGGGAATGGTGTAATTCTTCACCTGCCACAGGGCACTGTCATAGGGCATATCCGCCGGGAAGATGCCCACTTTTTGGCTGCCTTCGTCTCGAATGATGCGGGTGAGCATGCGGGTGTCAATCCCACTGATACCGGGAATTCCATATTCCTCCAGCACCTCAGACAGGGTCTTGGTATAGCGGAAATTGGAGGGCTGATCGTTGTATTCCCGCACGATCAGGCCGCCCATGGTGGGAATCTTGGTCTCATAATCCTCATCGGTCATACCGTAGTTGCCGATGAGCGGGTAAGTCATCACAACCATTTGATCTGTATAACTGGGGTCGGAAACGATCTCCTGATACCCCACCATAGAGGTGTTAAACACGATCTCGTTAATGGCACTCTTATCTGCGCCAAAGCCGTAGCCGAAGAACTGCTTGCCGTTCTCCAGCACCAACTGCTTATCGTAAGGCTTCATATACTACTTCTCCTCTCCATACCGTCAATCTGTTTTTGCCCTGCACCTGCCAACCGGCAAAAGGCGTTGCCCTGCCCATGGTCAAAAACTTGTCCGGGTCTACCGTCCAGTTGCAGTCCGTATCCAGCAGGCACAGATCCGCCGGTGCGCCGGGAACAATCTCGCCAACCGGCAGGTCAAATATTTCTCTTGGCCGCACGGCCATCATTTGAATCAGCTTTTCAAAGGTCATCACGCCGGTGCGCACCAGCTTGGTGTACAGCACCGGGAATGCCGTTTCCAAACCCACAATACCCATGGCGGAACCGGACAGACCCTTCTCTTTTTCCGCAGCACTATGGGGCGCATGGTCTGTGGCGATCACATCCACCGTGCCGTCTGCTACGCCCTCTAACAGGGCTTCCCTATCGCTGCGGCTGCGCAAGGGCGGGTTCATCTTGAACCGACCGTCCTCTTGCAAATCCTCGTCACACAGTACCAGGTAGTGAGGCCCGGTCTCGCAGGTGACGGGCACGCCGCTTTTTTTCGCTTCACGAATCACTTCCACGCTCTCCTTGGTGGAAATGTGGCACACATGGTAACGACAACCGGTATCCGACGCCAAGCGGCAGTCCCGCTCGATCATCTTCCACTCAGAGGCAGAAGAAATGCCCCGGTGACCGTGCGCCTTGCAATAAGCGCCGTCGTGAATGTAACCGCCATTCAGCAGATCGTTGACCTCGCAGTGGGCGGAGATCACCTTGTTCAGCGCCTTGCATCGCGCCATCGCTTCTCGCATTAAGCCCTCGTCCTGCACACCGCAACCATCGTCGGAAAAGCCTACCACCTTTGGTGACAGCGCTTCAAAATCCACCAATTCGCCACTACCTTTGCGCCCCTTGGTAATCGAGGCAAAGGGCAAAACCTGGATTTTGGCGTCCCGGTCAATGATTGCCTGTTCCTCTGCCAAATGAGCCGGGGTGTCCGGCGCCGGGGTCAGATTGGGCATAGCGCAAACGGTGGTATAGCCCGCCGCAGCCGCCGCCCCGGACCCGGTGGCAATGGTCTCCTTATAAGAAAAACCTGGCTCACGGAG
>ENA-OVGR01002337-OVGR01002337.1-human-gut-metagenome-genome-assembly--contig:-NODE-2337-length-12174-cov-5.078472_pt1 | contig 12174 bp, 10 predicted proteins | sample MGYA00237775_ERZ505429 | MGnify/ENA primary metagenome ERZ505429 (study PRJEB26158, sample SAMN06016345) | human gut metagenome | biome: human gut; feature: ankylosing spondylitis patient; material...
TTTGATGACCATATCCGTATTACAACTGCCTATTACAATGATATTTTTGCTCATGATTACTTTATTAGTTTTAAGATTGAATAATTGAATATTGGATACTGTGCTTTCTTTTTCTATTCCAAAAGTATGCGATACTTAGTACATAAGCAAACAAAAAACAATGATTTTTAATACTGGTAAAATGAATATAATTATAAATTGATACATTTAAATAGTTGATATATAAATATATAATAAATGGTTGTTTGTGATGATTATGATATTAGTAATATTGATAAAGCCTATATTATTCCGTGAAAATATTGCTTGCTTTCATTTTTTTCTCTACCTTGCTATCGTAAAAGATGTGTATCTAAAAAAATCTGCTAATACTATGCTAAAGTCCGAATCCCTCATTCATCTGATTAATAATCTCACTAAACAGGAGAAGAAAGAATTCTCCCTGTATATCTCTAATAAACCGGAGAAGGATTATATTTTTCTTTTCAGATTGATTGATGATAAGAAGATAAGTGATCCCGAAGAATTGAAGATGTCTTTTCTGGCAGCCAAACCTGCTTCTTCATTCAATACGGTAGTCATTTATTTATTTGATTTGTTGATAGACATATTGACCCGGTTGCGGACAGAACAGGATAGTTATTATCTCTTGTTCAATGAATTGCTGCACGCAAGGGTTTTGTATGAGAAATCCATGTATCAGGAATGCTTCCAAGTATTGAAAAAGGTAAAAGAGAAAGCGGTGTATTATGAGAATCACTTTGCGTTGTTGGTAGCGCAAAGGCTGGAGCTGAACTATCTTCTGACATTGGATTTTGAAGATATGGATGAACAGAAGCTGCTGAATAAGCAATATAAGATGAATAATACATTGAAAAGTATCCGCCAACTGAATGAGCAGTCTTCACTGTACGAGCTGTTGAAGTATAGAATGATTAACAGAGGGGCTTCACGGTCACTTGAAGAAACTCAGAAATTGGATGACTTGGTAACCAGTGAAATCAGTATTGTAGCAAGTGCAGGCGTTGAGAACTTTGAAATAAAAAAGAATCATCAGCTATTCCAGGCGAATTACTTTATCACAGTAGGGGATTACAAGGCGGCATTTAACTCGTTTGTAGAATTGAACAAGCTTTTTGAAGAGAATAGTCATTTATGGAATAACCCTCCGGTCTATTACCTGATGACGGTGGAAGGTATGCTGGAAAGTCTGCGTATCATGCACAATTATGAGGGCATGAATTACTTCATTGAAAAGCTGACTAAGCTGTCTTCGCCATCATCCAGTTTCCAGCTGAATGTTACGTATGTGATCTTTATCTATCGGCTGTTTTCGTTTATTGATGCAGGTGATTTCGATAAAGCAGGAATGTGGATTGCTGAACATCAAGCCTCGTTGATTGATAAGATGTTACTGCTGAAGGAGCAACAACAGGCGGAAATGTCATTGTATATTGCTCTGATCCATTTGGGAAATGGGGAGTATAGGAAAGCCCGGAAGCGACTGAGTGCAACTATCGGGAGAGGTCATCTATATTCTCTTCCGTTGTTTCGTACCATTAGGATCGTGAATGTGATGATTCATTATGAATTGGGGGATGTAGACTATATTCAGTCTGAAATTCGCTCTATCAAGCGGGAAATGTCCAAAAACAAGGGATATAATCTGAAGGTGGAATCCTTTTTGCTTAAGTTCCTGAATTATTCTTTCGCTGATACGAATCGGAAAAAGCGTGCGCAGATATGGGAAAGTATGGCGGAAGAAGTCCATGCCTTGTATGCAGATAAATATGAAACTCAGATTCTGCGTAAGTTCGACTTTGTGGCATGGGTTGAGGCTAAGATATTTGAGGTGCCTCTGAGTGATATTCTGAAGCGGGAACACGCTTCAAAGAGTAAATGGCAGCATAAATAGTATGAATGAGGATGTACAAATCTTATTTTGATACATCCTCATTCATGTTATTTCTATGCTTTCTTCTTTCCGTAGAAGAACATGAAGTACACGCCTATAATCACGAACGGAACGCTGAGCCATTGCCCCATATTCAGTGACATGCTATTCTCGAAATCTACCTGGTTCTCTTTCAGAAATTCCACGAAGAAACGGAATACGAATATCTCTGTGAGGCACAAGCCGAAGAAAAAGCCGCGATGTAACTTCTTACCATAATTCTTATACAAGAAAATCATGATCAGGAAGAAAATGAAATAAGCGATGGCCTCGTAAAGCTGTGCCGGATGACGGGGGAGCATATCTACCCGTTCGAATACGAAAGCCCAGGGTACATCGGTTGCTTTACCTATGATTTCGGAGTTCATGAGATTGGCAAGACGGATGAAGCAGGCGCAGATAGGCGTTGCTACGGCTATCATGTCCAGCACATCCATATAGTGCATTTTCATCTTACGGCAGTACATCCACAGAGCTATCATCAGGCCCAGTGTGCCGCCATGACTGGCAAGACCTGCATATCCGGTCCATTTCCAACCACCTTCGGCTGGGAATTGTATAGGCAGTATCATTTCCCAGAAATGATGCAGGTAATATTCCGGCTGATAGAACAGGCAGTGCCCTAATCGCGCTCCGATGAGAATACCGAAGAAGCAATAGAAGAACAGCGGTTCGAATTTGTCGTCACCGATTTTTTTGTCTTTATACTGGTAACGGACTACAAAATAGGAGCATGCGATGCCAATGACCCACAACAGGCCGTAGTAGCGTACGGGGATATGACCGAACAGGTTGAACAGTTCGGGGTTGGGGTTCCAGTTGATGGTTAGTAATGAGAGCATATTTTCAATATATTTGGTTTACAAATGAGTTTATTTACTTTTTATAGCTTGTTTTTTTCCCATAAAAGAGCATGAAGTATATTCCGATGATAACGAACGGAATGCTGAGCCATTGCCCCATGTTAAGAGTCATTGTATTCTCGAAATCCACTTGGTTTTCTTTCAGGAACTCCACAAAGAAGCGGAAGACGAATATTTCTGTCAGGCAAAGTCCGAAGAAGAAGCCTCGGTGCAGCTTTTGGCCGTGGTCTGATTTCTTATATAAGTAAATCATTCCCAGGAAGAAGATAAAGTAGGCGATTGCTTCGTAAAGCTGTGCCGGATGGCGGGGCAGCATATCTACTTGTTCGAATACAAAAGCCCAGGGAATATCGGCTGGCTTGCCAATGATTTCGGAGTTCATCAGGTTGGCAAGGCGAATGAAACAAGCGCAGATAGGGGTGGCTACGGCTATCATATCCAGTACGTCCATGTAGTGCATCTTGGTTTTGCGGCAATATAGCCACAGGGCGATGATTAGTCCGAGGGTGCCGCCATGACTGGCAAGCCCTCGATAGCCTATCCATTTCCAGCCTTCGTTCGGAAACTGCTTGACGGGGAGTATCATTTCTATGAGATGATTCTGATAATAACTCCAATCGTAGAAGATGCAGTGCCCTAACCTTGCTCCGAGAGTGATGCCGATTACGCAATAGAAAAAGAGTGGGGTGAACTTGTCCTCACTGATTTTCCTGTCGCGGTATTGGCGCTGGACTATGATGCAGGCAAGTACAATGCCAATGCCCCACAATAGCCCGTAGTAGCGAATGGGGAAACTTCCGAAGAGGTTGAACAGTTCGGGATCGGGATTCCAGTTGATGGTTAGCAGTGATGGCATAAATGTAGCTGATTATATGGTTTATTGTTTCGGTTTTACAAAGCCGATAGGGTTTCTGGGGCTGTCCGCCAGGCTTTTCTGGGCTTGCAGTTCGGCAAGGGTTCGGTTGATTAGCTCCAGTTGCATACGGGTGTCTTCGTTGATGTCGTTGTAGTCGGTGAAGACTTCTTCGATGTAGGATTTGAGTTCCTTCAATTCGTTTTGCAGCTCGGATACCCTGTCAACTGGCGGATTAGCTATAAATCGGCGGACGGCGACGAAAGCACGCATGATATTGATGTTGACCTCGATGGCTAATTCAGAGTTCAGAATACTGCTGAGCATCGAGACTCCTAATTCAGTAAATGCGTATGGCAGTTTTCTGGTCCCTCCCCAACTTGAAGTCGCAAATTGCGACTTCAAGTTTTGCCATTCTTCTGCAGTCAATTGAAACATGAAATCTTCAGGAAATCTTTTTAAGTTTCTTTTTACAGACTCATTTAGTCTTTTTACTTCTACTTGATAAAGTCCAGCCAAGTCCTTGTCTATCATTACTTGCTGACCTCTTATTTCGTAGATCTTACTTTGTATGATTACGGTCAATTCCATATTTATCATTTTCTTTATGTTATCACAAATTGTGATGAGTTTTTAAGGTATTGTTTCTGACTTTTAAAGGCTTTTACATCGTTCAAGGTCACAAATCGTGATCTTGAACGATTGCTATTTGAACTTCTCCGCCACCATCCTGTACGTCGGAATATCAATTCCCTGTTCTTCTGCGGCAGCAATCATATCAAAGAGCAATCCTTGCACTTCACTTTCGTGTCCCTTAGCCATATCCTTCTGCATAGAAGCGGTGCTTTCCGGGTCCAGTTTATCGATAACTTTGAGATTATATTCTACAATGTCTTCCTTGAATTCAATGCCGAGTTTTGCACCCAGTGCGGCACTTTCGCGGGACAACCCGATAAACGTATCGCGCACCTCTCCGGGCTTCTGTACTTCGCCCATAGGCACATCGTAATAAGCTCCGGTGACAGCCATAGCAGAGATGAAAGACCACTTCACGAAAGTGTCCCGGTTGATGTCGGAGGATATCTCGGCTTTGATGCCGCTTTCCTGCAAATCCTGTTGTATAGTTTCCAACGTTCCACGGGGAACAACCGTGCCTTTGTGTGCACCGTAAACCAGACGGAATATCTTGCCCATTTGCGTGATTTCCCCTTTACCGGACACGAAGCCGACAATGTAGATGCAGCCGTCCAGAACCGTCACTCCGGGCACAAGGCGCTGGATACGGGGACCTGTGCCATAAACATTGAGAATAGGGATTACGACTGTGTCCTGATGGGCGGAGCGCTTTATTAACTCCGTTATCGAGTCTACGGAATAGCCTTTGACACATACAAAGATGACGTCGGCTTTACCTGTATATTCTTCGGCAGTATAGGCTTTTATGGGTAGTGTATGTTTGCCTTTCAGGTCGGAGTGCAGACACAATCCGTGTTCGCGTATAGCAGCCAGATGTTCACCACGGGCAATGCAGGTCACATCTTTTCCGGCAAGGGACAGAAAGGCGGCGATACTGCCCCCCACGCCGCCTGTACCGGCTATAAGATATTTTATATTATTGTTCTCCATTTTGGAATATACTATTTTATGTAGGTTTCTTTTTCCATATAATAAAGCCCTTCGCCGCGGTCACCGTTCTCCAGGTCTTCCAGTTCTACCTTGAAAACACGGTAAGGGAGTCCTGTCTTTGGATGCTTGGGAAGGTCTACGGTCAGTAGATAGGCATTGGCATATTCGTTGGCATTAATGTACTCTTTTATTTCCTGCTTCATCAATATCTTAACTTCTTCACCATCTATCCAGACGGTGGTTTTCAGTTGTTCAGGACGGGGTGCCCATTGCGATTCTTTTGCATCTTTGCTTTGGCTTTCTTGCTTAATGTTGCCAAGGGTTTCACCGTGTAGTATGGATTCGGGCTTGTTCTCTTTCATCCATTGGTAAAAACGTGTCAGACTCATGGGGCGAACATATATCTGGTAGGCAGGCATAGCACCAGGGATACGGAAAGCATGCAGCCCATAGACCTCCATGCGGTTGTAACGAATATTAAGCGTGGTATCACGGTCGGCGATAAAATTCCATGCCCAGAATTCCAGACGGTGTTCCGTTTTGGGCAGGCCGTTTTTCATGGCGACGTGTGCATAAGAGGGAAGGTAGATAGAAGCAACTTTTTGATAGTTGCCTTTGAGCACACGGGCGGTATAGTGTCCGTTTTTGTCAGTGATAGCCTCTATGACATTATTGGATTGTGGATTTTGCCACCAAACACAAGCACTGTCTATCGGTTGTCCGCCATAGTCTGTTACGCGACCGGAGATGGTCACTGAGTCTTGTTGCTGTGCATAGGCGACACTGCACAGAAGCATGAGGAATAGGGTAGGGAAGAATTGCTTCATGGTTGGTTTGCAGTATTATTCTGTGATTAAATCGCCCGCCATTCGGCGGACGATTTATAATGAGTTCCGTAAATCAGACGTTGAACCGGAAGTGCATGATGTCTCCATCCTGCACTACGTATTCTTTGCCTTCCACGCCCAGTTTTCCGGCTTCGCGTACGGCGGCCTCGCTGCCATACTGGATGAAGTCTTCGTATTTGATAACTTCAGCACGGATGAATCCTTTTTCGAAGTCGGTGTGGATAACTCCGGCGCATTGCGGAGCTTTCCAACCTTTCTGATAGGTCCATGCTCTCACTTCCATTTCTCCGGCGGTGATGAAGGTTTCCAGATTCAGCAGTTGGTAGGCCGATTTAATCAGGCGGCTCACACCGGATTCCTTTAATCCTACTTCTTCGAGGAACATCTGGCGGTCTTCATACGTTTCCAGCTCTGCAATGTCGGCTTCGGTCTTGGCGGCTACAATCAGGATTTCGGCATTTTCGTCCTTTACCGCTTCGCGTACCATTTCCACATACTTATTACCGTTCACTGCGCTTGCCTCGTCCACATTACAAACGTACATCACCGGTTTGCTGGTCAGAAGGAAAAGTTCTTTGGCTATTTTCTGTTCGTCTTTGGTTTCAAATTGCACGGTGCGTGCGCTCTTGCCTTGTTCCAGTGCATCTTTATACTGTATCAGTACGTCGTAAGCCAGCTTGGCAGCTTTGTCTCCACCTGTCTGTGCTTGTTTCTGCACTTTCTGGATGCGGCTTTCAATGGTTTCCAGGTCTTTCAGCTGCAACTCGTAGTCGATGATTTCCTTGTCGCGCACCGGGTTGATGCTTCCGTCTACGTGTGTCACATTCTCATCGTCGAAACAACGCAGCACGTGGATGATAGCATCCGTTTCACGAATATTCGCGAGGAATTTGTTACCCAGTCCTTCGCCTTTGCTGGCACCCTTTACGAGTCCGGCAATGTCCACGATTTCCACCGTAGTGGGCACGATGCGCCCCGGGTGTACCAATTCAGCGAGCTTCGTCAGGCGCTCATCGGGCACGGTGATTACACCTACATTCGGTTCTATTGTACAAAAAGGGAAGTTTGCCGCCTGCGCTTTTGCGTTGGACAAACAGTTGAAAAGCGTCGACTTGCCTACATTCGGCAAACCGACAATACCACATTGTAAAGCCATTATCTATTTCGTTATTACTTTGTTTTCTGTCTGCAAAGATAGGTATTCTTCTGTTTATTGCCTTATGGATTGTACATTTTTACCATTGGGAGGTATTTGTTTTCCTCTGGGAGTTAGTGATAAATGCGGGTAGGTTCGTTTTTGAGGGAACGGGAATAGAACTTTATCAGTGAAATCCATATCTAAAATATATTTATAATCCGTGTAGAAATGAATTAAAGATTGCTGATGGACTTTTTGTTAGTTTGCTGATAATCAACGGATAGTATTTACCGACTGTTTACTGCAAGATGTAAAAGCATTTACCGCTGCATGTAACGTCCTTTACCCCTTATTGTAACGCTCTTTACCTCGGTATGTAACGACCTTTACCTCGGCGTGTAAATGGAGTTACCGTGTGAGATAAACAGAATTTCCATAGAAGGAAATGTACTTATAAGGTAAGGCGCATATCGGGATGGAAAGAAATAAAAGAGTGATAAGGTGGTAGGGTGATAGGGCGATAAAGTAGCTGCGCTATATATAACAGAGCGTTATCCTGCTATCACTTTATCACCCTATCACCTTATCACTCCTTTGTTCATAACTATTCTGGTGTGAATGAATTCCACCAACGGGTTATAGTGCTTTTATTATTAGACTATTAATTGTTTTTTTCTTCTGAAAATAGCTTGTTGAATATCTCTTTGAGCAAATTTTCATTTAGGATAATAGCTTGTAGTTCTTTCAGTCGTTCCGCATTTTTAGAGTTTGGGAACCAAAGTTTCAGATATCCTCCGGGCGCATATTTGTCCATCAGATGTTGATGGAAACGTTGATAGTGCCATTCTTTATCTGCTTCCGGTTGTTGTTTCAGTCCGTATTGTACAGTACGACGCAGAGTGATAGTAGGGTCTATCACACGATCTGCTTCTGCGACTATTCTTCCGTAGATGCTCCGTGGCTCGTGATCCGTAGATGCCCGATGATCTTCCACCGCCTCTCTCATGGTTTCTATTTCTTCTTCATTGAACCATTGGCGGAGAGTGGTATCCTGTTTCAGGATCTCTCCTGAGACGAGATGATGTGTGGCACGATCCCGGCAAAGCCCTGTATCATGGTATGCTGCAATGGTATATGCCATGCTTTCGTTCACATCATATTCTTTGGCAAGTGCGAGGCTTTCTTCTATAACGGTACGTACGTGTGAGAGGCTGTGTGCCTTGTCAAAGTGCTCGTAACGGGGAATAATCTCTGTTTCAATGTAGTGGGTGAGGGTAGCGGGTATCATAAATAGGTTTTGTTTAGGCAGGCAAAGTTATGAAAAAAGCCGAAATACATCACGTATTCCGGCTTTCACTTAGTGTACAAAACTTATAAAGGTTTCGGTTTGTTCAATTTGTTTGTTAGAATTTTAAGAGAGTATCTGTCGTTTTTACAGATTTGGATTGTCCATTGTAACTGTCATTTCGGGAACAAGGACATATGCTTTTTGTTTGTTGTTCCATTTATAGTAAGTAGTAGTGAGAGTTTTGCCCTGGTAAGCGTAGCAAACGCGCAGGTCATTTACCCAAGTATTCTTTTCACTATTCCATTTCATAGTCTCGCTTTCAGTCATACGTTTTTGGTCGTCATACTTATAACTATGCTTCATATAGTGTGCTAAAGTTCCACCGTCCATTTTGTAAACGGTCTGTCCAACCATCACTCCATCTTTCTCTTCCGAATTGTAAATGAGATTGTTTTTGTTAGCTGCAGAAGCTGCAATGCTACCAAATAGAATAACTGCTGATAATGCAACTGTTTTTAAAAATACTTTTGTTTTCATGGTTCTATATGTTTTTAAGTTATCTCTTACTATATTCTATCATTATGTCATTAAATTCGCCGCAAAGGTACGGATTAAATTGACATAATCGTGATAAATAGATTAAATATAGTCAAAATGTTAGCATCGGTGAGTTTGTAATGCTTTCTTTTTGCCAATATTGATGACAAAAAAATATCCGGCAGTGATGTTGCCGGATATTCTGGTGAACAAACTGTATTTTGAATAGATTACTTCAGTTGCTTTCTGATTGTAAGTTAAATAAAGTTATAGTTGGATTTAGTGGGCCTTTAACCAGTTCTTTCCCCACCCACAATCGGCTCTCAGAGGCACGTGCATACGATATGCGCGTTCCATCTCTTCGATTACAATTTGTTGCACAAACTCTTTTTCAGCCTCTGGAACGCTGAAATTTAGTTCGTCATGGACCTGTAAAATCATCTTAGCTTTCAATTTGTAACTTTGGAAGCGCTCATAGATGCGTGCCATGGCAACTTTGATGATATCGGCAGCGCTTCCTTGAATAGGTGCGTTGATAGCATTGCGCTCTGCATATCCGCGTACGGTTGCATTTCGCGAGTTGATATCAGGTAAGAAGCGTTTGCGATGGAAAATGGTTTCCACATACCCTTGCTCACGCGCCACTTGGATACTTTTATCCATATATTCGCGTACCTGCGGGTAAGTTTCAAAGTATCCGTCAATCAGTTCCTTAGCCTCTTTGCGGTCCACGTTCATACGTTCTGCCAGGCCAAAGATAGAAATACCATAGATAATACCGAAATTTACAGCCTTTGCCTTACCTCTAAGTTCTGAAGTAACTTCATCTATAGGCACTTTAAATACTTGAGCTGCTGTCGCTGTATGAATATCTTGATTATGACAAAAAGCATCTATAAAATGTTTATCCTCTGACATATGAGCCATTATTCTAAGCTCAATCTGAGAATAGTCAGCAGATAAGATATAATCATAACCTTCGCCGGGCTCAAATAGACTGCGAATTTTTTTACCTTCCGCTGTGCGTACAGGAATATTTTGCAAATTCGGCTCAGAACTGCTGAGTCTTCCTGTTTCTGTTACAGTCTGATTGAAACTTGTATGAATTCTCTTAGTCTGTGGATTGATTAATGCTTTCAAGCCATCTAAATACGTAGTTTTTAATTTATTTAACATACGATAATCTAAAATCTTAGCGATAATAGGGTGAGCATATATTAAATTTTCTAGTACTTCCGCATTTGTAGAATATCCTGTCTTTGTCTTTTTCAAAGCTGGCAAGCCCAATTTATTGAATAAAATATCGCCTAATTGTTTTGGTGAATTAATATTAAATATTTCTCCAGCCAATTCATAAATATCTTGCTCTAAAGCTGTGATTTGTTTATACATCTGTTCATTCATATCATCGAGTTTTTGCTCATTAATATAAATACCTACAGTTTCCATATCACAAAGCATTTTAGCAAGTGGTAATTCTATCTGTTCATAAAGATTTACCATTTTTTCATCAGCTAATTTATCCGCCAAAACATTACTCAAATCAGCTAAATGTCTTGCACCGCAAATTAATTTTTCTTCTTCATTGAGATTTTCCCATGGAATTTCTTCTTCAATATCTGCCATTTGCCACAATACATTCATTTCATAGCTTCGTTTAGCAGGTTCTAAAAGATATGCCATAAGCAAAGTATCATAAATCTTACCTTTTAAATCTAAATTCAAATGATAAAGCATTTTTACATCATAAACAAATTTAGTGATTGTTTCATCTTGCAATACTTCACTGAGTTTATCTATATCTTCTTTTGCTCTTATGATACCAAGACTATCTTTGCAACAAATAGCCATCATATCAATGGATATATTCGGCACTTTCCCTTCAAATAAAACCATAAAGGAAACAGATTTTTCTGCTTTTATCTTTGATATTAAATCATCAATTTTATCTTGCGTAAATTCCTCATAAACTGGCATAGTAGCTTCAAAATTCAAAGCCAATTCAGCATCATCATTTTGACTTGCAACTTCTAATTTATCAGCTAAGACTTTTTTCATACGAGTCAAAACTGTTTTCAACTCATATTTTTGACAAAAATCATTTAGTTTTTGCAAATTAGGAGTCAATTCAAACTCTTGTGGTTTAAAATCCACATCTACTTCACAGCATATAGTAGCCAATTTATAAGATAATCTAGCTAATTCTTGATTTTCCTGTAATTTTTCTTTTAATTTTTTACCTGAAACATTATCGATATTCAAGAGATTTTCTAAATCTTGATATTGTGATAATAATTTCAAAGCTGTTTTCTCTCCAATTCCTGGTACACCTGGAATATTATCTGAGCTATCACCCATCAAAGCTTTTATATCAATTAATTTTATCGGTTCAAGACCTGCATATTTTTCTTTAAATGCTTCTTCATCAAAAATCTGCATATCCATGATACCGCGTTTAGTGAGCATAACTTTTAAATTAGGGCGAATTAATTGCAAAGCATCTTTATCACCTGTTACAATCAAGGCTTCATAATCTTGACTAGCTGCTTTTGTTGCCAAAGTACCGATGATATCATCTGCTTCATAATTATCTTTTTCAATAAAAGCAATACCCAAAGCTTCCAAAAATTCACGTAGTAATGGTATTTGTGATTTTAATTCATCTGGAGTTTTTTCTCTTTGTCCCTTATACTCTGCATACATTTGTGTACGAAAAGTTTGACGACTTTTATCAAAAGCCACAACTATATTATCTGGCTTATATTCTGTTAAGATTTTTCCCAACATATTAGAAAAACCCATGATAGCATTTGTATATATACCACTTGAAGAAGTAAGTAGTGGCAAAGCAAAAAATGCTCTATACATTAAACTACTACCATCTATAATAATAAATCTTTTCTTATTATCTTCTCTTCGCTCCACAATGACCTCCATTATTTTTTAACATCTGTATTTGCTTTTTCCTGTTTGTTTTTCTTATCTGCTACAGCTTTTTTATCGGATTGTGTATTATTATCTTGTTCAAGATTTTTATTGTCGTTTTCCATTAAATTAATTTTTTCAT
>ENA-OVGR01002338-OVGR01002338.1-human-gut-metagenome-genome-assembly--contig:-NODE-2338-length-12173-cov-11.734610_pt1 | contig 12173 bp, 11 predicted proteins | sample MGYA00237775_ERZ505429 | MGnify/ENA primary metagenome ERZ505429 (study PRJEB26158, sample SAMN06016345) | human gut metagenome | biome: human gut; feature: ankylosing spondylitis patient; material...
CAGTAGCTTGGGACGGAAGCCTCCGTTACAGGGCAGGGGAGTGTTGGCTCTCCGTGAGGGGCTTTGCGGCTTTCAAGAGGAAAGCGGGCAAGGCAAGCAAGGTGGCACCGCAGATTCGAATTTTTCGACTCTGTCCTTGTGGATGAACACACAGGGACAGGGTCGTTTTGTTATATGAGAACAAAAGCCCGTCCCGCAAGTGGAGCGGGTTTTTATTTTACATGCCGCCCGCTCCAGGGAAGGAGCAACCGCTATGAAAACCATGAACATGATCTCCCGCCGCAGCTTTCTGAAAGCCGCTATGGCCGCCGCCACTGTTTCCGCGCTGGGTCTGACCGGCTGCGGTTCGTCCGCTTCGAGCACTGCATCCGGCACCGCTTCCGGTGCAGCAGCATCTTCTGCCGCCGCCAGCGAGGCAGGCCAGACCTTCAAGGTGGGCATTGTCAACTATGTTGACCACGCTTCCCTGAACCAGATCGTTGCGTCGGTGGAAGAGCGTCTGGACGAGGTGGGCAAGGAGAAGGGCGTCACCTTCGACTACGCCGACTACTACGCCAACGCACAGGCCGACCAGACCAACCTGAACCAGATCGGCGCCGACCTCGTGGCCGACGGCGTGGACGTCATCGTGGCTGTGGCTACCCCCACCGCCGCTACCATGCTGGCCGCTGTGGAGGATACCGACATCCCCGTCGTCTACTCCGCCGTCACCGACCCTGCTGCCGCAGGCTTTGACACCGAGCCGAACATCACCGGCACTTCCGACGCCCTGAACACCGACGCCATCATGAACCTCATCCTGGCCGTCAACCCCGACATCGACACCATCGGTCTGTTGTATGATCTGAGCCAGGATGCTTCTACACAGGCCATTGCAGACGCCAAGGCTTTCTGCGACAGCAAGGGCATCAAGTACATCGAGAAGAACGGCACCACCACCGCCGAAGTCCAGATGGCCGCTGAGGCCCTCATCGCCGCCGGTGTCAAGGCCGTCTTCACCCCCACCGACAACACCGTCATGACCGCAGAGCTTTCCATCTACGAGACCTTCACCGAGGCAGGCGTCCAGCACTACACCGGCGCTGACAGCTTCGCCCTGAACGGTGCCTTCGTGGGCTACGGCGTCGATTACGTCCAGCTGGGCGAGGCTACCGCCGATATGGTGGTGGAACTGCTCTGCGACGGCAAGACCCCTGCAGACCTGCCGTTCCAGACCTTCGACAACGGCATTGCCACCATCAACACCGAGACCTGCGAGGCTCTGGGCCTCGACCTTGACACCGTGAAGAAGGCCTTTGCACCCTACTGCACCGAGGTCGTGGAAGTGACCACGGCGGAGAACTTTGGTTAAACCTCTCCGTCATTGCTTCGCAATGCCACCTCCCCTATTGAGGGGAGGCTTTGGCATTTCGTAAAGCTTTCTCTCTTCGCCAGAGGCTCCCCTCGGTAGGGGAGCTGTCGAGCGGTAGCGAGACTGAGAGGTTACACATTAAAATAAAAGGAGCACACCATGCTGGCGAGTATCTTTTCGCTCAACGTCATCCAGACCGCGCTCGAGCTGGGCTGCATCTACGCCCTCGTTGCGCTGGCTCTGTTTCTGAGCTATTCCATCCTGAATATCGCGGACCTGTCCACCGACGGCTGCTTCACCCTTGGCTGCGCTGTTGCGTGTCAGGTGGCGCTGACCGGCCACCCCTTCCTCGCCCTGCTGGCAGCGATGGCGGCCGGTGTGTGCTCCGGTTTCATCACAGCCTTTTTGCAGACCCGCCTCGGCGTCGAGAGCATCATGGCCGGCATCATCGTCAACACCGGCCTCTACACCATCAACCTGGCCGTGATGGGCTTCTCGTCCACCCTGTCGCTGGTCAAGACCGATACCGTCTTCTCCATCGCCAAGAGCGCCCTGAGCTTTACGGGCGGCGGGTATAAGCTGGTGCTGGCAGCGGCTGTCATCGCGCTGGCCGGTGCCGCCATGGTGGGCTTCCTCGGAACCCGCCTCGGCCTCTCGATCCGTGCCACCGGCGATAACGCTGCCATGGTGCGTGCTTCCAGCATCAACCCCGCCTTCACCATCACGGTGGGCCTCTGCATCTCGGGCGCACTGACGGCCCTTTCCGGCGGCCTGCTGGCTCAGTACCAGAAGAGCTGCGACATCAACGTAGGCACCGGCATGGTGACCATCGCGCTGGCTTCCCTCATCATCGGCGAAACGCTGGTGGGCAAGCGGACGATGGTGCGCCGTGTGCTGGGCGTCGTGTTCGGCAGCTGCCTCTACCGTTTTATCGTGGCGGTGGCCCTCCGCTTCAACGTCCCGGCTGCTGCCATGAAACTGGTCAGCGCTATCATCGTGGCGGTGGCCATCTCGATGCCCGCCATCCGGGAGAAGATCGCCTTTGAGAAGCGCCGCAGTGCGGCCCGTCAGGCACGGAAGGAGCGTGTGTAAAATGGAGATGCTCGAACTTCGTGACCTGCACAAGACCTTCAACCCCGGCACCGTCAACGAGAAAGTGGCCCTGAACGGCGTCAGCCTGACCATGGAAGCGGGAGACTTCGCCACCATCGTCGGCTCCAACGGCGCGGGCAAATCCACCCTCTTCAACGCCATCACCGGCGGCTTCATCGCCGACGAGGGCAGCATCACGCTGGGCGGCGAGGACATCACCTTCGCGCCGGAATATCAGCGCAGCCGGGTCATCGGCCACCTGTTCCAGGACCCGCTCAAGGGTACGGCCCCCAACATGACCATCGAGGAGAATCTGGCGCTGGCCTACCTTCGCGCCGGGACTGCCCCCAACGCCATCTTCTCCCGCATCTCCCGCAAGGATAAGGAGATCTTCCGTGAGAAGCTGGCCCTGCTGGATATGGGCCTCGAAGACCGGATGAAGCAGCCGGTGGGCCTGCTGTCGGGCGGTCAGCGTCAGGCGCTGACCCTGCTGATGGCCACCCTCGTCACCCCGAAGCTCCTGCTTCTGGACGAGCACACCGCCGCTCTCGACCCTGCCACCGCCGAAAAGGTGCTGGACCTCACCAAGAGCATCGTGGCCGAAAAGAAGATCACCTGCCTGATGGTCACCCACAATATGCATCAGGCATTGGAGCTGGGCAACCGCACCCTCATGATGGACGCGGGCCGCATCGTCTTTGACGTCAAGGGCGAGGCCCGCAGTAAGATGACCGTGGACGACCTGCTCGAGAAGTTCCGCGAGAACGCCGGCAAGGCTCTCGACAATGACCGCATCCTCCTGAGCAAGGTGGAAGCCAACAACTGAGAATAAGCAGAAAGACTGCTGCAAAACAGCTCTCTGAAAAAAACAATGAACAAAACCCGGAACCCTTTCAGAGCCAGGACGGCTTGAAAAGAGTTCCGGGTTTTGTGTTGTTTCTTTCTATCTTACAGCATCTTGGAGAGGAATGCCTTCAGACGCGGGTGCTTGGGGTTGGTGAACAGCTCCTGCGGCGGCTCATCCTCCTGAATGCGGCCCTCGTCGATGAAGATGACGCGGTTGGAGACTTCGCGGGCAAAGCCCATCTCATGGGTGACCACCAGCATGGTGATGCCGGTGTGAGCCAGCTCCTTCATCAGCTCAAGCACTTCGCCCACCATCTCGGGGTCGAGGGCGCTGGTAGGCTCATCGAAGAGGATGACGTCCGGGTCCATTGCCAGCGCCCGGGCGATGGCGATGCGCTGCTGCTGGCCGCCCGAAAGGCTCTTGGGGTAGACGTTGGCCTTGTCGGCCAGACCTACGCGGGCCAGAAGCTCGTCGGCGCGCTTGGAGATGGCCTCTTTGTCCTTGAGCTTGAGCAGGCTGGGGGCCAGCTCGAGGTTTTTCTTGACGGTCAGGTGGGGGAAGAGGTTGAAGTGCTGGAACACCATGCCCATCTTCTGGCGGACGGAGTCGATGTGGTCGTCGTCCACCTCCACGCCCTCAAATTTGATGCTGCCGCCGGTGGGGATCTCCAGCCGGTTCAGGCAGCGCAGGAAGGTGGATTTGCCGCAGCCCGAGGGGCCGATGAGGCAGACCACGTCGCCGCGGTAGATGTCGATGTCGATGCCCCGCAGCACGTCCAGAGTGGGGGCAGCCTGCTTTGCGCCCTTCCGCTTTTCGCCGCCGTAGGTCTTGGTCAGGCCCCGGACTTCCAGGATCTTATCGGTCACTTTGTGCCAGCCTCCTCTCAAATTTTGCAAGCAGCCAGGTAAAGATCATCACCAGCACCAGATAGATCAGTGCCACGCCAAACAGGGGGAACATGGCCTCGTAGGTGCGGTTCATGATGCCCTGGGCCGCATACAGCAGCTCCTTGCCGCCGATGACGGTGATAAGGGAAGTATCCTTCAGCAGCATGATGAACTCGTTGCCCAGGGCAGGCAGCACGGCGCGGATGGCCTGGGGGATGATGATGACCACCATGGTGGTGATGTAGTTGAGGCCCAGGCTGCGGCCGGCCTCCATCTGGCCCGGGTCCACAGCCATCAGGCCGCCCCGGATGATCTCGGAGACGTAAGCGCCGGAGTTGATGCCCAGCGCCAGAGCGCCTACCATGGTAAAGTTGCGGCTGTTGTTGAAGATGACCATGCTCATGATCAGCAGCTGCACCATCATGGGGGTGCCCCGGATCACGGTGGTGTACACCTGGCACACGGCGTTAAAGACCCCCAGCACGGGGTTCGAGCGGCCAGGGCGCTGCTGGTCGTGGGACACACGCACCAGCGCCACCACGCTGCCCAGCAGGACGCCCATGGCCAGAGCAATGGCAGTGACCAGCAGGGTGGTGCCTACGCCCTCGATGTACTGGAGCCAGCGGTCCTTCAGGACAAAGGCCTGATAAAATTTGTAGAACAGCTCCTGCCCCATGTCCAGCCGGCCGCCGCTTTTCAGCAGCTGGCTCAACAGTTCGTATTGTGCGGCCATTCGCATCCTCACTTTCTTTTCGTCTGTTGTGATCTTGTCAGAATTTTGTAACCTATATCCCTTAAAAAAGGGGAGGTGCCCGGTGGGCCGCCTCCCCTTGAGGGGTCTGTTTACTCAGCCTTGATGTACTTGTCCACGATGGACTGCAGGGTGCCGTCGGCCTTCAGCTCTTCCAGAGCGGCGTTCACAGCCTCCAGCAGAGCGGTGTTGCTCTTGTTCATGCCAATGGCGTAGTCCTCCTCGGCGTAGCTGGTGTCCAGGATCTTCAGGCCGGGGTTGGACTCCACATAGGCCTTGGCGGGCTCGTTGTCGATGACCACAGCGTCCACCTGGCCGTTGTTCAGGGCCTGTACAGCGGTCAGGCCGTTGTCGTAGGCCACCACGGCGTCCTCGCCAAAGTCGTCGGAGCAGTACAGGTAGCCGGTGGTGCCGCGCTGGGTGCCGATCTTCTTGCCGGCCAGATCGTCCACAGAGGCAATGTCGGAGCCCTCGGGCACGATGACGGACTGGATGCCGGTGGCGTAGCTGTCGGAGAAGGACATCACAGCCATCCGCTCGTCGGTGACAGTGATGCCTGCCATGGCGATGTCGGCCTTGCCCTGCTGCACGCTGAGCAGAGCGGCGTCAAAATCCATGTCGTCGATCTGCAGCTCCAGGCCCAGCTTGTCGGCAATGGCCTGTGCGGTGTCCACATCGATGCCCTCAATGGTGCCGGCATCGGTGGTCATCTCGTAGGGAGGGAAGGTGGCGTTGGTAGCCATAGTCAGCTTGCCAGCCTCAACGGTGGTCAGCTCAGCAGCGGCAGCGCTGGTGGAAGCAGCCTCAGAAGAAGCAGCAACAGAGCTTGCAGCAGCGGAAGAAGCGGTGGAGGCAGAGCCGCCGCAGGCGGTCAGAGCCAGAGCAGCAGCGGAAACAGCGGCGGCAGCCAGGAAGCTGCGGCGAGAGATCTTTTTCATATTCAAACACTCCTCTTTATGTGCATATCGTTTGCATCTCTCTGCTGCGATGCGATTCATCGAAAAATCAGAGAGCGTGTTTAGTATAGGTTGTACAATTTGAAAAGTCAAGTGTTGTGCAAAAATTCCATCAAATTGAAACCGAATTGCAAACAATTATGCAGAATAAAGCTTGAGAGCGATGTATATATGCAGAACCTCTCAGTCTGCTTCGCAGACAGCTCCCCTAATAGGGGAGCCCTTGGCATGTCGGTCAGGCTTACGCTGGACGAGCAAGGCTTGATTTATCGGGAGCTGTAGTGCCCTGCTGCCTGGATCCACGGCAGCTTGACAAAATCCGCTCATCCAGAAGCTGCAGCCCTCTGCAGCGAGGCCCGGCATTTTACGCCACTGAAAGCTTTCAGCAGTCAGCGCAGAGTGGCCCGGTTCGCCAGAGCCTCCCCTCGATAGGGGAGGTGGCAGCGCGCCAGCGCTGACGGAGAGGTTAAACCGTCCGCGCCAGCTCTTCCACGCTCCGCTTCGGCACGCAGTAGTCACCGTTCTCATCGAGATAATACTTGATGCCGGTCTTTTCCGTCATCGGTACGACCCTGGCGGCATGAGTGGGGCAGCCAAGCGCCACCATGAACGCCAGCTTGTCCGGCGCGGCGATGCCCAGCAGCTCGCTCAGGGCGGGCTTGTTGATGGCGCCCATGATGCAGCTGCCCACGCCCTTGGCCCATGCGGCGAGGGTGATGTTCGCCAGCGCGATGCCGGTGTCGGTGTTCAGGTCGCCGGGGATGGAGCTGTCCTGCACGACGGCCAGATACATCACAGGCTGCTCGTCGGCTTTGGGAGCACCCTGCTCCGGCGGCAGATAACCGGCCCACTTGACCAGCGGATGGACCTTTTTCACCATCTCGGGGCTCTGCACCACCACCAGCTTCACGGCCTGACGGTTCGCGCCGCAGGACGACAGGCGCAGGGCCTCCACCATATCGTCCACCACATCCTGCGGCACCGGCTTCTGGGCGAAGCGGCGGTAGGTGCGGCGGGTGTTGAGCGTTTCCATAATAGACATCGGCAGACACTCCTTTACTATATAAGTACAGCCTGATTATAGCATAGCAGCAGGCGCAGTGCAAGGAATTTGGATGCGGCGGCAAACACGGACAAGACACGTCTGCGAGATGAAGAAATAAGAGAAAAATCCATAAACCAGAGATAAAAATGACGATATGATGTTAATGAGCGCTAACATACTGGGAAAATATTGACAAAAAGCAGAAGATGCCCTATCATTAGTTATGGCAAACTAACCGCCTTTTGCGGAGACGCGCAAGGGAAAACAAGAAGAAACAAAACAGTTTATGAGGTGCAAGAAAATGACTAATATGACTCGTCGTAATTTCCTGAAGAGCGCTGGTGTGATGGCTCTGGCTGTGGCAGCAGCGGGTGTTCTCTCTGGCTGCGATAGCAGCAAAAATCCTGTAATGGCAGATGTCAAGGTGGAATACTGGCGTGAGAAGAACAACTGGCTTCAGGACCTGCACATTGGCGATGGTGCGTATGATGAGACCGTCAGCGTTGTGAAGGGCGGCAAGGTCAAGAAGGAGCAGCTGACGAAGCTGGGAGATGCTTGCAGCAAGAGCGGTACTACTTACTATGCTAATAAGGTTCCTGATGAAATTGAGGTCGAATGGGAAACTAAGACCCCGACGGTTAAGATTTATCTCCATATGTAATAGCTTGATTCGATGAGAAAAGCACCCGCAGCATGTTTCCATATCATGGGGAAACAGCGCTGCGGGTGCTTTTTGTTGCTACAGCTTATTTGCTCTTCCACCCATGCCCCTTCGGCATGGGCAGGCCCAGCACCAGCGCGATGCCCACAGCCAGCGTGACGGCCACCTTGAAGGTGGAGATGCCGTTGGCCAGCGAAAGGGCATTCTCGCCCTGGATGAAGTAGTAGGCGGTGTAGTAGATGCCCGCGCCGGGGACCAGCGGGAAGATGCCGGTCAGCAGAAAGACCGTTACCGGCGTTTTGAGCAGGATGGCGAAGAGCCGGGACACCAGCGTCAGCGGGATGACTGCGATGAGGGAGGCTGCCGCGGCATCGGCCCCATACAAGACCGCCAGCTCATAGATGAACCAGCCCACCGCGCCCACCAGCGCACAGCAGGGGAGGGTGCGCCGGGGGCAGGCGAAGAGGACGGCGAAGCTCAGCGTCCCCGCCCCGGCCAGAAAGAACTGTGCCGCCAGCTGGCCGAGCTGTGTGCTTGTCAAGGTCATCATACCACCGTCACCCCCGTCAGGATCGAAGTAAGGCTCAGCACGAGGCCGGTGCCGATGGCGATGCTGGCCGCGATGAGCAGGGCGTCTATCATCCGGATGGTGCCGGAGAGGTAGTCGCCCTGCACGAAGTCCCGGATGCCCATGGTGAAAGCGATGCCGGGGGTCAATATCATCAGGGCGCCGATGATGGCGTGGCTGGCCTCAGTGTCCAGCAGATGGCACCCCAGAATGCAGACCAAGGTAATGAGCGCTGCCGCCGAGATCTTGCGGAAGCCGTTGGAAAGCCTCCGATTTTCACAGAGCAGCAGATAGCCGCTGACGATGAGACCCGCCGCCGCTGCCGCCAGCGCCGAGCGTATCGTGCCGCCGAAGATGAGCGCAAAACAGGCTGTGCCGCTCATCCCGGCGAGGAGCTGGGTCTTGCCCTTGGGGAAGGGGATGCGCCGGGCCTCGGCCAGGCAGTGTTCAGCCTCGTCCAGTGTGACGCCCCCGGCTGCTATCTCGCGGGAAAGGGCGTTCACCGCAGCCACCCGGCCCAAGTGAGTCGTCCGCACCGGCACGTTCCGCACTTCGGCGATCTCTGCCGTGCCGGCGCTGGCGAAGATGCCGTTGGTCAGCACGTAGACGTGGAACTCCCGCAGATGGAAGCTGCGGGCCATGATCTCCATCGTCTGCTCTACCCGGAAGACCTCTGCTCCGTTTTCCAGCAGCGTCTCGCCCGCCGCCATGATAAAGTCCATGATGCGGCGCCGCTGCTCGTCGCTGGGATATAACTCTCTGCTGTCCATTCCGGCCCTCCCTGTCATGCCCGCCAAAGGGGGCATATCATCTCATGCTATACTGTATCATAATTCCGGCGGCTTGCAAAGGCGTCTTTTCACATTTTTGCACAACTTCCGTCCTTGCCGTCGGGGGCACAGTGTGTTACACTGATAACAACTATGGAAAGATCCGGAAACCACAGGAGGAAATGACCGTGAAGCAGAGTCTGAGTTTCGCGCGCCGTCTGACGGCGCTGGTGCTGGCAGCTGTGATGCTGTGCGTGGCTGTCCCGGCGGCGTTCGCCGAGGATGCCGCACCCGGTGCCACCACCATTGGCGGTGCAAACACCACCCTTATCCCTGAGGAAGAGGAAAATTGTCTGAGCTGGCTCTTCGGCTCCAAAGATAAAATTACACTGCCCTATCTGAACATCAAGGGCAAGGGCCTGCGCCGGAACGTGTCGCTGGACCTCGTGGACTGCCTGGTGGGCATCACCTACACCGAGCTTGGCTCCATCGGCAGCTATGTCAGCGCCAGTGCCGCGCAGGAGGCGTGGAAGGCCCAGGCCGTGGCCATCCACTCCTACCTCGAGTACCATAAGCAGTACGGCTCCTCGGCCAACGCCCTCATCTATACCCCCGTGGAGGACATCCCGTCCTCGGCCCGGTCGGCCATCCGCAAGGCGGTGGAGGCTGTGAAGGATGAGGTACTGACCTGCAACGGCAGCGTCATCGACGCCGTCTGGTCGGCCAGCGCAGGCTACAACACCCAGACCGGCGTCTACGGCACCTGCTCCAGCCTCGACGCCTGGGGCTCGGATGTGCCGTATCTCAAGAGCGTGGAAAGCCCCTATGAGCGTCAGTACCACGAGAAGATGCGCCGCATCATCGGCAAGGATTATGACTATGTCGAGTACAACGACAGCCGCACCGGTGAGCCCTACCAGAGCGCCGATACCACCCACAAAGACCTCGGCGGCTTCGTCCAGTACAATACGCTGGTGTCCAATGGCCGCAGCTACCGCTATATCGGCCAGTTCGTGTCCTCCCGCTACTGCTTCGATTTCGGCACGGATGCGACGGGTGTACCCTGTATGTACTACTACGGCTTCGGCCACGGCGTGGGCATGAGCCAGTGCGGCGCGGTGGGCTACGCCGCCGAGGAGGGGATGGGCTACCGCGACATCCTGAAGCACTACTACTCCGGCGTTTCCATCCGGACGGTGGGCAGCGGTACGAGCTCCGGCGGCGGTCTGTTCGGCTGGCTGCGCCGCCTGCTGGGCATGTAAAAAATCAAAAGGAATTGCGCAAAATACTTCTCAAATGGGACGTGATTTGGTATACTGTACACGCTTGTACACAAGAGACAGACGATTTCGCGTTTCACGCTCCAAAGCGGGAGCGATACGATAAAGAATAACAGGTGGAGAGAACGGAATGCAGTTGGAGAAGGAAAAGAAAGAAAAGCGGGAGCGGGAGCGCTGCCGCGCACTGGCGCAGCGCATCGCGGAGGAGGCAAACCCCGCCTCGGCGGCCCTGCTGGGAGAGCAGATGCCCCAGCTGACGGAAGCCCTGCACCGTGCAGGTGTGGAGGCAGAAGAGTGGACAGAGAGCTCTGAGGCAGAGCTTCTGGTGGTGGCAGACCCCGCGTGGGAAACGCTGCCCGAGACCCTGCCCGCCCGGGTGCTGCTGGTGAGCGATGAGAGCACCGTTATGGCGGGCTGGGCCGAGCAGCTGGCCCAGAGAGGGTATTTCCGCGATTTTGGCTGGCGCAGCAAGGGCCGCGCTCAGCAGTCGGCGCTGTTCTGCACCAGCCAGCCCACTCAGCTGAAGATGGTGCGGGGCTACGAGATGGAAATGGACATCCTGCGTGACCGGATGGTGCGCGCCGAGCGCACCAGCGGCGAGGAAGCTGAGCTCATCGCCCGGCTGCGCAGCGACCTTTCGCTCAGCCGCAGCCACGAGCAGCAGCTGGAAAAGGCACTGGGCGAGGTGACCGGCTCGAAGTTCTGGAAGATGACCTGGCCCATGCGCTATGTCGTCAGCAAGAGCCGCCAGCTCTGGCACACTCTGCCCTTCTTCGTGCTCCTGCGGGAGCTGCGCAGCGGCGGCATCGAGGGTGTACGGGAACTGGCCCGCGCCCGCCGCGAGTACGCCGCCCTCTTCCCGGGCAAAGTCATGCGCGCCGACCGGTTCGCACCGGTGGAACTGCTGGTGCGGCAGGCAGGCAATCAGCCTGCAGGCCCCAAGATCAGCATCGTGGTGCCGCTCTACAACACCCCGCTGGACTTCCTCGAAGAACTGCTGGATTCCGTCGTGAACCAGACCTACCGCAACTGGGAGCTCTGCTGTGTGGATGCCGGCACTGCCCCGGGCGTGGGCGAGATGGTGCAGCAGCGCGCCGCTGTGGACCCTCGTATCCGCTACAGGAAGCTGGAGAAGAATGAGCTCATCCCCGGCAACACCAACAAGGGCATCGAGATGGCCACCGGCGACTTCATCGCCCTGCTGGACCACGACGACATCCTCCATCCCTGCGCCCTCTGGTACGCCGCCAAGGCCATCGCCGAGCAGGGGGCCGACTTCGTCTATACCGATGAGGCGACCTTCGAGGGCAAGGTGGAGAATGTGGTGCTCTACCACTTCAAGCCGGACTTCATGCTGGACAACCTCCGCTCCAACAACTATATCTGCCACCTGACCCTCTTCAGCCGCCGGCTGATGGACGCCGCAGGCGGCCCGGAGCGGATGGAGTACAACGGCAGTCAGGATTATGAGCTCTTCCTCCGCCTGACCGAGACGGCCCGGAAGATCGTCCACATCCCCCACGCCCTCTATTACTGGCGTTCCAGCCCCGGCAGCACGGCCAGCGACATCTCCGCCAAGACCTACTGCATCGACGCGGGCATTGCCGCCCTCAAGGCTCATTACGCCCGCTGCGGCGTGGCCGTGGACGATGTGTCCCTCATCCCGGGTACGCCGGGCTACTACAAGACCGATTATACCATCGACCATCCGGGCCGGGTGAGCATCCTCATCCCCACCTGCGACCACATCCGCGACTTGGTGACCTGCGTGGAGTCCATCTACGCCCGCACCACCTACCCGGATTTTGAGATCATCCTCATCGAGAACAATAGCAAGGCCCCCGAGACCTTCCGCACCTACGAGCGGATGCAGAAGGAGCACCCCGATAACCTCAAGGTCGTCACCTGGGAGGGCAAGGGCTTCAACTACAGCGCCCTGAACAACTTCGGCGAGAAGTTCGCCAC
>ENA-OVGR01002362-OVGR01002362.1-human-gut-metagenome-genome-assembly--contig:-NODE-2362-length-12063-cov-4.275816_pt1 | contig 12063 bp, 9 predicted proteins | sample MGYA00237775_ERZ505429 | MGnify/ENA primary metagenome ERZ505429 (study PRJEB26158, sample SAMN06016345) | human gut metagenome | biome: human gut; feature: ankylosing spondylitis patient; material...
CCAACGACCCCGAGATTACAAATCACGTGCTCTGGCCAACTGAGCTAAAGAGGCATATCTGCTTCAAAAAGCAGCCATTTCGTCACCAAGGCGAAACGGCTGCAAATTTAGGCATTATTTCTTATATACCAAATTTATCTACCGTTTTTTTATTTGGCTCTGATTTTTTCTTTGAATTTAACTAACTGTTTCTCCAATGCTTCTACGCATTCGTCAATTGATTCTTCAAAGGTATCATTTACCTTTTCGGCAAAACAATCTCCGTTTTTAATAATCAACCGAATAGCAGCTTCTTTATTCTTTGCAGATTCTGGTTTTACAACCTTCAAACTAACTTCTGCCGATATAATGCCGTCGAAATACTGTTCCAACTTAGCCACTTTCTTCTGAATAAACGCTTCTAATTGATCAGTTGCATCAAAATGGATTGCTTGAATTCTAATGTTCATAATAAACCTCCTTCTTTTTGTGCTCTTGGATGAGCATGATACACTTTTTTTAATTCCTCAAAGGTTGTATGTGTGTAAATACTGGTAGAAGCCAGACTGCTATGACCGAGTAACTCTTTCACGGCGTTCAACTCCGCTCCATTATTCAACATACTTGTTGCAAACGAATGTCTTAATACGTGGGGACTGCATTTTGCCAATGTCGGAATGTCCGAAAGCCTCTTTTTTACTATCGTATAAAGAATACCCGTAGACAATTGTTCTCCATTCTTCCGGACAAAGAACCATCCGCATCCTGCGTCAACTTCACGATTTCGGACTTCAGTGTATGCAAGCATCAAGTTTTTTAATCTTTCTGCAAAAGGAATCAGCCGCTGCTTGTTACGCTTACCTGTCACCCTGATCAGCATAGCATCGTAGTCTATATCGGTATCTTGTAAACCGACCAACTCCGAACGTCTCACCCCGGTATCATACAGCATTTCAAGTACCAGACGATCCCTCACCCCTTCAAAATCCTCATCAAACCCGTCTCCATCCAACAACTCTTCCATATCCTTTTCTTTTACAAAAGTAGGTAACGGTTTCTTTGTTTTCGGACCGGTCACAAACCGTAACGGGTTTACAGAAACGAATCCCTGCTTCATAAGGAATTTAAAAAAAGATTTCAAAGAACTCAACTTCCGGTTGACAGATACGGGCGAAATCTTATTATCCAACAAAGATATAATCCAATTCCGTACAATATCCGTATCAACTTCCTCCGGCACAAATATGCCTTCCTTCTTCTCTTTTACAAAATCTTCAAACTGCTGTAAATCTTTGAAATAAGCATTAATCGTATATTCGGAATAATTCCGCTCATACCGAAGATAATCTAAAAATGAATCAATCAGCACATTCACGTTGCATCAACTTTTATGCAACGAAAATAAGAATAAGAATCCAATAAAACAAGCCTGGCAGATAGATTTTGTATTTTTATTCTTCTACCTGCTGTAATTGCTGAACGTAAACAGCACGCATAGTTTGTTTTCTCTTTGCTACAGAGGGTTTTTCGAAAGCCTGACGGTTTCTCAATTCTTTTACTACACCTGTTTTTTCGAACTTTCTTTTGAATTTCTTCAGCGCTTTTTCAATGTTTTCGCCTTCTTTTAATGGAACTACGATCATAATTTAATTTATTATATTGTTTAATTACTATATCCACAAATTGGGCAGCAAAATTACTGATTGTTTCGGGATTAGCAAAACTTTCCGTAAATATTTTTCAGAAATCCTCCAGACGGAAAGGAGGATAAGCAATACCTTTTTCGGTTATAATCGCAGTTATCAAGTCGTGAGGAGTTACATCAAAAGCCGGATTATAAGCTTTCACCCCTTCAGGAGCCATCCGCGAAGCATACCACATATCCGTAATTTCCTTGGGATTCCGTTCTTCTATCACGATCGAATCCCCATCCGGACAATTCAAATCAATAGTGGATGTCGGACCTAACACATAAAAAGGAATACCGTAATAACGAGCCAGGATCGCCACTCCCGAAGTCCCGATCTTATTAGCCGTATCGCCATTTGCCGCGACCCGGTCGCAACCGACCACGACAGCCTGTACCCAGCCTTTCCGCATGACGGCCGACGCCATATTATCACAAATCAAGGTAACATCCACACCCACCTTCTGCAATTCGTAGGCCGTCAGGCGTGCACCCTGCAACAGCGGACGCGTTTCATCGGCAAACACCTTAAAGCCATATCCACGTTCTTCTCCTAAATAAACCGGAGCGAGAGCCGTTCCATATTCCGATACCGCCAAATGACCGGCATTGCAATGTGTCAGGATTCCCATTCCCGGGCGCAACAAGGACAAGCAGTTCTCTCCTATCTTACGGCAAGCAGCCGCATCTTCCGCCCGGATCGCCTCCGCCTCGACACGCAACAGTTCCACTATTTCCGGAACAGGATTCACAGAATGGGCGACCACAACTTTTTCCATCCGGTCCAAAGCCGCAACCAAGTTGACCGCAGTAGGGCGAGAAGATGCCAGATAATCCTTGATTCGGAGAAACTCACTGCAAAAACCACCATAAGTGTTTGCCGCAATCTGTCGGCTACAAACATAAATGCCATAGGCAGCAGCTATCCCGATAGCCGGCGCCCCGCGCACCTTTAATCTATATATAGCCTCCCAAATCTCTTCTGCAGAAGAAAGGGAAACATAGACTTCAGATCCCGGCAAGCAGGTCTGGTCCAAGATAATCACAGCACTCCCGTCCTGACTCAAACGGACCGTCTTTAAATCTGTTATGTCTACATTCATAAAAGAGAACTATTATGGATGCGAAAATAAGCAATTCCGATGAGATGAAAAATGTTTTGCAGGTTAAAAGTATCCCAACAAGAATCGCTCTTTCAATTCTATCAAATCGTCACTACTATCCCTTCAGTTAGAATAAGATTCGTCCGGCTAGATATAATACCGTAATCGAGCAGTTCCAAACCCAACATTTCCGAAAGATACTGCCAATAATTTTTCGTCGTCCCGACATGTATCTTATCGGTAATCGATGCACCCAAAGTATCTCTCCTGTTTTAATTGAAAAATTTACCGTACCTTTGTACAATTCTTATTCACTGTAAAAATATGGAAATCGCAGCATTAGTTTCGGGAGGAGTAGATAGCTCCGTAGTCGTCCACCAGTTGAAAGAGGCAGGATACGATCCTACCATTTTCTATATCCGTATCGGCATGGAAGATAAAGACGGATATATAGACTACCCTGCCGAAGAAGATATTGAAATCACCTCTTATATCGCCAAGAAGTACGGTTGCCGGTTTGAAATCGTCTCCTTGCACGACGAATATTGGGATCGTGTCGTGAGCTACACCATTGATTCCGTAAAACGCGGACTCACCCCCAACCCGGATATGATGTGCAATAAATATATCAAATTCGGCTGCTTCGAAGAGAAATGGGGAAAGGATTTCGATAAAATAGCGACCGGCCATTATGCCACGACAACCGAGATAGACGGTAAAGTATGGCTTTCCACCGCCAAGGATCCGGTAAAAGATCAGACCGACTTCCTCGGCCAAATCACTCGTTTGCAAATACAGAAATTAATGTTCCCGATCGGACATCTCATGAAAAGCGAAGTCCGAGCTATAGCCGAACAACAAAAACTGCCGAGTGCCAAACGGAAAGACAGCCAGGGAATCTGCTTCTTAGGCAAGATCAACTATAATGATTTCATCGAACGCTACCTGGGCAAACGAACCGGAAAGATCGTCGAACTGGAAACAGGCAAAGTGTTAGGCAAACACAACGGCTACTGGTTCCACACCATCGGACAGCGTAAGGGTTTAGGCTTGAGCGGAGGACCGTGGTTCGTTATCAAAAAGGACATCAAGCGGAACATTATCTATGTTTCCAACGGTTATGATCCGGAAACACAGTACGGCAAGATTATCAACATGCACGGCTTCGACTTTATCACCGAAGACCCATGGGGAGAATTTGCGGACGAGAAAGAGATCACTTTCAAGATCCGTCACACACCGGACTTCACACACGGCCGCATCCGTCGCATCGGAGACTTATACCGCATCGAATCCGACAACAAAATCCAAGGAATAGCCCCCGGACAGTACGGAGTAGTCTACGACAAAGACCATCGTCTTTGCCTCGGCAGTGGCATGATTATTGATGAAGAGAAATAGGCAAATTGCTAATTATTATTTTTGGCCGTAATATTCAAATTAAGTAAAGATGGAGGCAACAAGTAAAAAAGAAACGGTAAAAACATAAGTATGACGGTCTATGGGAGTGCCATTATACAATCAGACCGGTTATTAGTCTGAAGCCAAAACGAAACAGAGCTTATACTCCTTTTTACCGATACCGGTACGCATGCTGATCCATTCTGACCTATAGATTAAACCAATAATTCATCTTAATCATATCAAGCGAGAAGGTTCTCGCTCTTTTTCATGCAGACAAAGTTAAGAATTATATGGAAATAAAAAGGCTGCTCATCCCGCAGGATTGCAGCCTTTCCTTGATATATGCATTAATTAAATAGTATACAGAGAACTGATAGATTCACCGCTACAAACACGACGGATGGCTTCGGCAAACATATCGGCAACAGACAACACTTTCACCTTTTCGCATTTCTTTGCATAAGGGATAGAATCCGTAAAGATCATTTCAGTCAAAGCAGACTGGTCTACACGTGTAGAAGCCGGGTCGGACATAACGGCATGACTGGCGATGGCACGCACGGATTTAGCACCGTTTTCGAGCATCAGGTTGGCAGCCTTCGTAATAGTACCGGCCGTATCCACCATATCGTCGATCAAAAGTACATCCAAGCCTTTCACATCACCGATGATACGCATTTCGGCCACTTCATTGGCACGCAGACGTGACTTGTGGCAAATAACCATCGGCAAACCCAGGTATTTGGAATAACTGCTGGCACGTTTAGTTCCTCCAACATCCGGTGTAGCGATACACAGGTTATCCAGAGGCAATGATGTTTTGATGTAATCCAGGAAAATGGAAGAAGCATACAAGTGGTCGACCGGAACATTAAAGAATCCCTGAATCTGATCGGCATGCAGGTCCATCGTAATCAAGCGGTCGATACCGGCAGTACTCAGCATGTCTGCGATCAGTTTGGCCCCGATAGAAACACGCGGTTTATCTTTTCTATCCTGACGTGCCCAACCGAAATAAGGAATAACTGCGATTACAGAGTGTGCTGAAGCACGCTTGGCAGCATCGATCATCAGGAGAAGCTCCATCAGATTATCAGAGTTAGGAAACGTTGATTGTACCAGGAATACATCGCGACCGCGAATCGACTCTTCATAAGAGACGGCAAATTCACCATCGGCAAAGTGTTGAATGTTCATCTGTCCCAGCGGACAACCAAGACTATTGCAAATTTTCTCTGCAAGATACCGGGAGTTAGTTCCCGAAAACACCAAGAAAGGAGTTTGTGCACTCATTATTCCGAATATTTATCTTAAGTAAATAGATTTGAATTGTGAGTGCAAAGGTACAAAACAATTATGATTTATGATTTATGATTTATGATTTATTACCAAACACATCGGTCAGAGCAGATCATAAATCACAAACCATAAATCATAAATCAATATGTAAACTTCAGTAAACGACCGGAATAAGCAGGTATAACGACCTGATAGGGCCAAGCAGCCGTCAATGTGCTGATACAGTTCTCTCCAGTCATCAGATCGGTCTGTACGGCAGCTTTGTTGTCCCCGAAATCAAGTGCCTTGAATGCCTCGTCAGGAATTTGGATGCGTACCGTCTGCTCTGCCTTGTCAAAGTTGACCACCACTAACAACACTTCATTCTGATATTTACGCATGAACACGAATTGACGGTGTGAATTAAAATACGGATTGCTCAGGTTTGCATACATCAAATCATAGAAAACTCCTTCCGTGATAACCCGTTCGGACTTTGATATATTCAAGATCTTTGCATACACCTCGCGCAACTGCCGTTGTTCGGCAGTCAGTTTGCCACCATCGAAAGCTCCCTCGTTTATCCAGTTACGCAAGCTGGCAAGACTCCAGTAATCAAAAATCGTCGTGCGCCCATCACGTCCGCTGAACCCTTCATCGTCCATTCCCGGCTCTCCTAACTCCTGTCCGCTGTAGATCATCACCGGATTGGTATTCATCATAGCCGACACGATCATCCCCGGAATTCCCGGACGCGGATCACCGGCAAAGAAGTAAGAAGCGATACGCTGCTCGTCATGGTTTTCAAGGAAGTTCAACATATTATGCTGGATGCCTTCGAGTGACTGCCAACATCCGGAGATATTGCTTGCCGGAGCCTGGTTACACATGACCGCCCGTACCGTATCGTACAGTCCGACCTTATCATACAAATAATCAAAATGTCCGTTCCAGATATAATTGCGATATTCTGCCGGATTATAAACTTCGGCAATAAAACAAACATCATAAGCCTGTTTCACCTTCGGGATCACCCAGTTCCAGAATTCAACCGGAACCATTTCCGCCATATCGCACCGGAAACCGTCTATCCCTTTTTCCGCCCAGAAAAGCAGGATATCCAGCATCTTCGCCCATGTATTGGGAACCGGATCAAAATGCAGGGTACGGCCGTTCACATAATCAACACCATAATTCAGCTTGACCGTCTCATACCAGTCGTTTTGTCCGGGACAGGTACTGAAGCAATCATTCCCCGTGACTTTCGCCGGAAATTCACTATATTCAAAATCTTCCTGCTGAGCACCGAATTGCAGACACAAAGTCTGCCCCGGTATATAATAGAAATTATTATTAGGATCGAAAGCTTTCGAAGTATTGTCTTTTTGCCCCAAGTCTTCCACATATGCCATCTTGGCATCCGAATAATACTGGCGGGCCACATGATTAGGTACGAAATCGATGATTACTTTCATTCCGGCTTCATGCGTCCTTCTGACCAGCGATTCGAATTCTTTCATACGGTCAGGTACATTATCGGCCAGGTCCGGGTCTATATCATAATAATCTTTGATCGCATAGGGGGAGCCGGCATTCCCCTTTACGACTGCCGCATGGTCTCTTCGTATCTGGTAAGCCGTATAATCAGTATTCGTTGCATGTTCGATCACTCCGGTATACCAGATATGGGTGGTTCCCAACTCCTTAATCTTGGACAAAGCAACCGGCGTAAAGTCCGAAAACTTTCCTACTCCGTTTTCAACTTTACTTCCATTCTTCACCAGGGATGATTTCATATTTCCAAACCAACGTGGAAAGACCTGATATATTACCATCTTATTTGCCTGTTTCATCGCGTTATTTGCCAACTTAGTTAATATTTGGGGTGAACACCGGAACTTCCGGAAAAAACTATGGCATCAAGGCGTTGTTTCTTCTTGCCATAATAGCGTTCACCAAGGTTTCATATTTATTTTCTTTTATCACGACCTCGAATGCCCGGATCGCCGCAGCATATCCGATACCCGCGATCTCATCCACATTTTCCAGATCGAATGTCTTATACATACCGAACTCCTCCGCCTCGATCAGGACATCGCACATCTCGCGGTCCTCCAACGTGTTTGCCCGGAACATATAGTGGTAGGAACGTTCCGCGATATGGAAAATCGTCTGCTTGTACTTTTGCGGGACAAGGGGACTGACATTCACACCGATGATACGCTCACACTCTTCACGGATGATCGAAACCGGGAAATTATGGAAAAGACCTCCGTCAACATAATGCACTCCGTTTATCACGACCGGGCTAAAGATAATCGGAATACTACAGGAAGCGGTCACCGCCTCTACGATGGGGCCGCTACGAAACTCATGGCTCTCGCCATTGTCAAGATCGGTCGCCACGACAACCAAAGGAGTTTTCAGCTCTTCAAACGTTTTAGCCCTCAAATGACGACGAAGGAAATAGCGGAACCGCTTGCTGTCGAACAATCCCGATTTCGGGATTTGCAACTGGGCGAATTCGGAAAACTCACGTCCGGTAAAGAGTTCTTTAATTTCGTCGGACGTATAGCCATCGGCAAACAAAGCACCCATCAACGAACCGACACTCGTACCAACGATGATATCCGGCTTCAGACCGCATTCTTCCAGTAATCTAAAAACTCCGATATGAGCGAAACCTTTCGCTCCTCCTCCGCTCAGAGCCAAGCCTAATTTACAGGTCTTATGGTTCGTTTCTTCCGTCATTTGCGTTTTCATTCTTATTCTGTGACAAATATGCTGTTTTTTTTAGAATGAAACATTATTATTTACGAAAAAGTTTCTCTACTTCTTTATTTTTGTTATATTTACAGATGAACAATAAAGGATCGTAAGACGCTAAGTGTCAAAACGATTAAATTCGTATTAATTTTAAATCTCATTGCTATGATTACACCTATTTTTTGGATCATACCGGTAGCCTCCATCCTGGCACTGGTATTTGCTTGGTTCTTCTTCAGGCAGATGATGAAAGAGAGTGAAGGGACGGAGTTAATGGCAAAAATAGCCCAACATGTACGCAAAGGGGCTATGTCATACCTGAAACAACAATACAAGGTTGTCGCTTCGGTGTTTCTCGCCCTGGTGGTTTTGTTCTCCATCATGGCGTATGGATTCGGAGTACAAAACGAATGGGTTCCGATCGCTTTCCTGACCGGCGGTTTCTTCTCTGGTCTTGCCGGTTTCTTAGGGATGAAGACGGCTACTTACGCATCCGCCCGTACCGCCAATGCCGCCCGGTCGTCTTTGAATAGCGGCTTGCAGGTTGCTTTCAGGAGCGGTGCCGTAATGGGGCTGGTTGTCGTCGGCCTCGGCTTGCTGGACATTTCGTTCTGGTACATATTATTGAATATCTGCATTCCGGCAGAAACGATGGATGCCACACATAAACTGACCATCATCACCACCACCATGCTGACCTTCGGTATGGGAGCTTCCACACAGGCACTCTTCGCCCGTGTCGGCGGTGGTATCTACACAAAAGCAGCCGATGTCGGAGCCGACCTGGTCGGCAAAGTCGAAGCCGGCATCCCCGAAGACGACCCGCGCAACCCGGCAACCATTGCCGACAATGTGGGAGACAACGTCGGAGATGTGGCCGGCATGGGGGCGGATTTGTACGAATCATATTGCGGTTCCATTCTGGCAACCTCCGCATTGGGTGCTGCCGCATTCGTGGCGTCCGGCGACGTAGAGATGCAATACAAGGCGGTCGTGGCGCCGATGCTGATCGCCGCGGTCGGGATCGTATTGTCGATCATCGGCATCTTCGCCGTCCGCACGAAGGAAAATGCGACTATACGTGAGCTGCTGAAAGCGCTTGCCATAGGGACAAACCTAAGTTCCGTGTTGATCGCCCTCTCCACTTTCGGCATTCTTTATTTGTTAGAGTTGGACAATTGGTTCTGGATCAGTTGTTCGGTCATAATCGGATTGTTGGTAGGGATCGTGATCGGCCAATCGACGGAATACTATACTTCCCAGTCTTATAAGCCCACCCAGCGGGTTTCAGAGGCCGGACTGACCGGACCGGCAACGGTGATTATCTCCGGCTTGGGGCTGGGCATGCTATCGACCGCCATTCCGGTACTGGCCGTAGTAGCCGGGATCATCTGTTCGTTCCTTTTTGCTTCCGGCTTCGATTTCAACAATGTAGGGATGGGGTTGTACGGCATCGGCATCGCCGCCGTCGGGATGCTCTCGACATTAGGGATCACTTTGGCTACGGACGCTTACGGGCCGATTGCCGACAATGCCGGCGGCAATGCGGAAATGTCCGGCTTGGGCAAAGAAGTACGCAAACGTACGGATGCGCTCGACTCCTTAGGCAACACGACCGCCGCAACAGGCAAAGGATTTGCGATCGGCTCGGCAGCCTTGACGGGCCTGGCATTGCTGGCCTCTTATGTGGAAGAGATTAAAATAGGCTTGCTCCGATTGGGCGAAACAGTCCTGACATTTTCCGACGGCAAAGCCATCGAGGTATCAAAAGCCTCTTTCTCCGACTTTATGATCTATTATGATGTCACACTTATGAACCCGAAGGTGTTGGCGGGGATGTTCCTCGGCTCCATGATGGCTTTCATGTTCTGCGGGTTGACAATGAATGCAGTCGGACGGGCAGCCGGACACATGGTGGAGGAAGTACGCCGCCAGTTCCGTGAAATCCCCGGAATACTAACAGGAAAAGCCGAACCCGATTACGCCCGTTGCGTGGCCATCTCGACAAAAGGGGCACAACATGAGATGGTGACCCCTTCCCTGTTAGCCATCATCGCACCGATCCTCACCGGTCTGATATTCGGAGTGACAGGAGTGGTCGGACTGCTGATCGGCGGCCTGAGCACCGGGTTCGTACTGGCGATCTTCATGGCCAATTCGGGAGGCGCCTGGGACAACGCCAAGAAACATATCGAAGAAGGAAACCACGGCGGCAAGGGCAGCGAAGCCCATAAGGCGACAGTCGTAGGCGATACGGTCGGCGACCCGTTCAAAGACACCTCCGGTCCCAGCCTCAACATCCTGATCAAGCTGATGAGCATGGTCTCGATCGTCGTAGCCGGACTGACCGTCTCGTTCCATCTGCTGTAAGCCGCTTGCCGGAGCTTTACGAGGCTTTTTTTACTCCCCGCGCATCCGGGCATCTTACTATTGTTTATGTAAAATTTATTATAGCGTAGAACTTCTATTCAAGTTCTACGCTTTTATTGCCTTATGAATAAGTATTTTCTCTGTTTTTTATTCATTTGCTTATCCCCTGAGTTCGTATTGTCCCAAACGGTTGTTGAACGAAATATCAAAACGGGAAACGAAACCGCTACTGTCAGGGTATGGATTCCTCATACGACAGAACGGGATACAATAACAAATGTGTTATATGTCTTTGATGCGGATTATTGTTTCGATATAGTCGCGTCTCATGTCAATTATCTTTTCAATATGTGCCGCACGATACCCCCTGTTTGTGTTGTCGGCGTTTATTACCCGGGACAAAGAGGCCGGGCATGCGTCGGATTGAATCAAGACAACATGACGCTGAATTCTACGGGTGAATCGTTTTTGCATTATATACAGGATGACGTTTTCCCGGCAGTACAGGACATCATAAAATGTTCTTCATGTTACAACATTTTTTTCGGACACTCCTATTTGGCTGATTATGGCTGTTTTTTGATGAAGAATAAGTCTGAAATGTTCGATTCGTATTTGCTTTTGGCTCCTGAAAGTGGCATGGTACCTATTTTTGAGAAAAGCGATGTCGCCGATAAACGAATCTATATTGCTATTGGAAATCAAGATGCCAAAAGGAGAGTCAAGTTCTCCCGACATCTATCGACGGCTGTAAAAAGGGTTGCCGACAATACGAACGTAAAGATGCAGATTTTCAACACTGCTACCCATATGTCAATTATTCCCGTAGCACTTACTTCTGGCATCAACTACCTATACAAGGATTTGGTGAACAAAGATAATATGTCCGAATTTATCAACAGGAAGAAAGGCATTGTAGAAAATTATGAGACATTGTGTTCCTTCAATGCCTTTTATCATTGTAAATTGAGAAATGATGCAAGGACCATATTAGACCTTTTGGAATTATCCAAACCTTGTTCTGTAGAAGAATTTGAAACGGTTCTGGAACATTTACCGGCAACTAATGGGAATCACCATGAAATAATCGCTTTCGAGTACTTGAATTTAAAATGTTATGATAAAGCTGAAGCGTATTTCAATAAAGCTATTGATTTATATATAAAAGAAGGGGCGAGGAATTTCATGAACAACGCTTATGACGGACTGATTCAATTATATGTAGAGAAGAAAGAACCGTCGTCTAACGTGGACCATATCTACGAAAAGGCTATGAGTTCAATGCCCGGAGATTTTGATTTATATTTCAAAAGAGGAAGGTTCAATATCGAGAGCGAATTTAATAATGAAAAAGGTATAACTTTTCTGCAAAAATACCTGTCGAATTATAACGAATCGTACAGACTGTATCCTTTGTGCGATGTTTTTTATTATATCGCCTTGGGATATTTTCGATTGGGAGCTTTTCAGGAAGCA
>ENA-OVGR01002363-OVGR01002363.1-human-gut-metagenome-genome-assembly--contig:-NODE-2363-length-12056-cov-6.951754_pt1 | contig 12056 bp, 9 predicted proteins | sample MGYA00237775_ERZ505429 | MGnify/ENA primary metagenome ERZ505429 (study PRJEB26158, sample SAMN06016345) | human gut metagenome | biome: human gut; feature: ankylosing spondylitis patient; material...
TCCGTTTTACCGGGCGTGATCACATACTCTAATGTACCGCCGTCCGGAGCGTATGCCATCTCCCTCCCTGAAGGAGGGCTGGGGTGGGGTCGGATTTATCTTTTATCCCATGCGGGATGCGCGGGGTCTTCGGCCGTCAGGGCTTCGGCGAGGCTGATGCCCAGCGCCCGGGCCACGCCTTCGCCGTACGACGGATCGGCGTTGTAGCAGTTGCGCACGTGCCGCTGCTTGATGAACAGTTCCGAATCGCCCATGGCGCGCGCCGTGTTTTCGCATGTCGCCTGCTGATCTGCGGGCGTCATCAGCCGCCACAGCTTGCCCGGCTGCGTGTAATAATCGTCGTCGAATTCGCGCTCGTCGTAGTTGTAGACCGCGCCGTCGACGGCCAGGGGCGGCTCCTTGAGGGCCGGCGTGTCCTGCCATTCGCCGTAGCTGTTCGGCTCGTAGGGCGTCGTCGCGCCGTAATTGTCGTCGGTGCGCATCTGCCCGTCGCGGTGGTAGGCGTGGAACGGACAGCGGGGCTTGTTCACCGGAATCAGGTTGTGATTCACGCCCAGGCGGTAACGCTGCGCATCGCCGTAGGAGAAGAGGCGTCCTTGCAGCATCTTGTCTGGCGAGAAGCCGATGCCCTCGACAATGTTCATCGGGTTGAAGGCGGCCTGCTCGACTTCGGCGTAGAAGTTTTCCGGATTGCGGTTGAGTTCCAGAATGCCCACGTCGTGCAGCGGAAAATCGCCGTGATACCACACCTTCGTCAGGTCGAACGGATTGATTTTATAGGTCCGGGCCTGCTCCTCGGTCATCAGCTGCACCTGCATCAGCCAGCGCGGATAGTCGCCGCGTTCGATGGCTTCGAACAGGTCGCGCTGGTTCGATTCGCGGTCCTTGGCGATGATGGCCTCAGCCTCCGCGTCGGTCAGGTTCCTGATCCCCTGCTCAGTGCGGAGGTGGAACTTGACCCACGTGCGTCGGTTGTCTTTGTCGTAGAGGCTGTACGTGTGGCTTCCGAATCCGTGCATGTGGCGGAAGGAGGCCGGAATGCCGCGCGGCGACATCGTGATGGTCACCTGATGCAGCGCCTCGGGCAGCAGCGTCCAGAAGTCCCAGTTGCTGTTCGGGCTGCGCAGTCCGGTGCGCGGGTCGCGCTTGATGGCGTGGTTCAGGTCGGGAAACTTCAGCGGATCGCGCAGGAAGAAGACCGGGGTGTTGTTGCCCACGAGGTCCCAGTTGCCGGCGTCGGTGTAGAACTTGATGGCGAAGCCGCGGATGTCGCGTTCGGCATCCGCCGCGCCGCGTTCTCCGGCCACGGTCGAGAAGCGCACGAAGCACGGGGTCTGCTTGCCCACCTCGGCGAAGATCGACGCCCGGGTGTATTTCGTGATGTCGTGCATCACGGTGAAGGTTCCGAAGGCTCCCGATCCTTTGGCGTGCATGCGCCGTTCGGGGATGACTTCGCGGTCGAAGTGGGCGAGTTTTTCGAGGAACCACGGGTCCTGCAAGGTTACGGGGCCGCGTTTCCCGGCTGTCTGAATGTTCTGGTTGTCGGCGATGGGCCGGCCGTTTTCGGCTGTCAGTTTCTTTTTGTCCATATGGCTTTTGTTTTTGGTTGTGACGGATTCCCTGCTTGTAAATGTATGATATAATTCTGTGAATAACAAGCGGATAATATTGATAGTGCCATAACTTAAACCTATAATGGCCAAAATCGTGCCCGGACGGAACGGCGTGCGGACTGAAAATTTCCGGCCGAATGTGCGGATATTTCGGTCCGGGGCGTTATCTTTGAGAAACGGAACGGCGGTTCCAGGAATCGGGACCGTTCGCTGAAACAGTTTAGCCTGCAATGATTGATTTGAATTTCAGCCGTGAGTTTTTTGCGGCCATGCTGGTCACGGAGGTGGAGAAGGTCGGGTTCGCCGTCCTGATCCGGACATTTCCCGATGCAATGGAATTGCAGCACCCCGCTGTCCTGATCCGGGGTATCCGGGAGTTTGCTTTTGATATTGCCGAAGGCTGCTTCGTCCGCCTCGGGGCGCGTTGCGACGGGAAGATAGAGGCCCTGCGGTCCGGAATCAGCAAGTCCGGGGACGAAATCCGGTTCACGGCGGTGGATTACGTGTACCGGGAGTCCGAGTTTCGGAAAAAATATGTGGACCGGGTCGTCAATCCTTTTTTGACGTAAAGTCGGTCGACGGCCCTGCGGAAAGCATATGTGAGGGGACGGCGTCCTTTCAAGGAGGGGTTTGGGGTGGTTGTCAGTACAGGATTTTTCGGGATTTTCAGCCGCTTGGGCTGCAATTCCGTCCGGAAACCTACTTCTGTCGGAAGTAAATCTGCATCGGAAGTCCCGTAATGAAAGCCCCTCCTTTCAAGGAGGGGTTTGGGGAGGTTGTCAGCACGGGATTTTTCGGGATTTTCAGCCGCTTGGGCTGCAATTCCGTCCGGAGACCTACTTCTGCCGGAAGTAAATCTGCACCGGGACTCCCGAAAAATCCCAGTGGTCGCGCATGTTGTTTTCGAGGAAGCGGCGGTAAGGCTCCTTGATGTACTGCGGCAGGTTGACGAAGAACGCGAACTGCGGCGTCGGCGTCGGAAGCTGGGTCACATACTTGATTTTGATATACTTGCCCTTGGTTGCGGGGGGCGGGTAGTTCTCGATCAGCGGCAGCATGTAGTCGTTGAGCTCCGAGGTCGGGATGCGGCGTTTGCGCGACTGGTAGACGCGGATGGCGGTTTGCAGCACGTCGAAGATGCGCTGTTTGTTCAGCACCGAGGTGAAGATGATCGGAATGTCGTTGAACGGAGCGAGTTTCTTTCGGAGGAACTCGGTCCACTCCTTCATCGTGTTGCTGTCCTTCTCGATCAGGTCCCATTTGTTGACCACGATCACGCATCCCTTGCGGTTGCGGACGATCAGGTTGTGGATGTTCAGGTCCTGCGATTCGAGTCCCTGCCGGGCGTCGATCATCAGGATGCAGACGTCCGAATTTTCGATGGCGCGTATCGAGCGCATCACCGAGTAGAATTCGAGGTCCTCCATCGTCTTGCCCTTCTTGCGCATGCCGGCCGTGTCGACGAGGTAGAAATCCATGCCGAATTTGTTGTAGCGGGTGTGGATCGAGTCGCGGGTGGTCCCGGCGATGGAGGTCACGATGTTGCGCTCCTCGCCCAGCAGGGCGTTCGTGAGCGACGACTTGCCGACGTTGGGACGCCCCACGATGGTGATGTGGGGCAGGTCTTCGTCCTCCTCGGAGGCCGTTTCCACGGGCAGTGCGTCCAGAATGGCGTCCATCAGGTCGCCCGTGCCGCTTCCCGACATCGACGAGATGCAGTAGGGATCGCCCAGTCCCAGGGCGTAGAACTCGTGCGAGGAGTAGATCTGGTCGTTGTTGTCGACCTTGTTGCAGACGAGGATCACCTTCTTCGAGGTGCGGCGCAGGATGTCGGCCATCAGCATGTCGAGGTCGGTGATGCCGGTGCGTACCTCCACGAGGAAGAGGATCACGTCGGCCTCGTCGATGGCCAGCAGGACCTGACGGCGGATTTCGTCTTCGAAAATATCCTCCGAATTGACGGTGTACCCGCCCGTGTCGATGATGGAAAACTCCTTGCCGTTCCAGTCGGTCTTGCCGTAATGGCGGTCGCGGGTGGTTCCGGCCGTCGCGTCGACGATGGCCTTCCGTTCGCCCACGAGGCGGTTGAAGAGGGTGCTTTTGCCGACGTTCGGACGGCCCACGATTGCTACAAGGCTCATATCTTATCTTTTTCTTATTCTGCTGTTTGCTCCGTTTTACAACTCCGACCGCTGTAGTCGCGGCCTATGGCCGCGTTTACAAATTGGACCCACCCTAAATCCCGGCCTTGGCGGGGACTTGTCGCATCGCGACCGGGATTCTGACCGGAATGCCGCTACCATGAATCACTTGCAAAGATAGCGCAAATCCGCGAAGGGAAAAACTTTTTCGGGTATTTTGTACTTCCGAACCGTCAGATATAGCGGCTTTCGGTGTCGCCCGCCTGCACGGGATAGAGCAGTACGGAGCTGTATCCGGAGAAGAAATGTTCGAGGTAGGCCGGGATACGGCTCATCACGGGGTTGTACGAGACGCGGTCGCGGCGGCTCATCACGAACCAGAGGCAGTCGTCGGCGCGGATGTCGTGTTCGAGCGACGGCAGGTCGTCCCATTGCGCGAAGGGCACGAAGTCGATGTTGGCCGGGTGCTTGCGGCCTTTGGGGCGGAGGTATTCCAGCGTGGCCTCCGGGGCGAACACGATGATTCTGGCCCCCGAGTTTTCGGCCAGGCGGCGGATGCGGCGCTGCCACATCTGGAATCCCGCCTCCTGCTCGGCCTTTTCGGGTACGACGATCAGGTGGCGCTTGATGGTGTTCAGCGGCTGCACGGGGTTGTAGATGAAGGTCGTGACGTTGCTCTGTGCCAGCACGTCGGCGGCCATTTTGCCGATGCCGGGACCCGACGCCCCGGGGATGCCCGTCAGTCCCGGCACGGCCGGGGAGGCGTGGTGCATGCCCATCACGATGTCGGTGATGTTCCGTTCGCGGACGACGCTGACGATGGCGTTCGAGATGTTCACGTCGTAACGCATCAGCTCCTGGAGGTAGATGTCTCCCGCCGCAGCCGCCGTCGCCGCCGCGTCGAGGATCTTCTGGGCGCGTTTCTCGACGTTCGGGTCCTCCACCTTGTTGTCGATGGCGTGCAGGGCGTATAGTCCGTTCGGCTCCTTGGCGCGCTTGAGCATCGAACTCAACCATACCAGTTCGTCGGCCGTGCGTTCGTCGGCCACGGGGATCAGGATGTGGTCCTCCTGCCGCGGCTGCCTGTCTCCGGTGTCCTGGGCACTGCGCATGGCGATGTTGTGGGCGCCGCGCTGCGTGGCGAAGGTCGACACGGTGCAGGTGGCCAGAATCATCAGGATCGTGCCGTTGAGCACGCTCTCGCTCAAGAGGCGGATCGGCTCGCCGTCGGGCGTGTGGCCCAGGATGATGTTGTAGCCGACCATCACGGCGGCCAACGTCGCGGCCACGTGGGCCGAGCTTAAGCCGAAGATGACGGTCCGCTGGTCGGGCGAGAGTCGGAAGGTCTTCTGCGTGAACCATGCGGCGACGAATTTCGCCGCCGTGATCAGCACGATCATAATGGCCGCCACTTCGAGGCTCTCCCAGTCGCGGAAGAAGGCGCGGTAGTCGATCAGCATGCCCACGCCGATCAGGAAGAAGGGGATGAAGATGGCGTTGCCGACGAACTCGATGCGGTTCATCAGCGGCGAGGTGCGGGGGATCAGGCGGTTGAGCGCGAGTCCCGAGAGGAACGCGCCGATGATCGGTTCCAGCCCGGCCATGTGGGCGAGGTAGGCCCCGAGGAAGACCATCGCCAGTACGAAAATGTATTGCGAGACGTTGTCGCTGACCTGCTTGAAGAACCAGTGGGCCAGCAGCGGGAAGAGGAAGACGATGATGGCGATGCAGAGCGAGACGGAGCCTGCGAGCCGCCACCAGAACATGTCGTCGACGTTGCCCGTGGCCATGCCGACGATCACGGTGAGCAGCAGCAGGGCCAGCGTGTCGGTGATGACCGTGCCGCCGACGGCGATCGTGACGGCCTTGTCGCGGGCGATGCCCAGTTTGCTGACGATGGGGTAGGCGATGAGCGTCTGCGAGGCGAACAGCCCTGCGAGCAGGATCGACGAATAGATCGGGAAGCCGAGGATGTAATAGCCGGCCAGGATGCCGAAGGCCAGCGGGACGCAGAAGGTGTAGCCTCCGAAGATGAGGCTCCGCCAGCTGTTGCGGCGGAAATCGGACATGTCCATGTCCAGTCCCGAGAGGAACATGATGTACAGAAGTCCGGCCGTACCCGAGAGGATGATGCTGCTGTCGCGCAGCACGAGGTTGAGGCCGTGGGGTCCGATCACCGCGCCTGCGATGATCAGCCCCAGCAGATAGGGGATTTTGAGTTTGTTCAGCAGGAGCGGAGCCGCGAGGATGATGACCAGGATCAGCAGGAATTTCAGGATCGGGTCTTCGAGCGGCAGCGTCAGGTTTATGTGTGCGAAGAGCAGCATGGGCGCAGGTTGTTTTTTGTAGCCGGGGCTACGTAAAGGCCGGAGGCGCAAAACCGAATCCGAAGCGGTTCGGCGGGGCTTTCCGACGGATAAAGTGTCGTAACGACACCAAATATAATAAAATCTGCGTTCCCGTCCAAACGGTGCGCGGCGTTTTCTCGCGCGGCGGGCTGATCCGTCGATTCGCTGGCCGCTTTTTCGCGTGCGTGTGGCATCCCCGCGGCGATGGATACGGCGGCTTCCGCGGCGGGTGGGCGGTCCGGGCTGTCCCGTTGCGGCCGGTTCCGCCGCCGCTGCGTATCTCGCACGTTTTTTGTTTATTGGATCGTGTCCGCCGCGCGGCGGTGAGGGGCAATTGTGAAATAATCGCCGCCGGAAACGCGTTTTTTGCGGAAAAAAATGTAACTTTGAAAAATTTGGAACCCGAAATTTCGTCTCGGATGAGCGTAGACAAAGTAGACAAACGATTGCTCGGACCCGTGCTTGCGGGCTTCTTCATCATGGGTTTCTGCGACATGGTGGCCCCGATCACGGGCCGCATCGCCGCCGAATTCCCGCCCGGACAGCAGGCCGCCGTGAGCTTCCTGCCGACGATGGTTTTCCTCTGGTTTCTGGTGCTCTCGACTCCGGTCGCGGCGCTGATGAACCGCTGGGGCCGCAAGGCCACGGCGCTTCTGGGCTACGGCTTCACCGTCGCGGGGCTGATGACGCCCTATGCCGCCGGCGCGGACTGCGCTCTGGGGTGGTATTTCGCGGGCTTCGGCCTGCTGGGCGTCGGCAACACGGCGATCCAGGTGGCCGTCAACCCTCTGCTGGCGACCATCGTTCCCGGCGAAAGGATGACCAGCTACCTCACCGTGGGTCAGATATTCCGCAACACTTCGCTCCTGCTGCTGGCTCCGATCGTCACGGGGCTGGTCGCCGCGACGGGTTCGTGGCGGCTCCTGCTGCCGATCTATGCGGGCCTTACGGTGGTCGGGGGTCTCTGGCTGCAACTGACTCCGGTGCCGGAACCTGCGCAGAGAGAACGCTCCGCGGGACTCGCCGACTGCTTCCGCCTGTTGAAAAACCGTGCCGTGCTGCTCTCGACGCTGGGCGTGGCGTGCTTTATCGCCGCCGACGTGGGCATCGGCTTCTTGTCGGTGCGGCTGATCGACAATCCCTCGTCGATCCTCACCACCACGGGCTTCTACGCCTGCCGCATCGTCGGTACATTGATCGGCGCGTGGGTGCTGGTGAAGGTCTCCGACGTGAAATACCTGACCTGGAACATGACCGGGGCGCTGGCGTTGTGCGCGGCGCTGCTGTTCGTGCGCAACGAGGCCGCCATCTACGCCGCCGTGGGAGTGCTGGGCTTCGCCATGGCGTGCGTCTTCGCCACGTTCTACGCCGTGGCCACCAAGGCCGTTCCGGAGAACGCCAACGAGGTGGCCGGGCTGATGATCATGGCCATCTCGGCCGGGGCGGTTTCGGGACCCGTCTGCGGTGCGATCGTCCGCGCCTGGGGCAATCCGCACCTGGGCATGCTCTTCGTCGCCGCGTGCGTGGCCTACATGCTCTGGGCGTCGATACAATTGAAAATGAAAAATTAAGAATTAAAATGATGCTTCGCAGAATCGTACTGACCCTTTTGTTTGCAGCCATTGCGGCGGGCGCCGCCGCACAACGGCCCCGCGCGCGGGTGGAGTGGGGCGTGGTCGGCGGTATCAATATCCCCGACTACACGACCAATATGAGTGAAACCGACGTGAAGAACAAGCTGGGCTGGCAGGCCGGTATCACGACGGCTGTCAACCTCGGGGCCTTCGCCATCGAGCCGCAGATACTCTACGTCCGCCAGGGCCTCCGTATCCGTCCCGAGGGCGGGAGCGAGATCAACCTCAAGTCCAATTCGATCGACGTTCCGGTGCTGGTGTCGCTGCGGCTGCTCAATCCCGTGCGGATCTACGCCGGTCCGGTCTTCACGGTGATGAACGACTGCAAGCAGAAGTCGGGCGGCGACCTGCTGGACTTCGGCCGCGTGCGTCCCTCGGTGTCGTACACCGTGGGTGCGGGCATCGTGCTGATGCGCCACCTGCTGATCGACCTGCGCTACAACGGCCAGTTCCGCTCGAAACATGACGTGGTGCTGCCCGACGGGCGGCAGCTCGACAAACTCCGTACGTATAACGTGGCGCTCAGCTTCGGCTATTTATTCTGATCGGTCTATGACGGAAACTGTCGGAAAGGAAATTATGCTCGAAGGCGTCGATCCCCGCGAACTCTACGGGGCGCAGGACGTCTACCTCGAACAGATCAAATCGCTGCACCCCACGCTGAAGATCGTCGCGCGCGGGCAGTCGCTCAAGGTCCTCGGCCCGGAGGCCGACACGCAGCGTTTCGCCAAACGCATGGAGGGGCTTGCGGCCTACTATGTCAAGTACGGCCACGTCTCGGCCGAGGTCATCGAACAGTGTTTCGCGGGCGGCATCGCGCAGGACGACGCCCCGGTCGACAAGGACGTGATCGTCTACGGCAACAACGGCACGATCGTCCGCGCCCGGACGGTCAACCAGCAGCGGCTCGTCAAACTCTACGACAGGAACGACCTGCTGTTCGCCGTGGGGCCTGCCGGCTCGGGCAAGACCTATACGGCCATCGCGCTGGCCGTTCGTGCGCTGAAGGAGCGGCAGGTGCGGCGCATCATCCTCACGCGTCCGGCCGTCGAGGCGGGTGAGAAGCTGGGTTTCCTGCCCGGCGACATGAAGGAGAAGCTGGACCCCTACCTGCAACCGCTGTACGACGCGCTGAACGACATGATCCCGCCGGCCAAGCTCCAGAAACACCTCGAAGAGGGGACCGTGCAGATCGCCCCGCTGGCCTACATGCGCGGCCGCACGCTGGACAACGCCTTCGTCATTCTGGACGAGGCGCAGAACACCACCCTGTCGCAGATCAAGATGTTCCTGACGCGCATGGGCCGCAATGCGCGGTTCATCGTCACGGGCGACGTGACGCAGATCGACCTGCCGCGCAAGTCGGACAGCGGTCTGGTGCGCACGATGGAGATTCTGCGGGGCGTCGACGGCATCGGCATCGTGGAGTTCGACAAACGCGACATCGTCCGCCACCCGCTCGTGAAACACATCGTCGAGGCGTTCGACAGGAGTGTCGAAAAGGACGGGACCGGAGACCGTTGACCGCCACCGGCCCGGAGCGGCGGACCTGTCCCTTCCCGGGGGCCGCTGACCGGCTGCGACAGCGGCCCCCGGAACGGAAGAGACGGAGAAAGAGAGAGATTTGAACGATAGATATATAACACTTAAACTTCAATATTATGGACCGTAATTTGGTCGCGCTGAAACCGGCGCTTGTCTGGAAACATTTCGCGGAGATCGTCCGCATCCCGCGCCCCTCGTCGCACGAGGAGAAGATCCGCCGCTATATTCTCGATTTCGCCCGCGCGCAGGGCCTCGAATCGAAGGAGGACGCGGCGCACAACGTCTATGTCCGCAAACCCGCCTCGAAGGGGATGGAGGACCGCAAGGGCGTGATCCTGCAAGCCCACCTCGACATGGTTCCGCAGAAGAACAACGACAAGGAGTTCGATTTCACCAAGGACCCCATCGACGCCTACATCGACGGCGGCTGGGTGACGGCCGACGGCACGACGCTGGGCGCCGACAACGGTATCGGCGTGGTGGCGATCCTCGCGGTGCTGGAGGACCGGACGCTGAAGCACGGGCCGCTGGAGGCCCTGTTCACGGCCACCGAGGAGACCGGCATGGACGGTGCGAACGGTCTGGAAAAGGGGCTGCTGCACGGCGACATCCTGCTGAACCTCGATTCCGAGGAGGAGGGCGAACTCTACGTGGGCTGCGCCGGAGGGCTCGACGCCAATATGACCTTCGGCTACAAGGCCGAGCCGACGCCCGCGGGCGGTTATACCGCTGCGAAGATCAGCGTCAAGGGGCTCAAGGGCGGTCACTCGGGCATCCAGATCGTCTGCCAGCGCGCCAACGCCAACAAGGTGCTGTTCCGCTTTTTGAATGCCGCGCCGTGCGACGTGCTGCTGGCGTCGGTGGACGGTGGCGGACTCCGCAACGCCATCCCGCGCGAGGCCGAGGCCGTGGTGCTGGTCGAAACCAGGGACTACGACGAGTTCGCCGCCGCGGTGAAAGCCTACGAGGAGACCGTAAGAGCCGAGTACGCCGGCATCGAGGACGCGGTGTCGGTCAAGATCGCGGAGGTCGGAAAACCGGCCGAAATGCTGCCGAAGGAGGTTGCCGGAAATCTGATCAAGGCCGTTGCGGCCTGCCCCGACGGGGTGCAGCGGATGTCGGTGGCCATGCCCGGGCTGGTGCAGACCTCGACGAACCTCGCACGCGTGGTGTCGGACGGCAGGACGGTGAAACTCCAATGCCTGCTGCGCAGCTCGGTCAACACCGAGAAGGAGGCGCTGGGCGAGTCCATCGCCGCCCTCTTCACGCTGGCCGGGGCCAAAACGGAACTCACGGGCGCCTACAACGGCTGGAACCCCGACATGGAGTCGCCGATCCTGAAGGCCATGACCGCCTCCTACGAGGCGCTGTACGGGAAGAAGCCCGCCGTGACGGCCATTCACGCCGGGCTGGAGTGCGGCATCATCGGCAGCGCCTATCCCGGGCTGGACATGATTTCGTTCGGCCCGACGATCTGCTACCCCCACTCGCCCGACGAGAAGGTGGAGATCGCCTCGGTCGGGAAGTTCTACGACTTCCTGGTCGACACGCTGCGCAACGTTCCCGAAAAATAATCGCAGCGTGGCGGCCGATTCCGGAAAATGGTTCGTCATCGTCAATCCCGTGGCCGGAAGCGGTCGCGGGCTTGACCATTTTCCACAGATTTCGAAACACCTGCGCGATGCCCACATCCTCTGCGAACCGGTCTTCACGGAGCACAAGTTCCACGCCACGGAACTCACCGTCACGGCCGTGCGCGAAGGCTACCGCCGGATCATCGTCGTGGGCGGCGACGGGACGCTGCACGAGGTGGTGAACGGGCTGTTCATCCAGCAGGAGGTGTGTCCCGACGAGGTGCTCGTGGCCGTGGTGGCCGTGGGCACGGGCAACGACTGGGTCCGCACGTTCGGCATCTCGAACCGCTATCAGGACGCCGTGAAGGCCATCAGCGAGGGGTATTCCTTCCTGCAGGACGTCGGGGTGGTCTCCTACGAGGAGGCGCACTACCGCCAGAGCCGCTACATGGCCAACGTCGCCGGGGCGGGGTTCGACGCGCATGTCGTGCGCAAGCTCTCGCACCTGAAAAAGAAGGGTCACCGGAGCCGCTGGCGCTATACGTGGTGTCTGGTGAAGAATTTCTTCCGCTACAAGTCCACGGGCGTCAAGGTCTGGGTCGACGACCGGCTGGTCTACAACAACCTGCTGCTGTCGGCCGCCATCGGCATCTGCAAGTTCAACGGCGGGGGCATCCAGCAGCTGCCGGCGGCCGTGGCCGACGACGGCATGCTCGACCTGTCGCTGATCCGCCCGGTGCACTTCTGGCACCTGCTGTTCCGCTTCCACTACCTGTTCAACGGCGGCATCTACCGCATCCGCCACATCCTCCAGGAGCGCGGAAGCCGCATCCGCATCGAATCTTCGCCCGAGGTGTCGGTCGAGATCGACGGAGAGCCGCTGGGCCATACGCCGCTCGAATTCTCGATTCTCCACCGGGCCATCCGCATCGTCGTGGCCCGCGATTTCTACCAGCGGTGCGCCGCCGTCGGGGCGGAGACCCCGGCCGGGTAGCGCGCAGCCGGAAAAAGAGAGGACCGGACCCCGAAAGGTTCGGTATTTGTAGGTAAAGAGAAGCGCAGGAAAGAGTAAATATCTTGTTTGCAAGTATTTAATTCTCTGTTCTGCAGGTGCACCGAGCAATAAAATTGTAAATTCGGGCAGGTTTAACGGTGAGTTTCGTTACTTATCCGTTACCTGCCCGAAATGCTTTTATTTGCA
>ENA-OVGR01002369-OVGR01002369.1-human-gut-metagenome-genome-assembly--contig:-NODE-2369-length-12042-cov-3.177609_pt1 | contig 12042 bp, 14 predicted proteins | sample MGYA00237775_ERZ505429 | MGnify/ENA primary metagenome ERZ505429 (study PRJEB26158, sample SAMN06016345) | human gut metagenome | biome: human gut; feature: ankylosing spondylitis patient; material...
ACTGGAGTTCAGACGTGTGCTCTTCCGATCTTAGGTATAGCTGCCTTTATAATATCGTTAAGCTCAAATGTTGTCTCAATTGGCTTTTCCTGTCTTGCAGCCACTATATGCTTAGCTATATTCTTAGCAAACCTGTCCTCACCATAATCTCTTATTATTCTGTAAAGATCAAATTCGCTGTATTCATTAACAATATCTTTAGCTGTAATCTCCTGTCTTTGATCCATTCTCATATCAAGTGCTGTGTCCACATTATATGTAAACCCTCTGTCAGCCGCATCTAACTGATATGATGAAACACCCAGATCCAGCATAATTCCATCAACTTTATCTATTCCTAACTCATCAAGGACTTTGTCCATATTACAGTAATTATTTCTTACGATTGTAACCCTGTCCATATATGGTTCTAATCTCTTACCTGCTGCTTTTATGGCATCTTCGTCCTGATCTATTCCTATCAATCTTCCACCCCCGGAAAGTCTTTTAGCGATTTCGTATGAATGTCCGCCTCCGCCAAGAGTTCCATCAACATATATGCCATCAGGTTTAATATTCAATTCATCTACCGTCTCATATAAAAGAACTGACTTATGCTTGAACTCCATACTAATCTCCTTTCCGCCTGCTATATCAGCAATTAATTATATGGTGAATCCCAGACTGTCCATATTCTCTGCGACCTCGTCCATATTGTCATCATAATTGCTTATACTGTCATTCCAGCTTTCTTTACTCCATATCTCTATCCTGCTTCCAACACCTACAAATACTACATCCTTCTGTAACGAAGCAAACTCTCTTAATACAGATGGTATAAGAATTCTTCCCTGCTTGTCTAATTCGACATCTGCTGCTCCTGCAAGAAAGAATCTTGTAAATGTTCTGGCATTCTTATTAGTAAGAGGCAGTGTCTTAAGCTTCTCCTCGAATCTCTGCCACTCTTCATTAGTGTATACAAATAAACAGTTATCAAGTCCCTTAGTGATAATAAAATTATCCCCAAGACTTTCGCGGAACTTCGCAGGAACGATTATTCTGCCTTTGGCATCTATTGTATGTCCATATTCGCCCATAAACATAGTAATCGTTCCTCCTTTCCCCCACTTGTAACCACTTGCTACCACTTTTCTCCACTTTGAGAACAATTCTATACTGATTTTGTGCAAAATACAAGTGTTTTCCACTAATTTATAAATTTTTTTTAAACTTTTGCACTATATTATGCCCGTAAAATATACAATCATATGTATATCCACATAAAAATAGTAATTTTAACACTCACACCATCTGATTGTATGTAATTAGTTGAGCTTTATGAAAAGATATGTTAAAATACAGGTTGCGTTACTGCGTATATTTACTAAACATAAATCTGCATATGATACACATTTATGTTGGAAATGAGGAGAATATATGAAACTTGGAATAGTTGGTCTTCCTAATGTTGGAAAGAGTACACTTTTTAATTCTTTAACTAAGGCTGGAGCAGAATCAGCCAATTATCCATTCTGTACAATAGACCCTAATGTAGGAATTGTTGCCGTACCAGATGAAAGACTTGATAAGCTTGCAGCACTTTATAATTCAGCAAAGATTACACCTGCCGTTATTGAATTCGTTGATATAGCTGGTCTTGTTAAGGGTGCTTCTAAAGGTGAAGGTCTTGGTAACCAGTTCCTTGCTAATATAAGAGAAGTTGATGCAATCGTTCACGTTGTCAGATGTTTTGAGGACTCTAATATTGTTCACGTTGATGGTTCTGTCAACCCTGTAAGAGATATTGAGACAATCAACCTTGAATTAATCTTTTCTGATATGGAAGTTCTTGAAAGACGTCTTGCTAAGCAGAAGCGTGCTTCCTACAATAATAAGGACATCGCTAAAGAATGTGACCTTATCGAAAGACTTCTTAAGTTCCTTGAGGCTGGTAATCTTGCCAAGAACTTTGAATGTGAAGATGAAGACGAAGAATCATTTATGAGAGAATACAATCTTCTTACAAGCAAACCTGTTATATTCGCTGCTAATGTATCAGAAGATGACCTTGCCGATGATGGTGCTAACAATGAATATGTACAGAGTGTACGTGAATATTCTAAAAAGGATAACTGCGAAGTATTCGTTATATGTGCACAGATTGAACAGGAAATCTCAGAACTTGATGATGATGAAAAGAAAATGTTCTTAGAGGACCTTGGAATTAGTTCTTCTGGTCTTGATAAGCTTATCGCTGCAAGCTACAGAATATTAGGTCTTATAAGTTACTTAACTGCTGGTGAGACAGAGACAAGAGCCTGGACAATAACTAACGGAACTAAAGCTCCTGGTGCTGCAGGTAAAATCCACAGCGATTTCGAGAGAGGCTTTATCAAAGCAGAAGTTGTCAACTATAAGGATTTACTTGACTGTGGCTCTTATACTAAAGCCAAGGAAAAAGGTCTTGTACGTATGGAAGGTAAAGACTATGTTGTTAAAGACGGCGATGTAATATTATTCCGTTTCAACGTATAAGGAACCTTTTGAAAAATCCGGCATAGTATAAATAGAAGAAAAGGCACAGTGGGGCAGGCACATGATACGCTATTGTGAATTGTGTGAAAAGCAGGTGATTAATATTGCAGACTGTTGCTGCCTGGGAAATGTGGTGGATTTGGAACTGGATGAGTGCAATGGAAGAATCTGTGCACTGGTTGTAGCTGCGCCGGGAAAATTTTTCTGTATTTTTTGTCCGGCATGCGAATATATTATTCCATGGAAACGTGTTGTGCGGATTGGACCGGATATTATTCTGGTAGATGTCTGTGTAGAAGATGTGAAAAGTTAGTTGACATAAGAATACGAGAAAGTTATACTAAAAATAGTACGACCAATATTTGTAAAAGCTGATATCAACAGTTCTTTATGAACGTTTGGTGATGGAAAACGGTATTATTTATGCAAAATTCACAAAGCGTGTTTTGCATAGCTTTTAGAATAGGAGAAAAAAGATGAAGTGCCCATTTTGCAGCAGTGAAAATACCAGAGTAATTGATTCGAGACCGGCAGATGACAATAACTCCATTCGCCGGAGAAGATTATGCGATGATTGTGGAAAACGTTTCACAACTTATGAAAAAGTTGAGACAATTCCATTGATTGTAATAAAAAAAGATAACTGCAGAGAGCAGTATGACCGTTCCAAGATTGAAGCAGGTGTACTTCGAGCCTGCCATAAGAGACCGGTATCCGTGGAGCAGATAACCAGACTGGTTGATGAAGTGGAGACAGAGATTTTTAATCGGGAAGAAAAGGAAATCCCAAGTACCGTAATTGGTGAGATTCTGATGGATAAGATTAAAGATTTAGATGCAGTGGCGTATGTTCGTTTTGCATCTGTATATCGTGAATTTAAGGATGTAAATACCTTTATGAATGAGTTAAAGAAAATGCTGGATAAATAAAAGAAAATCTTTTTGGAGAAAAGGGTTAATTTTGGTTGAATTTATCCGATAAAATTAGTAGCAGATAATTATGATGTGAGGAACGTGATCGTTATGAATATTTCAGGAATTCGTCCCAATGCGGGATTTTACGATTACAACAGCATACAGAATATCCGGAATGCAGTAGAAGATACACCGGTTGTTAAGACGGTAGCAGATGCCGGTGCATCTGAACAGCAGCAGAAGGATACCTTAGAGACTCCGGTACGAAGAGAACAGGATTTTGGGGCAGCAGATTATGCAGCACAGTACCAGTCGGATCGTACCTACGAGATGAAAGGTTCTGAAAGTGATATACATAGTCTGGATGTTGAGAAGGCATTATCCGATATGCACAAAGATCAGGTACTGCAGCAGTATCAGTTCTTTGTGGGAGAGAACATTGAACAGAGCGGAATCCGGCAGATTACTGCAACGGATACTGCAAAAGTGCGAAATGTAGAAAACTTTAATTTATAAGAGCAATTTTGATTATAAAAAAGTAAGAGACCGTTAGAAGGTAAGATTCCTAAGAATTCTTAAGAATCTTACCTTTTTTACTTGCGGCAGTTATGCTTCTTTTGTATAATTAAATTCAGGCTTGCCTGAAGAACGGAAGTATAAGAGAAAGAGGATAGGATATGAAGAAAGTGCAGGAAGACTGGAAGGAAGAAATGCTGCAGGTAGGTGTACTTACCAATACACATGGTGTGCGTGGCGAAGTGAAGGTATATCCGACAACAGATGATGTCATGCGTTTTAAAAAGCTGAAGCAGGTATTTTTGGATACTGGAAAGGAACCGATGGAGCTTCAGGTTACACAGGCGCGCTTCTTTAAAAATCTGGTAATATTAAAATTCAAAGAATTTGATAATATAAATGATGTAGAGAAGTATAAGAGCAGAGGGCTATATGTAACAAGGGAAAATGCTGTAAAGCTGGCTCCGAATGAATATTTCGTGGCTGATTTGATTGGCTTAAAGGCAGTCGGAGATGACGGAGAAGATTTAGGTGAAGTAAAGGATGTACTTCAGACCGGTGCAAATGACATTTATGTATTACATAAAGATGGGGAAGATGATATTTTACTTCCGGCAATTAAGGATTGTGTAAAAAATGTCAATATAGAGGAAGGCACCATTATGGTACACCTTTTAAATGGGCTTCGTGATATTAATAAGAAGTAGGTAGCAAAATGAATTTTCATATATTAACATTATTTCCGGATATGGTAGAACGGGGACTGAATACCAGTATCATCGGAAGAGCAGTTGGCAAAGGACTTTTAAATATAGAAACAATTAACATCCGGGATTATACGTTAGACCGTCATAAAAAAGTAGATGATTATCCGTATGGTGGCGGAGCCGGGATGGTAATGCAGGCACAGCCGATTTATGATGCGTGGCAGGCAGTGGCACAGAAGATTGGAAGAAAGCCAAGAACAGTATATCTTACACCTCAGGGCAATACGTTTCAGCAGGAAATGGCAAAGGATTATGCGAAGGAAGAAGACCTGGTATTGCTTTGTGGGCATTATGAGGGCATCGATGAACGTGTGTTAGAAGAAATTGTGACGGATTATGTGTCGATTGGAGATTATGTGCTGACAGGAGGAGAACTTCCGGCAATGGTCATGGTGGATGCGATATCCCGTATGGTGCCTGGCGTACTGGCAAATGATGAATCCGGAACCACAGAATCTTTTGAAGGAAATTTGTTGGAATATCCGCAGTATAGCAGACCGGAAGACTGGATGGGAAAGAAAGTTCCAGCTATTTTACTTTCCGGAGACCATGCAAAGGTAGAAGCATGGAGGAGAGAACAATCCATTAAAAGAACCATGGAACGAAGACCGGATTTGCTGGCAGATGCAGATTTGACAGCAAAGGAGAAAGCAATGGTTGAGCATTTGCTGGACAAATCACAGGGTAAATGCTAGAATGTGTCTAGCAGTAATAGGAATGGAAGAGATTCCGCAGGAGGAAGACGGTAGTGAAAAGCTTTTTTGATGTGCTGAAAACGATGTTTTACCGTAAAAATGCGAAGAGTTATGGGACGCCGGACCGGAGCAGAAAAGAGCCGGTGACACAACAGAAGGTACAGATAAGAAATACGGAGACCAGAAAGGCAGCCCCTTCGTTAAAAGAAAACGAACAGCATAACAGGTCAGAGAGGACAAACAGTAAGGTGGATAAAGGAATGGATAAGGAAGATTTCTTATTAAAGCAGATTGATGAATTCCGTGAGAAAGCAAAACAGCTTCAGGCTTTGCTTGTTACAAAAGAAGACAAAGTGCAGGAATTACAGAATATCGTAGATGAAAGAGAAGAAAAAGCAAAAGAACTGCAGCATGTTTTAAATGCACGTAAATCAGAAGCAGATGTTCTTCTTACCGGAGTACACGGTCAGATGGAAGAAATGATTAACCGTGTAGAAGAAAAATTGAATGCACTGTCTGAAAAGATTGCAGCAGACGTAAGTGATTCCACAGGAAGAACCGCAGAACAGACTGCACAGATGCAGGCATCTTTGCAGGAAATTTCCCAGCAGTTAGACAGCATGAAACTGGAACTGGCTGAGAAAATACATACCGAAGATGTAAAGTGCTACCGCAATATGCAGGACTTAATCAAAGAGCTTACCGTTAAGTTAGAGGAAAATGATACTTTAGAGAAGAGCTTGAATACCGTAAAAGGTTATGCAAAATGCTTAACCTGGTTTTCTGTTATCAATTTTGTAGTATTGGTGGCATTTATTCTTTATTCTCTTGGAGTATTTAATTTTTAAGTAGTAGTTAAAACGAGGAATTATATGACACAGGGAAAGAGAAAGACATGGGTAATTGGACATAAGAATCCGGACACAGATTCTATTTGTGCGGCGATTGCCTATGCAGATTTAAAAAATCAAACAGAGGACGGTATTTTTATACCGAAAAGAGCAGGACATATGAACGAAGAGACGAAGTATGTCCTAAAATTTTTTGATGTGCCGGAACCGGAACTGGTAACAGATGTCGGTGCACAGATTAAGGATATTGAATATCGAAGAACGGAGGGTGTCAGCAGTCACATTTCCATTAAACGGGCATGGGAGCTGATGAAGAATTTAGATGTCGTGTCATTGCCGATTACTGACAATGAGAACAATCTGCAGGGAATGGTTGTTACCAGTGATATTGCAAAATCCTATATGGATGTATTGGACAACCGGATTCTTGCAACTGCCCGGACGCAGTATAAGAATATTGTTGAAACTTTAAATGGAACTCTTGTAACAGGAAATGAGCATGGTTACTTCATAAAAGGTAAGGTTGTTGTTGCGGCTACCACACCGGATATGATGGAGCAGTATATTGAAGATGACGATATGGTTATCTTAGGAGACCGTTATGAATCACAGTTCTGTGCATTGGAAATGAATGCAAGCTGTGTGATTGTCTGTTCCGGAGCGAAGATTACAAAGACCATTGTGCAGCTTGCAGAAGAGAAAGACTGTATGCTTATCAGCACACCATATGACACATTTACCGTGGCGCGTTTGATTAATCAGAGTATGCCGATTAAATATATTATGAAAAAGGAGCATCTGATTACATTTGAATTAGAGGATTATGTGGATGATGTGAAAGAGACTATGTCTAAAGTGCGTCATCGTGATTTTCCGGTACTGGATGAGAATGGAAAATATGTCGGTATGTTTTCCAGACGAAATCTTTTAAATTTACAGAAAAAACAGGTGATCCTTGTTGACCATAATGAAAAATCCCAGGCAGTAGATGGAATCGAAGATGCAGAAATCTTAGAAATTATTGACCATCACCGACTGGGCAGCCTTGAGACGATTGCTCCGGTATTTTTCCGGAACCAGCCACTGGGCTGTACTTCAACGATTATTTATCAGATGTATCAGGAAAAGGGAGTAATCATTGATAAAAAGACAGCCGGAATTCTTTTGGCAGCAATTATTTCAGATACCTTGATGTTCCGTTCACCGACCTGTACACAGATGGACCGGGCAGCAGCAGAAGCACTGGCGAAGATTGCAGAAGTAGATATTGAAGAGCTGGCCAAGAAGATGTTTGAAGCCGGCAGTGATTTTAAGAAAAAGACAACAGAAGAACTGTTTTATCAGGATTTTAAAACCTTCCATACCGATGAATTTGATTTTGGTGTAGCACAGCTTAGTGCCATGAGTGACGTGCAGCTTGGCATGGCGAAGAAGAAGCTGCAGCCATATCTGGAAATTGCATTGGGAGAGCAGAAACTGGATGCCGTATTTGTGATGCTGACGGACATTCTGGATGAGAATTCGGAAGTAATCTATGCCGGAGCACAGGCAGGCAGCCTTTTAAAGGAGTGCTTTGGAGAGCCGGATGAATCAGGCAGCTTTTACTTAAAGGGAGTAGTATCCCGTAAGAAACAGATGATTCCAACATTAATGGCAGGATTGCAGCAAGCGTAAATGCTTACGGCAGGATGATAGCAGGTATAAATGCCCATATCAGAGACAGAAAAAAGATAACAACTTATACAGGAGAATTGAAATGGCGAAAGAAACATGGAAGCCGGGTAATATGTTATATCCGGTTCCAGCAGTGATGGTAAGCTGCCAGAGACCGACAGAAAAACCGAATATTATTACGGTAGCGTGGGCAGGGACGGTATGTACGAATCCGCCAATGCTTTCCATATCTGTCCGCCCGGAACGATATTCCAATGGAATAATCGCGGAAACCGGCGAATTTGTTGTAAATCTTGTGACAAAGGATCTGGTCTGTGCCACAGATTATTGTGGCGTAAAATCCGGCCGTGACGTTGACAAGTTTGATGCCATGCATCTGACACCACTGAACCTTCCGCAGGTATCGGCACCGGGAATTGCAGAAAGTCCGGTAAACATTGCCTGCAAGGTAAGCCAGATATTACATCTTGGAAGCCATGATATGTTTCTGGCAGATGTAGTAGGCGTTACCGTTGATGATTCCTATATGAATGAAAAAGGTAAATTCGAACTGAATCAGAGCGGGCTGGTGACTTATTCCCATGGAGAATATTTTCTGCTGGGTAAGAAGCTTGGAAGCTTTGGTTACAGCGTAAAGAAGCAGAAGCCTTCAAAGAATGGCAGAAAGAAGAAAGCGAAGTAAAAGAGCGAAATAAAAAAGAATAAAATAAAAAGAACAAAATAACTGAAAATATAAGAAATTATAGAAAGCGGAACAGAGAGAAAAATCTTCTCGTTGTTCCGCTTTTTGAATAACATTTATTTTAGATATTTATTTTAAAAGTAAATCCATCAGACAGGCAAATACATCATCTGCCTGATTCTGCCAGTTGGTGCAGATGGCTTCCGCCTGTTCCTTTGTCTGGACAGTTAAAGTAAAATCAAGGCGGGTACGGCCTTTTTCCCGGAGCTGGCATCGCACACCGTATTCCTGTTCCGGTGTTTTGTAATAATCGGATAGATATGCATTTTCTGTTTTAATGGCAAGCTTATTTGCCTGAAAATAAGCAGCAATATCTTCTTCAATAGAAGGGGATATTTTGTCATGAAAAAAATGCAGCGTTTCTTTTCCTGCAGGAGTAATGATATACCGTGTACTGTTGTGGGTGTTTTCCGTACGGACAAGCCCGGAATCCATCAGGTCATGAATGACCTGCTGAATCGTAAAGTAGTCGGTATATTCCCTGTCTAAAAAGAAATCTGAAATCTGCGCATTGGACAATGGAAAATCAATATGTTCAAGCATGTGCAGAATAATTAATTTATATAAAGTAGCTGGTTCAGCCATAAAATCACCTCTTAGTTGCTAAGCGTCCCTGGTAAGTATTCCGCTCTTTTAAGCGGCGGTGAATCTGATTTAAAACAGTCCGTTTTCCGGTGCTCCACATCGGCGCAATCAGTAAATCCTTCGGACCATCGCCGGTAATCCGGTGAATCACCATTTCCGGCGGCAGAAGCTCCAGACAGTCAATAATCATTTCACAGTATTCATCCATGGAAAATACCGGAAAATGCGTCTTTTCGTAATAAGCGGCTAAATCGGTGCCGGATAATACATGAAGCAGCTGTAGTTTGATTCCCCAAACCGGGAGATTTGCAATTGCCTGAACGGAAGCAGACATCATTTCTCTGGTTTCGTGGGGCAGTCCTAAAATCAGATGAACAATCACCTTGATAGAAAGGGCGTGAAGGGCGAAGAGACTCTTTTGAAAAGTCTCATAAGTAAAGCCGCTTCGTGTAAACACTCTGGTGTCATCATGGATTGTCTGTAAACCAAGTTCCACCCAGACGGTTTTCTTTTCATTGATTTCGGCAAGCAGTAAAAGAATCTCAGGCTGCAGACAGTCAGGTCTTGTGGCAATGGAAATAATAACCACATCCGGGTCATTTACTGCCTGCATATAAAGATCCCGCAGGTGTTCCACAGAACCATAAGTATTCGTGAATGCCTGAAAATATGCAATGAATTTGTTACATTTTCTTTTTGCTCTCAGAATCCTTTTTTCAGTTTCTAATTGCTCTGTGATAGAAAGTGTGGGAGAGGCGGCGAAATCTCCGGAACCACCGGCAGAGCAGAAAATACAGCCTCTGGTATCTAAGCGTCCGTCACGGTTGGGACAACTGAGTCCGGCATTTAATGCAATCCGGTATACCTTTTCGTGATATGTATTTTTTAAATAGTAGTCCAGAGAGTGGTAGCGCTTCTCCCCCCACAGTGTAATCGTGCCGTTTTTCATTAGCGGATGTGTGATTTGACCGCCTGGCTTACCACTTCGGCAACACGCGGGTCAAATGCTTCCGGCATAATAAAGTCTTCATTTAATTCTTCATCAGATACTAACCCTGCAATTGCTTTTGCAGCAGCAAGCTTCATTTCTTCTGTAATCTGGGAAGCGTGTCCTTCTAAAGCACCTTTGAAGATTCCCGGGAAAGCAACAACGTTGTTTACCTGATTCGGGAAATCACTTCTTCCGGTTCCGACCACTTTAGCACCTGCAGCTTTGGCAAGGTCTGGCATGATTTCCGGAGTAGGATTTGCCATGGCAAAAAGAATGGCATCTTTATTCATGGATGCAACCATTTCCTGAGTCACGATATTTGGTGCGGAAACACCAACGAAGATATCAGCACCCTTTAATGCATCGGCAAGGGTACCGGATTCATTGGAAAGGTTGGTAACTTCGGTCATTTTCTTCTGCATCCAGTTTAAGTCAGGATAATCTTTGCCGATGATTCCCATGCGGTCACACATAATAACATTTTTAAAGCCGTAAGTCAGTAACAGTTTGGTGATGGCAACACCGGCAGAACCGGCACCATTTACAACAACGCGGCAGTTTTCTTTTTCTTTTCCGGTTACTTTTAATGCGTTGATGATTCCGGCAAGAACAACAATAGCAGTACCATGCTGGTCGTCATGGAAGACCGGAATATCAAGCATTTCCTTTAAACGCTCTTCAATTTCAAAACAACGTGGAGCGGAAATATCCTCTAAGTTGATGCCGCCGAATCCCGGAGCAATATTTTTAACAGTTTTTATAATTTCTTCGGTATCCTGTGTGTCAAGGCAGATTGGAACAGCGTTGACATTTCCGAATTCTTTAAACAGTACACATTTTCCTTCCATAACCGGCATGCCGGCTTCCGGACCGATATCGCCCAATCCCAAAACAGCTGTACCATCTGTTACAACTGCTACCAAATTGCCTCGTCTGGTCAGGTCATAGCTTTTGCTAATATCCTTTTGAATCTCCAGGCACGGCTGTGCAACACCAGGTGTGTACGCCAGGGACAGGTCATCGCTGGTTTCCAGCGGTGCACGCAATGTCACTTCAATTTTTCCTTGCCATTCCTGATGCAATCTTAAAGATTCTTTTGCGTAATCCATAGCGTTCTCCTTTTTATTGGCAGGCTTTCAAACCATCCGCTCGGGGCGGACGATGCGGTCAAATTCCTCCGGCTGCAGAAGCTCCAGCGCAGCGCAGGCCTCGCGCAGCGTCAGGTTTTCCGCGTATGCCTTCTTTGCGATCTTCGCGGCGTTTTCATAGCCGATGTGCGGGTTGAGCGCCGTGACGAGCATCAGCGAGCGGCGCACGTTCTCGTCCATCCTCTCCCGATTTGCGCGGATGCCGGACGCGCAGTTTTTGTCAAACGAAGCAATGGCCTCGCTCAGCAGACGGACGGACTGCAGAAAGTTATAGGCGCACACGGGCATAAAGACGTTCAGCTCAAAGTTCCCCTGCGACGCCGCTATGCCGACGGCGGCGTCGTTGCCCATGACCTGCACCGCCACCATCGTCACCGCCTCGCACTGGGTGGGGTTGACCTTGCCGGGCATGATGGAGGAGCCTGGCTCGTTCTCCGGGATATGGATCTCCCCCAGGCCGCACCGGGGGCCGGAGGCCAGCCAGCGCACGTCGTTGGCGATTTTCATCAGATCCGCCGCCAGGGCCTTGAGCGCCCCGTGGGCGAACACCAGCTCGTCCTTGCTGGTGAGGGCGTGGAACTTGTTGGGGGCCGTGACAAAGGCCTTGCCCGTCAGCTCCGATACCGCCTCGGCGACCGCCCGGTC
>ENA-OVGR01002385-OVGR01002385.1-human-gut-metagenome-genome-assembly--contig:-NODE-2385-length-11950-cov-4.330055_pt1 | contig 11950 bp, 10 predicted proteins | sample MGYA00237775_ERZ505429 | MGnify/ENA primary metagenome ERZ505429 (study PRJEB26158, sample SAMN06016345) | human gut metagenome | biome: human gut; feature: ankylosing spondylitis patient; material...
CCGGGCCGCCGTGTCGGATCCCCCGGTGCTGATCCTGGACGAGGCCACCTCCTCCGTGGACACCCGCACCGAGAAGCTTATCGGCCAGGGGCTGGACGGCCTGATGGCCGGGCGCACCGTGTTCGTCATCGCTCACCGGCTTTCCACCGTCCGCAACGCCAACGCCATCATGGTGCTGGAGCAGGGGCGGATCATCGAGCGGGGCGACCACCAGGAGCTGCTGGACCAGAAGGGGAAGTACTATCAGCTCTGCCACAACATGATCGAATTGACCTAACTGTTCACCGAAAACATCTGCGAGATATAATTGTTAACCGTTAATCTGCGGCGAAAGTTAGCGGATAAAAACAGCAGAAAATCCGGCGCAAGAGAATAAAAATACAAAGAAAATGGATAATTGTCATTTTTTTTGGAATATTCACAGAAAGTTTAATCTTAGTGTTGAAAAATCTACTGTTTCATGATACAATTAGGAAAACATTTTAATCCTGGGCGGCGATAAGTAAAATGCACAAAAACCGTCCGCCATCGGCGAACAGACTGGTGCGTAGTGGACAGCGAGCCGTGGACGCACCCAGCCGTCCCCAAAGGAAAGATCATGGCAGAAAAGAATAAAAAGCGCGGCGGACGCCGTGCCCATCTCAACGATTTCCATGTGAATCTTGCCGGTGATTATGTATATACCGGCGCCCACTACTCCTATGTGGACCAGGGCCGCAGCCGCGACCGGGTCCAGCGGGAGCTGCTGGGACTGAGCGTTGCCGTCGTGCTGGCCGTGGTGGCCGGCGGCTGCAGCGATGCCCCCGCCATGCTGAACTGCTGGTACGTGATCCTCCCCTATATCTGCGAGGCCGCTGCGGCGGTCAGCGTGATCTGGGCGGTGCTCCGGCTGCGGAAGGCGGAGGAACCCATCCGGGAGTACATTTATAAAAAGAGCGTGCAGGCGCTGCCCCACCGGGACATGCTCTGCATGATCTTCGCGGGCCTGGGCTTCGTGACCATGGTGCTGTACCTGGCCATGAACGGCTCCGGCGGCCGCGTGGCCTCTGTGATCGCCTACCTGGCGCTGAAGGCGCTGGTGGCCGGGGGAGCGTGGCTCCTGTGGCGGTATATGCTGACCCTGAAATGGGAAAAGCTCCCCGCCCGGGACTTGGATACGCCCCAGGCGTGATCCACCAATTTCTTTTCGTGAACTCCGGGCTTCTGCCCGCGTTCAAAAAAATTTAAGGAGGATTCCAATGAAGAAAGCTACCCGTATCTTGGCTCTGGTACTTTGCGCTGTCATGTGCCTGGGCCTGTTCGTTGGCTGCGGCAACAAAGGCAAGCAGAACAACGACACCCCGTTGGTCGTGGGTTATTCCCCGTTCAACAGCAAGTTCTCCCCCTTCTTCTCCGAGACCGCTTATGACCAGGACGTCTGGACCATGACCGCTATCGGTCTGCTGAACAGCGACCGTCAGGGCTCCATCATCATGAACGGCATCAAGGGCGAGACCAAGTCCTACAATGGCACCGACTACACCTACTATGGTCCCGCTGACTGCGAGATCAAGGAGAACACCGACGGCACCGTGGACTACAACTTCAAGCTGCGCGAGGACCTGAAGTTCTCCGACGGTGAGCCTATCACCATCGACGACGTCATCTTCTCCATGTACGTCCTGTGCGATCCTACCTACGACGGCAACAGCACCCTGTTTGCTCTGCCCATCGAGGGCATGGATGCTTACCGTTCCGGTATGGACACCCTGTACAACCTGATGCTGGCTGCCGGCCGCGACAACACCGACTTCACCAACAACAAGTGGACCGAGGAAGAGCAGACTGCCTTCTGGGCTGACGTGGATCAGGCCGGCGTGAAGTTCGTCCAGGACATCATGCAGTACTGCATTGCCGAGGGCGCTAACGCCGAGGGCGATTCCGTTGCCGCCTGCATGAAGAACTGGGGCTATGATCTGCCCGCCGATGCTACCGAGGCGGATGCTTTCAACGCCATCCTGGCTAAGTACGACACCCTGACCGAGGCTGTCGACACCGAGAAGGCCAACGCTACCTTCACCAGCCTTCTGAACGACTACGAGACCAAGTACACCAAGGGTATCGAGACCGGCACCTCCGCTGCCAACATCTCCGGCATCAAGAAGACCGGCGACTACAGCATGACCGTCTCCCTGACCCAGGTCGACGCCACCGCCATCTATCAGCTGGGTGTGACCATCGCCCCCATGCACTACTATGGCGACAAGACCAAGTACAACTACGAGAACAACCAGTTCGGCTTCGACAAGGGCGATCTGAGCACCGTCCGTGCCAAGACCACCACCCCCCTGGGTGCTGGCCCCTACAAGTTCATCAAATTCGAGAATGGTACCGTTAACTTCGAGGCTAACGATTCCTACTATCTGGGCGCCCCCAAGACCAAGTATGTCAACTTCCTGCAGACTCAGGAAGACGATAAGCTCAACGGCGTCGTCACCGGCACCGTGGATATCACCGATCCTTCCTTCAGCGCCACCACCGTGGACGCCATCAAGGCTGCCAACAAGAACGACGATGTCAACGGCCCCGCCATCACCACCGATACCGTGGATAACCTGGGCTATGGTTACCTCGGCATGAGCGCCAACACCATGAACGTCAACAAGGAGCCTGGCTCCGATGCCTCCAAGGCTTATCGTAAGGCTTTCGCCACCGTTCTGGCTGCTTACCGCACCGTCGCCATCGAGTCCTACTATGGCGAGCGCGCTTCCGTCATCAACTACCCCATCTCCAACACCTCTTGGGCTGCTCCTCAGGCTGCCGATCCTGGCTACAAGGTCGCTTTCTCTGTGGATGCTCAGGGTAAGGACATCTATACCTCCGACATGAACGACGAGCAGAAGTATGAGGCCGCCCTGCAGGCTGCCCTGACCTTCTTCGAGGCCGCCGGCTGCAAGGTCGAGAACGGCAAGGTCGTCTCCAACCCCGAGGGTGGTATGGATACCGCTAACTACGCCATCGAGCGCGAGGCCCTGATCCCCGCCGACGGCAAGGGCGATCACCCCTCCTTCATGATCCTCACCGAGGCCTCCAAGGCTCTGGAGAAGATCGGCGTGCACCTGATCGTCACCGACCTGTCCGACAGCACGCAGCTGTGGGATACCATCGAGGCCGACCAGGCTGACATGTGGGCTGCCGCTTGGGGCGCCACCCCGGATCCTGATATGTATCAGATCTACTTCTCCGGCATGGACGGCAAGGCTGCCGGCGGCTCCAACTACATGTACGACATCAACGATGCCGAGCTGAACCAGCTGATTCTGGATGCCCGCAATTCTCTGGACCAGAGCTATCGTAAGACTCTGTACAAGTCCTGCCTGGACATCATCGTTGACTGGGCCGTTGAGGTTCCTGTCTATCAGCGTCAGAACGCCATCATCTTCTCCACCCAGCGTGTCAACATGAACACTGTCACCCCCGACATCACCACCTTCTATGGCTGGCTGAACGAGGTCGAGAAGATCGAGCTGAACTGACAAAGTTCCGCACCCAAGACCTGTACGACAACATAGGTTAAGTCACAAGGTACGCCCCCGGCGGCTCCGGCCGCCGGGGGGTGCCCCGACTGCATATCAAGGAGCGACCCGGGCGGGGCCGGGGGTGTTGCTTGATGTGCAGTGGGTAGTCTATAGGGAGGGGCGGAACAGACGTGTTCCGCCAATCTGCATCACTGTATCATCAGATCGGAGGGTTATCAGTGCGCAAATACATCATCAAAAGAATTCTAATCTCAATCGTCATCCTGTTCCTTGTCGCATTCGTCATCTACGCATTGATGCGCTGTCTCCCCACGTCCTACGTGGAGGCTATGGCGCGTCAGAAGTCCATGCAGCCCGGTTCCAAGTCCTTTGAGGAGTGGATGGAGCAGCTCACCCACATGTACAACCTGGATGTGGGCATTATCCCCGGCTTCTTCAAGTGGCTGGGCCAGATGCTGACCTTCAAATTCGGCGACAGCTGGCTGTGGACCAAACCCGTCACGGAAGTATTCAACAACTGTGTGTGGATCTCCTTCTTCATGGGCCTTATCGCCTTCGTGCTGCAGATCATCATCGCGATCCCCCTGGGCGTCATTGCCGCCACCAAGCAGTACAGCAAGACAGACTATGTCATTTCGGTGCTGGCTCTGGCCGGTATTTCGCTGCCCACCTTCTTCTTTGCTTCTCTGCTGAAGCTGGTTTTCTCCGTGAGGCTGGGCTGGTTCGACCTGTATGGTCTCACTGGCCGCAATCACGAGCAGCTCTCGGCCTTCGCGAAGCTCCTGGACATGGGACATCATCTGGTTCTGCCCATCGTCACCCTGGTGGTTATCAGTGTCGGTTCCCTCATGCGTTACACCCGCACCAACATGCTGGAGGTGCTCAACGCTGACTTCATCCGCACGGCCCGGGCCAAGGGTCTGTCCGAGCGCAAGGTCATCTATCACCATGCGTTCCGCAACACCCTGATCCCCCTGGTCACCATCATCGGCGGTTCTCTGCCCGGCCTGTTCTCCGGTGCACTGATCACCGAGACGCTGTACTCCATCCCCGGCATCGGCTACATTTCCTACCAGTCCATGGTGGGCGGCGACATTCCGTTCTCCATGTTCTACCTGGTCTTTATGGCCGTGCTGACCCTGTTGGGTAACCTGATTTCTGATATTCTGTACGCCGTGGTCGATCCTCGCGTACGCATCGCTTAAGAAGGGAGGAGGAAGTAAAATGGCAGATCGCAAAGATAAGATCAATGAGCAGCAGGTCGAGCAGGAGATCCGTGAGGAGATCCGCGAGGAAATGAAGCACGCCGACCAGGAGCCTGCTCAGGAGCAGTATTCTCTGAACGATGACCGTCGTGTTAAGGTCCTTTCTCCCGGTATGCTGGTGGCCAAGCGCTTCATCCGCAACCGCATGGCCGTCACCGGTCTGGTCATCCTGGTTTTCATGTTCGTGTTTTCCTTCATCGGCGGCCTGATCTCCCCCTATGGTCAGGACCAGTTCTTCTACACCGATAAGACCATCCGCCGTGACTTCGGCGCGGCCAAGGAAAACACCGAGTTCCAGTACGCCAGCAACAACGACGAGGTGTTCGGCCTCACCGCCCAGGCCAGAGCTATGCTGGCCATCCAGCAGGGGAAGACCACCTTCTCCAACAAGAGCGACAACTTCACCCTGACCAAGGTTTCCGACGACTTCTATTCCGTGGAATACAACGGTCAGGTGGTGGGCTACGCCGGCAAGAAGCTGGTGAACGCCTCCGCCAAGGACAGCACCCTGTCCTTCGAGTTCAACTATCAGGCCCTGCTGGCCTCCGCCTCCGGCGCTAAGGAATTCACCGCCGACGGCGTAGCCTACACCCTGGCTGAGGATGGCAGCATCACCTCCCAGGACGGCGCCGATGTGGCCTATGTCAGCAACATCATCGTCAACGCCATTTCCCCCGACGTGTTCCTGAGCCGCGACTTCAAGGAGAAGCTGTATGCCGCCATTGCCACCGCTGAAAACGGCAAGGCTGCCTTCAGCTATACCGACGAGTCCCTGATCGTCGCCGAGGAGCCTGAGGAGGATCCCGACACCGAGGAGCCCTCCTCCGGCATCAACACCGAGGACCCCAACGCTCCCACCCAGGAGGATACTCCCACCAGCGCCACCGCTGAGTACGATCTGGAGTATGATCCCGCCACCATGAGCTGGAAGATCCTCCAGGAGAAGCCCAGCCGTCAGTACGATCAGTACTCCTTCCCCAGCAAGGACCACTGGCTGGGCACCGATATGTACGGTATGGATATGCTGACCCGCCTGATGTACGGCGGCCGTGTCTCCCTGCTGATCGGCTTCATCGTCATCATCATTGAGACCGTCATCGGCGTGATCTTCGGCGGTATCTCCGGCTACTTCGGCGGCTGGGTGGATAACCTGATCATGCGTATCGTCGATATCTTCTACTGCATCCCCTCCATGCCCATCATCATTATTCTGGGCGCGGCCATGGATGCATCCCGCGTGGACCCCACCATCCGAATGGTCTACTTAATGCTGATCCTGGGCTTCCTGGGCTGGGCCGGTATCGCCCGTCTGGTCCGCGGCCAGATCCTGTCCCTGCGTGAGCAGGAGTACATGACCGCCGCCGAGGCCTGCGGCCTCAGTGTGTCCCGCCGGATCTTCAAGCACCTGATCCCCAATGTCATTCCCCAGCTGATCGTCACCTGCACCATGGGCTTGGGCAGCGTCATCATCATGGAGGCTACCCTGTCCTTCCTGGGCCTGGGCGTCAAGTTCCCCTTCGCTTCCTGGGGCAATATCATCAGCGACGTCAATAACACCCACGTTCTGACCACCTATTGGTTCATCTGGATCCCCGCCGGCGTGCTGCTGCTGCTGACGGTTCTGGCATTCAACCTGGTTGGCGATGGTCTGCGGGATGCCTTTGACCCGAAGATGAAGCGCTGAGGAAGGAGGAGATCATATGGCTAAGAAAAACGAAAGCGGCTATCTGTCCGCCAAGGAGTCTCGCCGGATTTCCCGGGAGAACCGCAAGATCACGGACCAGTTTGAAAAGCTGCACAAGCGCAAGAACGTGCCTGAGGAGGAGTTCCTCACCCAGATGCACGACCAGAATAACTCCCTGGAGATCGAGAACCTGCATACCTACTTCTTCTCTGACGTGGGTACCGTCCGCGCCGTGGACGGCGTCTCCTTCGACGTGCCCATCGGCAAGACCGTGGGCGTGGTGGGCGAGTCCGGCTGCGGCAAGTCCGTTACCAGCCTGTCCATCATGCAGCTGCTCCAGCGGCCCCAGGGCCAGATCGTGGAGGGCGAGATTCGCCTGAATCTCGGCAACGGCAAGGCCTACGACATCACCAAGACCCCCATTGAGCAGATGCAGAAGCTCCGCGGCAACTACATGTCCATGATCTTCCAGGAGCCCATGACCAGCCTGAACCCGGTGTTCCGCATCGGCGCCCAGCTGGACGAGGTCATTGCCCTGCACGACGGTGAGGGTAAGACCCCCGAGGACATCAAGGCCCGCTCCATCCATCTGCTGGAGATGGCCGGCATCGCCAACAGCGAGGGCGTCTATAAGATGTACCCCCACGAGCTGTCCGGCGGTATGCGTCAGCGTGTCATGATCGCCATGGCCCTGTCCTGCAATCCCCGCCTGATCATCGCCGACGAGCCCACCACGGCTCTGGACGTGACCATCCAGGCCCAGATTCTGGACCTGCTGCGCAACCTGAAGGATAAGATCAACTCCTCCATCATGCTGATCACCCACGACCTGGGTGTCATCGCCGAGATGGCCGACTATGTGGTGGTCATGTACGCTGGCCGCGTGGTGGAAAAGGGCACCGCCCAGGAGATCTTCGCCAATCCCGCTCACCCCTACACCATCGGCCTGATGGCCTCCAAGCCCATGGTCGGTAAGAAGGTGGATAAGCTGTATTCCATCCCCGGCAAGGTCCCCAACCCCATCAACATGCCCAACTACTGCTATTTCAAGGATCGCTGCGAAATGTGCGTGGAAGGCTGCCAGGGTGAGTATCCTCACATGATCCAGCTGTCCCCCACCCATATGGTCAGCTGCTACCGTTACTACGGAAAGGAGGACGCTCAGAATGGCTGATGTCAAGAAGACCGCTGAGGAGCAGGTCCAGTACGATCCTCAGTATATCCTCCAGGTCAAGGACCTGAAGAAATACTTCCCCATCAAGGGTGGTATGCTCAACAAGACCGTGGGTTACGTGAAGGCCGTGGACGGCGTCACCTTCAACCTCAAGCGCGGCACCACCATGGGTCTGGTGGGCGAGTCTGGCTGCGGCAAGACCACCACCGGCCGCACCATCCTCCGTCTGTCCGGCGAAAAGACCGGCGGCCAGGTGCTGTTCAACGGCCAGGAGGTCTATGACCTCAACGCCAAGGAGATGCGCGACATGCGCACCAAGATGCAGATCATCTTCCAGGACCCCTTCTCCTCTCTGCAGCCCCGTATGCCCGTGGGCGAGATCATCGGCGAGGCCGTCCGTGAGCACGGACTGGTCTCCAAGGAGGAGTTCGACGACTACATCGACAAGGTCATGGACGACTGCGGCCTGCAGTCCTTCCACAAGGACCGCTATCCCCACGAGTTCTCCGGCGGCCAGCGCCAGCGTATCTGCATCGCCCGCGCTCTGGCTCTGAAGCCCGAGTTCATCGTCTGCGATGAGCCCGTTTCCGCTCTGGACGTGTCCATCCAGGCCCAGATCATCAACCTGCTGAAGGAGCTCCAGGAGCAGTACAAGTTCACCTACCTGTTCATCTCCCACGACCTGTCCGTGGTGGAGCACATCTCCGACACCGTGGGCGTCATGTACCTGGGCAACCTGGTGGAATACGGCGCCACCGAGGATATCTTCAAGAATCCTCTGCACCCCTACACCAAGGCCCTGTTCTCCGCCATCCCCGTGCCGGACCCCACGGCCAAGATGAACCGCATTGTGCTGGAGGGTTCCATTCCTTCCCCCGCCAATCCCCCCGCAGGCTGCAAGTTCCACACCCGCTGTGCCCAGTGCATGGAGCAGTGCAAGACCGAGGTGCCCGAGCAGCGTGAGATCGAGCCTGGCCACTTCGTGGTCTGCCACCTGTACGACCAGAAGTAATGGCCAGGAAGGAAAAACACTGGGAGGACGACGACGGCCGCACCATAGCGGACATGTCCCAGGTGAAGCGCCCGTCGCTGTTCGGCAATCTGCCCGGCAGCGCTTACCAGCGGGAGGAGCAGCCGGAGGAGCGGGAGGAAGCCAAGAAATCTCCCCCCTGGGTTGACGATTCCCTGAGCAAGCAGGACCGGCACGCTTTCTTCTTCGGAACCATGAAGGCGTCGCTGCTGATCTGTGCGGCTTACCTGGTGGGATTCGGAGTGTTTATCCTGATTCTGACGCTTCTGTTCCGCTGACTGCGGAAAGATCAGACCCCAAAAGGGGCGTCCTCCAGCCGGAGGACGCCCCTTTTTATACGCATTATCGAAAAATGGGAGGATTATCATGATTTCATCCATGCTGCAATACATTCAGAAAAGCCCCGACTGCTTCCACGCGGTGGAGAATCTCCGGCAGCGTCTGCTGTCCGAGGGTTACACCCAGCTGACGGCAGGGGAGTGGACCCTGACCCCCGGCGGGAAGTATTTTGTCACCAAGAACGGATCCTCGCTGATGGCCTTTCGTGTACCCCAGGACCGTCCCACGGGCTTTGTGCTGACCGCCAGCCACTCCGACTCTCCCTGCTTCCGCCTGCGGGATCACGCGGAGCTTGCCGGCGAGTTTGTCCGCCTGTCCGCCGAGCGCTACGGCGGCATGATCAACGACTGCTGGCTGGACCGCCCCCTGAGCGTGGCCGGCCGGGTGCTGGTCCGCCGGGAAAACGGCCTGGATATGCGCCTGGTGGATATGAAGAAGGACATGGCCCTGATCCCCCGGGTGGCCATCCACCTGAACCGGGACGGCAACAATGGAACCAAGTATAACCCCGCCCAGGACCTGGTGGCCCTGTACGCCGGCGGGGAGCAGAAGGGCAGCTTCGACCGGGAGATCGCCGCCGCCGCCGGGTGCCAGCCGGAGGACATCGTGGCCCGGGACCTGTTCCTGTATAACAACCAGCCCGGCACCGTCTGGGGCCCGGCAGGGGAGTTCCTGTCCGCCCCCCGGCTGGATGACCTGGCCTGTGTGTTCGCTTGCACCCAGGGCTTCCTGACCGCCCATGAGACCACCGCCATCCCGGTGCTGTGTGTGTTCGACAACGAGGAGATTGGCTCCGAGACCAAGCAGGGCGCGGCCTCCGCCTTCCTGCCGGAGACGCTGACGGCCATCACCACCGCCCTGGGCCTCACCTCCGGGGACTATCGCCGCCTGGTGGCCAACAGCTTCCTGCTGTCCTGCGACAACGGCCATGCCCGCCACCCCAACCACCCGGAGCTGGCGGACGCCAACGAGGCCCCGGTGCTCAACGGCGGCGTGGTGGTGAAGCACTCCCCCCGCTATGCCACCGATGCCGTCTCCGCCGCCGCCTTCCAGGAGATCTGCCGCCGGGCTCAGGTGCCCACCCAGCACTACGCCAACCGTCCCGACCAGGCCGGCGGCGCCACCCTGGGGAACATCGCCAACACCAAGCTGCCGGTGAACACCGTGGACATCGGCATGGCCCAGCTGGCCATGCACTCCTGCTTCGAGACCATGGGCAGCCGGGATGTGGCCCACTTCGTCCGGGCGGTCACCGCCTGCTACGAGGCCGCTCTGACCTTCACCGACACCCAGGTGACTCTGGGCTGAGCCGCATTTTTCACCCCAAAAGAGGGCTGTCTCGTCACGAGACAGCCCTCAGCTTGTCAAAGAAAGCCTCGCAGAGTTTGCCGCCCGCAGGCGGCAAAGCAAGTTTGGCCCGTTTTTTGCGGCGGCGCCCCCCAAGGGGACTTCCGTTGGGCGTGTACGTCGAAAAAAACACTTCTCAGTCTGCAAGTGTGGAATTTGTTCGCTTTCAGCGAACAAATTATGCGCGCGGCAGACTGCAAGCCTTTTGTCAAAAAAGGGCTTTGCCCTTTTTGACAGTCATAAAGAGGGCTGTCTCGTCACGAGACAGCCCTCTTTGTATGTATTTTGATGAGATAGCACAGGAGGAAGGAATCAAAGACCTCCGTTTTCCTCCTGCAAATAGCCGAACTCCTCCTGAAACAGGTCATCGGCATAGGCCCGCAGCTTCCGGCAGTAGTCGTCATAGGCCGCCATCATCCGCACGGCCTCCGGCGTCAGCTCCGCGCCGCCGCCGCCCCGTCCGCCGGTGACGGAGTGCAGCAGAGGAAAGCCCAGGGCCTCCTGAGCCTTTTTGGTAATGGTCCACGCCTTGGAATAGGCCATGTTCATGGACATGGCTGCCGCCCGCAGCGAGTGCAGCTCCTGCACCTTCCGCAGCAGCTGCGCCATTCCCGGCCCGAAGCACTTCTCTCCGCAGAACAGCCGGACCGTCAGGTTGTACGTCATTTTCTCATCCATGCCCCTATTGTACCAGCTTCCGGGGGCCCCGTCAACCTTGACGCAGCCGCAAAAACGTGTTATTCTTGGGAAAACGGCAAGAAATCGAGGAGCTTTTATGAAAATTCTCATTCGCGGCGCCGGGGACATCGCCACCGGCATCGCCCTGCGCCTGTACCGGGCCGGGATGCAGGTGGTCATGACCGACCTGCCCGCCCCCACGGCCATCCGCCGGACGGTGTGCTTTTCCCAGGCCATTATCCTGGGGGAGATGACGGTGGAGGACGTCACCGCCCGCCGGGCGGAGACCCCGGACCAGGCGGAGGCCCTGCTGGCCCAGGGGCTGATCCCGGTGCTGGCGGACCCGGACTGCACCTGCCGCACCCGCCTGCGGCCCGACGCCCTGGTGGACGCCATTCTGGCCAAGCGCAACCTGGGCACGAAAATGGACGATGCGCCTATTGTCGTGGGCATCGGTCCGGGCTTCACGGCGGGAGAGGACTGCCACGCCGTGGTGGAGACCATGCGGGGCCACACCCTGGGCCGGGTGATCTACCGGGGCAGCGCCCTGCCCAACACCAACATTCCCGGCCTCATCGGCGGATACGCTGGGGAGCGGGTGCTGCGGGCCCCGGCTGATGGGATTTTCTGCCAGAAGCTGGAAATCGGCGCGGTGGTCCGGGCCGGAGACGTCGCCGGAGAGGTGGCGGGCCAGCCCATGAGATGCACCATTGACGGCGTACTGCGGGGCATTCTGGCCGATGGAACGCCGGTTTTCCGGGGTATGAAGGCCGGAGACGTGGACCCCCGGTGCAAGCCGGAGTACTGCATCACCGCCTCGGACAAGGCCCTGGCGGTAGGCGGCGGCGTGCTGGAGGCATTGCTGCACCTGCATCATCAGCACCCCAAAACAGGAAAATAATGGTTATCCTTCAA
>ENA-OVGR01002388-OVGR01002388.1-human-gut-metagenome-genome-assembly--contig:-NODE-2388-length-11933-cov-8.271847_pt1 | contig 11933 bp, 9 predicted proteins | sample MGYA00237775_ERZ505429 | MGnify/ENA primary metagenome ERZ505429 (study PRJEB26158, sample SAMN06016345) | human gut metagenome | biome: human gut; feature: ankylosing spondylitis patient; material...
CCGTGGAGGATGGCCGCAAGGTGGCCTTCAGCGGCCGCAGCATGGTCAACAATACTGCCATGGCCCAGGAGCTGGGCTATATGCACATCCCGGAGGGCACCCTCATCAGCGTGGACGAGCTGAACCAGTACCCGCCGGAGCAGGTGGTGCTGATCACCACCGGCAGCCAGGGCGAACCCCTGAGCGCACTGAGCCGCATGGCCTCCTGCAGCCACCGTCAGGTGCGTGTGGGTCCCGGCGACTTCATCATCATCTCCGCCAACCCCATCCCCGGCAACGAGAAGAGCGTGACCAAGATCGTGAACGGTCTGCTGCTGCTGGGCGCAGAGGTCATCTACGAGAGCATGTACGACGTGCACGTTTCCGGCCACGCCTGCCAGGAGGAGCAGAAACTGATGCTCACCCTGACCAAGCCCAAATATTTCCTGCCGGTGCACGGCGAGTACAAGCAGCTCAAGAAGCACGCCCTCACGGCGGCCAGTCTGGGCATCCCCACCAGCAACATCCTGATCGCGGAGAATGGTTCCAACGTTATCCTCAGCCAGGACGAGATGAAGCTGGGCGAGCCGGTGACCGCCGGTGCCGTCATGGTGGACGGCCTGGGCGTGGGCGATGTGGGCAACGTGGTCCTGCGGGACCGCAAGCACCTTTCTGAGGACGGCCTGGTGATCATCGTGGCTACGGTGGACAGCAAGACCGGCAAGGTGCTGGCCGGGCCGGACCTCGTGAGCCGCGGCTTCGTGTATGTGCGCGAGAACGAGAGCCTGATGGACGGTGCCCAGAGCATCGTGGAAAACGCACTGGAACGCTGCGTGGACGAGCATGTGCGCGACTGGAACAGCGTCAAGACCCGCGTGCGGGAGGCGTTGAGCAGCTATATTTACCGGCGCACCAAGCGCAGCCCCATGATCCTGCCCATCCTGATGGAGGTATGAGCAGGGCGCGCCGCCGGGCGGCACAGCATATGACCGGGAGGCAGAAAAGCAGATGAAACAGAAACCGAGATGGACCATGGAGATGCTGACCGCAGCGCTGGCGGTGCTTTGCGCCCTGCTCACGCTGGTCCTGCTGATCCAGCGGCCCAGCATCTGGCCGGTACTGCTGGCACTGGTGGTGGCGTGGGGCATCTGCATGGCGGCGTTCCGCTACCAGCTGCGCCGCTGGCTGTCCCGCTGGGTGCGCGGCGACAACTTTGAAAAATCCAAAACAAAATTCAGTCTGGAGCAGCTCTCACAGCCGACGGCTCTGCTGTCCGGCGAAACGGTGCTGTGGTACAACGAGCAGTTCCGTGCCCGTCTGCTGGGCGGGCAGGATATGCTGACCAGCCGGGTGCAGAAGGTACTGCCCGGGCTGGACCTGCAGCAGTGCCGCACCCAGCAGGGCCAGCTGCTGACGCTGGCGGACGGCTTCTGGAGCGTGCACAGCTCCACGGTGCCCGGCGGGGCCGAGTGCATGACCCTGCTGGTGCTGAACGAGGAGACCGCCCTGCGCAAGATCGAAGCGGAGTACAAGGCCAGCCGCCCGGGCTATCTGGTGTTTCTGGTGGACGGCTATGACGATGTGTTCGGCGACATGCTGGACAGTGAGCGCGCCCGCCTGCTGGAGGGCATCAACCGCATCCTGGAAGATATGATCGGCCGGGGCAGCGGTTTTCTGCGCCGGGTGGCCAGCGGCCGCTACATCGCCGTGGTGGAAGAGCGCCAGATGGAGCAGTTTGCCAAGCGCGGCTATGACGTGCTGGACAAGATCCGGGCCCTGGACCCCAGTGTGAACCTGTCACTGTCCATTGGCATCGGCCGTGGGGCCAAGACCCTGCGGGAAGCCCAGGACATGGCCGTGCAGGCGCTGGACATGGCGCAGGGGCGCGGCGGTGATCAGGCCGCCGAGATGACGCCGGACGGCTTTACCTTTTACGGCGGCGTGAGCCATGGCGTAGAAAAGCGCAGCAAGGTGCGCAGCCGCATTGTGGCCGACCAGCTGGTCAAACTCATCAAGGAAGCGGACCATGTGGTCATCATGGGCCACCGCATGAGCGATCTGGACGCCATTGGTGCCGCCGAGGGCGTATTGCGCATCTGCAAGATCTGCGACGTCCCGGCGGTGATCGCCGTGAAGCGGGACGCCACGCTGGCGGGCAGCCTGATCGACGCGCTGTGCAGGGCGGGCCAGAAGGATGACTTCATCGACCCGAAGGACGCACTGCCCATCATCTCCAAGCGCACCCTGTGCGTGGTGGTGGATACATACCAGGTGGGCCTTGTGGAAAGCAAGGAGATCCTGGAAAAATGCGGTAAGGTGGCTGTCATCGACCACCACCGCAAGGGTGTGGGCTACATCCAGAACCCGGATCTGGTCTGCCACGAGCCCTATTCCTCCTCGGCCAGTGAGCTGGTCACCGAGCTTTTGCAGTATGTGGGCGACCGCGACGACAAGCCCAACCGGGTGGAAGCCGAGGGCCTGCTCTCCGGCATCCTGCTGGACACGCAGGACTTTACCCTGCACACCGGCGTGCGTACCTTTGAAGCCGCTGCGGCCCTGCGCCGTTACGGTGCCGAGACGGAGCGGGTGCGTCAGCTGTTTGACGTGACCATGGTGGAATATGCGGCCAAGGCCGAACTGGTGGAGCGGGCACGGATGTACAAGAACTGCGCCATCTCGGTGGGCGGCGAGATCGCCCCGGAGGCCCGTGTGGCCATCGCGCAGGCCGCCAACGACCTGCTGCGCATCCAGGGCGTGGACGCCAGCTTTGTGGCGGTGCAGGTGGGCACCGGGGTGAACATCTCGGCCCGCAGCCTGGGTGCCGTGAACGTGCAGGTGATCATGGAAGCACTGGGCGGCGGCGGCCACCAGACCATGGCAGCGGCACAGCTCAAGCACATCACCCCGGAGGCGGCCCGCTCCCGCATCGAGACGGCCATTGACAACTACTGGGCATCCCAGAAAAAGAGCGGTGCCGAAGAAAAATGAGAGTGAGAGGTTCTTCCCATGAAACAGTATGATTACCTGATCGTCGGTGCGGGCCTGTATGGTGCCGTGTTTGCCCACGAGGCAAAGAAGGCCGGCAAGAAGTGCCTTGTCATCGACAAGCGCAGCCACATTGCGGGCAACATCTACACCGAGCCGGTGGAGGGCATCAATGTGCACCGCTACGGTGCCCACATCTTCCACACCAACAACAAGACCGTGTGGCAGTATGTGAACCAGTTTGCGGAGTTCAACCGCTACACCAACAGCCCGGTGGCCAACTACCATGGCGAGATCTACAATCTGCCCTTCAACATGAACACCTTCAACAAGATGTGGGGTGTGGTGACCCCCGCCGAGGCAAAGGCCAGGATCGAGCAGCAGAAGGCGGAGGCAGGCATCACCGACCCGCAGAATCTGGAAGAGCAGGCCATCAGTCTGGTGGGCACCGACATCTACGAAAAGCTCATCAAGGGCTACACCGGCAAGCAGTGGGGCCGCCCCTGCACCGAGCTGCCGGCCTTTATCATCAAGCGTCTGCCGGTGCGTTTTACCTACGACAACAACTATTTCAACGCCCTGTATCAGGGCATCCCCAACGGCGGCTACACCGCCATGGTGGAAAACATGCTGGAGGGCACCGAGGTGCGCCTGAATGTGGACTATTTGGCTGACCGTGAGGCGCTGAACGCGCTGGCCGACAAGGTGGTGTACACCGGTCCGGTGGATGCCTACTTTGGCTACCGTCTGGGGGCTTTGCAGTACCGCAGCGTCCGCTTTGAGACCGAGGTGCTGGACACCGACAACTATCAGGGCAACGCCGTGGTGAACTACACCGATGCCGAGACCCCCTACACCCGCATCATCGAGCACAAGCACTTCGAGTTCGGCACCCAGCCCAAAACGGTCATCAGCCGGGAGTACAGCGCCGAGTGGAACAAGGGCGACGAGCCGTACTACCCGGTCAACGACGCCAAGAACGGTGCTCTGTACGCCGAATACAAGCAGCTGGCCGACGCCGAGCCGGGCGTAATCTTCGGCGGCCGCCTGGGCGAGTATAAGTACTATGATATGGACAAGGTCATCGAGGCGGCACTCGATGTGGTGCAGAAGGAACTGGCGTAAAAGCCTGACCGTTTAGAATGGCCGCCGCGTGTGCTCTGGCCAGAAATAGCGGAAATAAATTGGATTTTTGCACTTCCGGAACGCCTGCGGGCGTTCCGGAAGTGCATTTTTCACAAGAGGGGCCGGAGAGAAAACATTCTGCACAACTTTTTGCAGGGAGAAGTTATCAACGGCAGCAGCTCCTTGCGTGAAAGGGTGTTTGGAGCAGCCCGCAGGCTGCGACAAACACGAAATAAATCATAAACTTCCGATGAATATGGTCAGAGCGAAGCGGAGACCATTTTAAATGGTTGGCTGCCCCTCTTGCTCAAAGCCGACAAATGCGCTATACTATAAACACAAGAACGGCACCGGGGTTCCGGTGAAAAGTGAGGGATAAACATGAAAGTGATTCTCAAGCAGGATATCAAGGGCATTGGCAAAAAGGACGAGATCCATGAGGTGTCCGACGGCTACGCCCGCAACTACCTGTTCCCGCGCAAGCTGGCGGCTGTGGCCGATGCCAGCGCTGTGAACGTGGCCCGCGGCAAGGAAGCCGCAGCCGATTTCCATGAAGCTGAGAATGTGGCCGCTGCCAAGGCACTGGCCGCCAAGATCGAAGGCAAGACCGTGACCATCAAGGCCAAGGGCGGTGCCTCCGGCCGTCTGCACGGCAAGGTCACCGGCAAGGAAGTGGCCGAGGCTCTGGCACAGCTGGCCGGTGCTCCCATCGACAAGAAGAAGATCGAGATGGAGACCCGCGACATCAAAGATGCCGGTGTGTTCAACGGCAAGGTGCGCCTGCATGTGGGCGTTGTGGCTTCCTTCAAGATCCAGGTGGAAGTGGAACAGGCCTGATCTGTCTGCTGTCTGCGCCCCCTCAAAGCAGGGGGCGCTTTTTGGCTTTTCCGGGAGGAACGGAAAATGAAGCAAGTACAAAAGAAGCATTCCGCGTGGCTGCAGACCCTGCTGACCGTGGTGCTGTCGGTACTGATCGCGTCAGCGGTCTGGATCGGCCGGTATGGAGTGCCGCTGCTGGGGCTGCCCAAGGCGGAGGATGTGCAGAGCGTCACCCTGGTGAGCCTGGACAGCGGTTCCGTTACGGTCACGGACACTGAGAATGTTGAGCTGCTGGTCAAAGCGGCCAACCTGCTGAACTATAAGCTGGGGGCGCCGGACACCACAGACCCGGAACTGACCGTGACCTATACCCTGAAAAACGGGGAAGTCCGGGTGCTTTCCGCCAGCCGCACGACCATGTGGTGGAAGGGCAGAGCACATCCGCTCAGGCAGCCGGAGGTGTTCTGCAATATTGTGGACGGCCTGTTTCTGGACGGATACGACAACAATGCAAAAGGATAAAGGACCATGCCGAACGAACGACATTATAACAACGAACTGAATCTGGAGAGCGTGGGCATCAACCAGCCGTTCAACATGCAGGCGGAGCAGAGCGTGCTGGGCGCGGTGCTGCTCAAGCCCGACACCCTGACCGACCTGGTGGAGATCATCAAGCCGGAAATGTTCTATACCCGGCAGAACGCGCAGATCTGGAGCGAGATGCTGCGGCTGTTCACCAACGACCAGACCATTGACTTTGTGACCCTGCTGGATGCGGTCATCTCGGACGGAGTGTTCCCCAGTGCGGACGAAGCCAAGGTGTACCTGACCGGTCTGGCCGAGACGGTGCCCAGCATCTCCAACGTGAAGGCCTACGCCCAGATCGTGCAGGAAAAGTATCTGGTGCGCCAGCTGATGGACGTGGCCAAGGATATCCTGCAGGACGCCGGGGACGAGCCGGACGCCGACCTGCTGCTGGAAAATGCCGAGCAGCGCATCTACGAGATCCGCTCCGGCCGGGATTCCAGCGCCCTGACCCCGCTTTCCTCCAGCATGGTGGAGACCCTGACCAACCTACAGAAGATCAGCGGCCCGGATGCCGACAAGTACAAGGGCATCCCCACCGGGTTCCGCCTGCTGGACACGGTGCTCACCGGCCTTGGCCGTGGTGACCTGATCATCCTGGCCGCCCGCCCCGGCATGGGCAAGACCAGTTTTGCGCTGAACATCGCCACCCGCGTGGCCATGCAGCAGAAGGTGCCGGTGGCCATCTTCAGCCTGGAAATGACCAAGGAGCAGCTCACCAACCGCATCCTGTCCGCCGAGGCCGGCATCGACAGCCAGGCTTTCCGCACCGGTGCCCTGCGCGCCGAGGACTGGGAGTATCTGGCGCTGGCTACTGAAAAACTCCACGATGCACCGATCTATATGGACGATACCTCCGGCATCACCATCACCGAGATGAAGGCCAAGATCCGCCGGGTGAACCAGGACCCCACCCGCCCCAACGTAGGTCTGATCGTCATCGACTATCTGCAGCTGATGACCACCGGCCAGCGCACCGAGAACCGCGTGCAGGAAATCAGTTCTATCACCCGGAACCTCAAGATCATGGCCAAGGAAATGAACGTGCCCATCATCGCGCTGAGCCAGCTGTCCCGTGCGGTGGAAAAGCAGGGCAACAACTCCAGCCACCGGCCCCAGCTGTCCGACCTGCGTGATTCCGGTTCCATCGAGCAGGACGCCGACTGCGTCCTGTTCTTGTACCGCGATTCCTATTACGCCAGCCAGAACCCGGACGGTGCCGAGGTGGATGCCGACACGGCCGAGTGCATCGTGGCCAAGAACCGCCATGGTGAGACCAGTACCGTGCCGCTGGGCTGGGACGGTGCCCACACCCGCTTCATGGATGTGGATTTCAAGCGCTGAACCGATGAAAAACGAGAAAGACTGCCGGGCTGCGGTGCGGGATTTCTGCCTGCAGAACCGGCTTTTGTGTCCGGGGCAGCCGCTGCGGCTGGCGGCGGCGGTTTCCGGCGGGGCCGACAGCATGGCGCTGCTGCGGGTACTGCTGGAACTGCGGGAAGCTTTTGAGTATCCCCTTACGGCCTGCCATGTCAACCATGGCCTGCGGGGTGAGACTGCGGACCGGGACGAAGCCTTTGTCCGGGCCGAGTGTGCCCGGCTGGGGGTGCCGCTGACAGTCTTCCACCCGGCAGATGTGGGAATGGCTGTGCCGCCCCATGCCGGGGAGGACTGGGCCCGCAAACTCCGCTATGCCTGCTTTGCCCAACTGCTGGCAGGCGGGATAGACTGCATTGCAACGGCCCATACTGCTACTGACCAGGCCGAGACCCTGTTGTTCCGGCTGGCCCGGGGTACCGGGCTGCACGGGGCAGGGGGCATCCGGCCCAGGCGGCCCGGCTACTGCCGCCCGCTGTTGGGCCTGACCCGGGCCGAGACCGAAGCGCTCTGCGCCGCCTTTGAGCAGGGCTGGGTGACGGACGAGACGAATGCCTCCGATGCCTACGCCCGCAACCGGCTGCGCCACGCGGCGCTCCCGGCCCTGGGGCCGTTCCGGCCCTGCGCAGCGTCAACGCTGCGGCAGAGGAGAATCTGGCCCGCTTCTGTGAAAAGGCGGCCCGCGCGGATGCGTACTTTGCCCGGCAGGCAGAACAGCTGCTTTCCATCGCGCGTCTGGATGCAGCCCAGACTGCCCGTAAGGCCCCGGAAGCCAAGGCAGCATGGCGGCTGGAGCCGCTGCAGGGCGCGGACCCGCTCATTCTGGAAGCGGCGCTCCACAGCCTTGTTGCCCCGGTGCGGGATGCCGAGGAAAAGTACATCCGCCTGCTGGCAGAGCTGGTGGAGCAGGGGAGCGGGGCGGTGCAACTGACCGATATGGTCCGCTTCTGCGCAGGCAGCGGGATGCTCTGGCAGGAAGAGGGCCGGCCGGAAGCGGCTGCGGTCCCTGCGTTTTCGCTGCCGTTTGCCCCTGCCGATGGGGCGGAATTTTCCTTGCCCGGAGGCCAAACCCTGAAAACACGGCTTTTTGTAAGCGGTTTTCGAGAAAAAACACAGGGTGTTCATAAAAAAGACTTAAAAAATCGGGCGGATTATGCTAGAATAACCTTGTTATATTCTGCCCTTACGCTGCGCACCCGTCAACCGGGAGACCGGTTCCGGCCTGCGGGGCGGGGGCTGAGCAAGCCCCTGCGCAAATGGATGAATGAGGCAGGCATTCCTGCCGGAATACGAGAGGGCCTGCCGCTGCTGGCGGCGGGCAGCGAGATCCTGTGGGTCTGTGGGGAGGGCTTTGCCGAGGGGCTGGCCCCGGACGAGGAGACTGTACAGATCTTGCAGTTGGAATTGGAAAATGGAGGAACAACCCATGAGCATGAATGACGATATCAAGAACATCCTGGTCAGTGAGGAAGCACTGAAAGCCAAGGTTGCCGAACTGGGTGCACAGATCAGCAGGGATTACGAGGGCAGAAACCTTGTCCTCGTCTCCATCCTCAAGGGCTCGGTGGTCTTTATGGCCGACCTGATGCGGGCTGTGACCATCCCCTGCAGCATTGATTTTATGGTCGTGTCCAGCTACGGCGGCAGCAATACCACCACCAGCGGTCTGGTCAAGATCATCAAGGATCTGGACGGCGACCTTTCCGGCAAGGACGTGCTGATCGTGGAGGACATTCTGGATACCGGTGTCACCCTTTCCAAACTGGTGCCCATGCTCAAGATGCGCAACCCGAATTCCGTGAAGATCTGCACCATCCTCGACAAGCCCAGCCGCCGCAAGGCCGACATCCAGCCCGATTACGAGGGTTTCCAGGTGCCGGACGAGTTTGTGGTGGGCTATGGTCTGGACTACGATGAGAAATACCGCAACCTGCCCTATGTGGGTGTGCTGAAACCGGAAATCTACGCATAACAAAAACGAATTAGAACTGGAGTTGATCCCTTTTGCAACCGAAACGACCTCGCTTTAACCCCCTGATCCTGGCGCTGGCACTGGCCGGTGTCCTGATGATCTGGTCGGTGCTGGGCACCAGCGACAGCAGTACCGGCGGCTCCACCATGAGCTACTCGACTGTGGTGCACTACTTTGAGAACAATCAGGTCACAGCCTTTACGCTGGACCGCAACACCAGCATCATTACCCTGACGCTGAAGGAGGGCAAGCAGGAGCTGCCCGAAACCACAGGTGCCACCGCTGCCACACAGGCCTCCGGCGGTCTGCTGAGCAACATGTTCTCCTCCTCCGCCTCTTCCGTGGGGGCGACCAGAAACGATGACGGCACGGTGACGGTGCGCTACAAGCTGCCCTACGCCTATGTGTTCATCGAGAACGTCCAGCAGTATATCGATTCCTACGACGCAGCCAACCCGACCGCGCCCATGGAGTACGATTACACCACCCTGAAGGAGTCCATCCCCTGGATGGAGATCCTGTTCTACCTGGGAATGCTGGGCTGCACCGGCTTCCTGCTCTTCTCCATGATGCGCGGCGGCGCTGGCGGCGGCGGTATTATGAACGTGGGCAAGGCCAAGGTGAAGGACGAGCACGAGAACAAAAAGACCGCGACCTTTGCCGACGTTGCCGGTGAGGACGAGGAAAAGGAAGAGCTGAAGGAGGTTGTGGAGTTCCTCAAGAGCCCCGACAAGTTCAACTCTCTGGGCGCACGCATCCCTCACGGCGTGCTGCTCGTCGGCCCTCCGGGTACCGGCAAGACCCTGCTGGCCCGCGCCTGCGCCGGTGAGGCCGGCGTGCCGTTCTACTCCATCTCCGGCTCTGACTTCGTCGAGATGTACGTCGGCGTCGGCGCATCCCGTGTGCGCGACCTCTTCGACAAGGCAAAAAAGACCATGCCCTGCATCATCTTCATTGATGAGATCGATGCTGTGGGCCGTCAGCGCGGTGCCGGTCTCGGCGGCGGTCACGACGAGCGCGAGCAGACCCTGAACCAGCTGCTGGTCGAGATGGACGGCTTCGAGGCCAACGACGGCGTCATCGTCATGGCGGCCACCAACCGCGCCGACATCCTCGATAAGGCCCTGCTCCGCCCGGGCCGCTTCGACCGTCAGGTCTACGTCGGCCTGCCCGACGTCAAGGGCCGCGAGGAGATCCTGAAGGTCCACACCAAGAACAAGCCCCTCGCCCCGGATGTCTCCCTCAAGGTCATCGCACAGCGCACCGCAGGCTTTGCGGGCGCTGACCTCGAGAACCTCGTCAACGAGGCCGCTCTGCTGGCTGCACGCCGCAGCCGCAAGGCCATTACGATGGAGGACATCGAAGAGGCTTCCATGAAGGTCATGGCCGGCCCCGAGAAGAAGAGCCGGGTCGTCACCCCCGAAGAGAAAAAGCTCACCGCCTACCACGAGGCAGGCCACGCTGTGGCGGGCTTCTACTGCAAGCACCACCCCCGTGTGCATGAGATCACCATCATCCCCCGCGGTCAGGCCGGCGGCTACACCATGTATCTGCCCGAGAAAGACCGCAGCTACGTCACCAAGGGCGAGATGTTCGAGGACATCGTGTCCAGTCTGGGCGGCCGCGTAGCCGAGCAGCTTATCCTGGACGACATCTCCACCGGTGCGTCCAACGACCTGCAGCAGGCGACGAACATCGCCCGCCAGATGATCACCAAGTACGGCTTCTCCGAGCGCCTTGGCCCTGTGGTCTACGGCACCTCTCAGGAGGAGACCTTCCTGGGCCGCGACCTCGGTCAGGGCAAGGGCTACAGCGAGACCACCGCTGCTGAGATCGACAGCGAGATGCGGGACATCATCGACGAGGCCTACGAGACCTGCCGCCGCACCCTGACGGAGCATATCGACCAGCTCCATGCGCTGGCACAGGCCCTGATGGAGCGCGAGAAGCTGAACGAGAAGGAGTTCAACGCCGTGATGGCAGGCGAGACCCTGCCCCAGCGTGAGGACCCCGACGCAAAGCCCGCCGAGGATCAGCCCGCTGTCCAGCCTGTGGAACAGGCCGAGACCGCAGAGGCTGCGGAGCCTGCCGAACCTGCTGAGGCAGTGGATGCCGCCCCGCAGGAAGCCCCGGCCCCCGAAACGCCGGATGAAGGCGAAGCCAACCAGTAAACCAAGAGAAAGGGGAGAGTGTTGTGGAGGAAAATTTTGAACCGGTCGCGCGGACACGGGCCAACTATTACACCCCGGGCAGCCCGGTGCAGTTCGTCTGCGTGGAGCTGCTCAAGGGCGAAGTCAGCGGCGAACACGCGGTCTGTCTGACCTTTAAGAACATTTCCCGCGTGACCCTGACGGCACTGGAGATCCACTTCAAGTGCAAGGGCGTGGACGGCGTCATCCTCTGTGAGGACGAGTTCGAGTACCGTGACCTTACCGCAAAGCCCGGCGAGAGCTTCGGCATGGACGATGCCGTCTTTGTCACCCAGAAGGCCATCACCAGCGTGGACGTCACCCTGCGCAATGTCTACAGCGGCAGGAAGGTCGTCCACCTCGAGAGCATCAAGCGGGTGCGCCTGCCGGCCCCCCGCCGCCTGAGCGTCGAGATGCAGAAGGCCCTCGAAGCCCGGATGAACCGCACCGGCATGAAGTTCATGCCCCAGGTCTTCGAGAACGGCTGGTACTGCGCCTGCGGTGCCTTCCACCCGAAGGAAGAGGACACCGTCTACTGCTCCGAGTGCGGCAGCGACCGTATCCTTTTGCAGAACGCGCTGAACACCCTGCTGCAGCCGGAACAGCCTGCCCAGACCGAGCCGGAACTGGAAACGCCTCTTGCCCCGCAGGCCGAAGAGCCTACCCGCATTATGGGCGCAGCGCCCGTGCAGGAGGAGCCGACCCGGATCGTGGGTGCACCGTGCCGTGAAGCAGAACCACAGCCGGAAGAACCTGCTGCAGAGCAGACCCGTGTACTGGATGCCGGAATGCGGACACAGTTCCCGGGCAGGGCATCTCATGCAGCTGCGGACGAAGGTACCCGTGTGATGCCTGCTGCAGCCCGCCGTGCACAGCCGATATCTCAGCAGCCGGAGCCTGCC
>ENA-OVGR01002393-OVGR01002393.1-human-gut-metagenome-genome-assembly--contig:-NODE-2393-length-11919-cov-3.912677_pt1 | contig 11919 bp, 10 predicted proteins | sample MGYA00237775_ERZ505429 | MGnify/ENA primary metagenome ERZ505429 (study PRJEB26158, sample SAMN06016345) | human gut metagenome | biome: human gut; feature: ankylosing spondylitis patient; material...
TATTATGTAAACTATAGATGAGGAAATGAGTATGACAAATAGTCGAAGAAAAAGAAAACAGAAACGAAACGGAAGAATCTGTATCTCTTTGATTGCGATAATGTTCTTAGTGATTATGTCAGTTCAGATTGTTAAGCTCTACCAGAAGGAGCAGGAGTATACTGCCAGAGAGAAGGCACTGACGGAATCTTTAGAAGATGAAACAGAACGTCAGAATCAGCTGGATAATTACGAAGAATATACCAAGAGTCAGGAATATATTGAAGACCAGGCAAAGAGCAAGCTGGGACTGACCCATGAAAATGAGATTATCTTCAAGGAAGACAAGAAGTAGAACAGCTTCGAGAACATAAAGACCATAGAAAAACTTAAAATAGACAAACCATTCCGCTTTTTGCCGAAAACTTTTTTGAAATGAGACAACGGTTTGACAAAGATTTCGGACAAACATTTCTATAATAGCTTCTGCTGTCACAAATGACAGGAGAAGGAGGAACAATGGAAATGAAGAAATTGAGAACGAAACAGGCGGTAATATGTTTTATAGGGGTAGCAGTGTGTAAATTAGGATTTGCAGGCTGCTACCCTTTTATCCCGGCATATTTTGCGGCAGCTTACCTGGAACGGGGCGGACGGCTGCTGCTGGGAATTGGAATGTTTCTTGGAATGGCATTTATGCTGCCGCTGACACTGATGACAAAATATGTAATGACACTGCTGGTAACCATAGTAATCATCAAGCTGGCAGAATGGGTAAATAAAGGCTGCTATACCTGGATAGCTGCCTTTGGCGCAGGCTGTTCGGCAACCTTATTATCCGTATTTGGAGAAATGTTAAACGTAAGAGATGGGATGCGGACGGAAATGGCGGTCTTAGAAGGAGTCTTTATATTTGCAGCCACCATGGTGTTAAGCCGTATCATACATAGCTTTCTGGAATTCACATTTGTGAATCAGCCAATACCGGAGATAAAGAGTAATGAAGAAGAAAAACTACTGACCTATGCAAAGTCCTTTCAAAGCCTTTCAGATATATTCGGGCGGATGAATGTGGAACATACCAGTTTCTCGGCAGAGGAAATGGGCAGGATGCAAAATGAGATAACCGGGAAAATGTGTGTTTCCTGCGACCAGTGTGCTCTTTGCTGGGAAAAGGATGACAGCCCCATGTACGGCTATTTGTCGTCACTGCTGCAATCTATCCGGGAGGCGGGAAAGACAAACCGCGATATTGAAAAGAAAATGGAAGAATATTGCCCCTATATGCAGGAAATGACGGCGGAGGCTCTTCGGATATTTGAAAAAGCTTCTTTAAATATGGCGTGGTACAACCGGCTGGTAGAAAACCGTGAGGTCATAGCCGAGCAGCTGGATGCCATGGCATATATCATGGAGGATTGTGCAAAGAAGCAGAAAAATATTACAGAAGAGTGCCGGGCAAATCTGCAGGACATAGCTTACCGGGCAAGAGAGCGGGGCATAAAAGTGATTGATGAACAACTCTGGGAAAAGGAAAACGGCCGCTGGCAGCTTGTGATGAAAGTCATGGTAAAAGATGGCTGTGTCACTACGAGAGAACTGACAAAGGCAGTAGCCGGAGCACTGAACCGGCGCATGATTCCGGAGAAGGATACCAAGACGCTGATTGGAAAAGGCGTCAACCTCTATACCTATGAAGAAGAGCCGCGGTTTCAGGCAATTTATGGCGTAGCCCGGATGGTAAAGGATGGAGCAGCAGTTTCCGGGGATAACTTTTCCTTTTTGGAGCCGGAAAGTGGAAAAATGGTCATGTGCTTATCGGATGGCATGGGTTCTGGAAGTCTTGCCTGCAAGGAAAGTGAAATGGTTATTGAACTGGTGGAAAAATTCCTGGAGGCGGGATTTGATGTGGAAACGGCAGTCCGCATGATGAATTCTGCCATGGTGATGAAAGGGCAGGAGGATTTATTTTCCACGGTGGATATCAGTGAACTGGATTTATATGACGGAACCTGCCACTTTTATAAAATCGGAGCGGCGGCAACCTTTATCCGGAGAAATGGCATAGTGGAATGTCTTATTTCCACCAGTCTTCCGGTGGGCGTGTCTTATAAACTGGATATGGAAAAAAGCGAAAAGGACTTATATAACGGAGATTTCCTTGTCATGGTATCAGATGGTGTGCTAGAATATTTACATGTGCCGAATCCGGAAGAAACCATGCAGGAAATTATAGAAAGCATTGAGACCAATAATGCAACAATTCTTGCAAAGCGCATTTTAGAGCGGGTGTTACTTTTTACCGGAGGAAAGGCAGCAGACGATATGACGGTGCTTGCTACCGCAATTTGGGAGAAATAATATGATTCCTGGTGTAGAATCTTTTCTGGAACAATATCATATGATTGAGCAGTCGGATGTAGTGGTTGCCGGAGTGTCCGGTGGTGCAGATTCCGTATGCCTGCTGCTGCATCTACTTGAATTGAAAGAAAAACTTTCCTTTACGCTGGCAGCAGTCCATGTGCAGCATGGCATCCGGGGCGAAGAAAGCCTTCAGGATGCAGCGTTTGTAGAGGAATTTTGCAGGCGGTATCAGGTGCAGCTATTCCGCTATGATTATGATGTGCCGGAATATGCAAAGCAGCATGGATATTCGGAAGAAGAGGCGGGAAGAAATTTACGATACGAAAGTTTTCATAAAGCGTTAGAAGAATTGGGTGCGCCGGAAGGGAAAATTGCAGTTGCCCATAACCGTAATGATCTGGCAGAGACCATGCTCTGGAATATGATCCGGGGCAGCGGCATGCGTGGCATGGCTGGAATTCCGCCGGTGAGAGATGGCATCATCCGTCCGCTTCTTCATACGGCAAGGGTGGAAATCGAAAATTATTTAAAAGAAAAAGGTGAAAGCTACTGTACGGATGCTACCAATGCATCTTTGGATTATACCAGAAACCGGATCCGTAATCAGGTGCTTCCGGTGTTGGAGAAACTGAATGCCGGAGTTTATGCCCATATGGAACAGCTTGGGGATGACATCCGGAAGACGCAGGAATATCTGTCTGCTGTAATAGAAGAAAAAAAGGCACAATATGTAGAAAAAGATTTCCGAAAGACGCAGGCTTTCCTGATATCGGAGGAGCTTTTAAAAGAACCGGAAATCCTGTATACAGGCATTATAAAGGAGTGTATCTGTGAGACGGCCGCAAGCAGTAAAGATATTACAAGAACCCATGTAGAACTGGTACAGAAACTTTTTGCCATGCAGACGGGAAGAAGCGTGAACCTGCCTTATCAGGTGGTGGCAGAGCGGACTTATGGCGGTGTGCGTCTGCAAAAGTGTGAAAAACAACCGGAGCATAAAATTACAGAACCGGTAGGAATGCTATCCAGTCAGTCTTCCAGTCAGCCGGTCGGACGACAAAGCGGTCAGCCATCCGGTTGTTGTGGGATGTTAATAGAAGAACATCCGGGTTTTACCTGTCGGATTTATAAACGGGAAGAGTTACCGGAAGGAATTTCTAAAAAAAAGTATACGAAATGGCTGGATTATGATAAAATAAAAAATAGTCTTTTGATTCGGAACAGACAGCCGGGCGATTATTTTGTGCTGGATGAGACGGGCAGAACACAGAAGCTGAAGCAGTATTTTGTAAATGAGAAAATTTTAAAAGAGCAGCGGGACACGATTCCGTTGGTGGCAGACGGTGCTCATATCCTGTGGATTGTGGGATACCGGATCAGTGCATATTACAAAGTAAGCAGTACAACGAAGACAATTTTGGAAATACAATATCATGGAGGAAGAGAAGACAATGAGTGAGCAGATTCGTGTATTACTCTCAGAGGAAGAACTTGATCGTAAAATTGCTGAATTAGGAGAAAGAATTAGCAAGGATTATGAAGGTGAAAGCGTTCATTTAATCTGCATACTGAAGGGAAGTATATTCTTTACCTGTGAACTGGCAAAGCGTATTACCGTGCCGGTAACAATTGATTTTATGTGCGTTTCCAGTTATGGCGCGTCAACCGTGTCCAGTGGAAAAATCACCATAAAGAAAGATTTGGAAGAATCTATTGAAGGTAGAAATGTAATTGTCATTGAAGACATTATTGATACAGGAAGAACACTGCGTTATCTGCTGGATGATTTATCCGCCAGAGGACCGAAGAGCTTAAAATTGTGTGCAATGTTAGATAAACCGGATCGCAGGATAACAGACGTTGCGGTAGATTATACCGGTTTTGAAATTCCGGATGAATTTGTAGTAGGATATGGTCTTGATTATGACCAGCGCTATCGCAATCTGCCATACATTGGCATTCTTGATTTGGGATAGGAAGGAGTTTGCGTGAAGAAATCATATAGAGGATGGGGCTTTTATATCAGTCTGATTGTAGTTGTGGTTTTGGTCTGGTTCTTACTGGACGGACAGCATCTGAATCAGGATGACTATAATTATGCCCAGTTTAAACAGGAACTGGCTGATGATGAGATTAAATCTGTAGAAGTGCAGCCAAACAGAGTTTATCCAACCGGAAGACTGGATATTGTCAAAACGGATAAGTCAGAAGAGACCTTATATGTGCTGGATGTCAGTGAGGCTCAATCGCTGATGGATAAGGAAAAATTTACTTCTTATGTGGTGAATGATATTCCGGCAGAAAACTGGCTGATGAATTTATTGCCGCTCTTACTTGTGTTTGGAGCAATGTTTATTCTGTTTATGATTGTTATGAACAATCAGGCGGCAGGCGGTGGTGGTGGCAGCAAGATGATGAATTTTGGAAAAAGCCGGGCAAAGATGACCACCGATGAGAACCGCAATGTAACCTTTGAAAATGTGGCAGGACTGCGGGAAGAAAAAGAAGAATTAGAAGAAATCGTAGATTTTTTAAAAGAGCCGAGAAAGTATACCAGACTGGGAGCGAGAATCCCGAAGGGAGTTCTTCTGGTGGGACCTCCCGGAACCGGTAAGACTCTGCTTGCCAAGGCAGTTGCCGGAGAAGCAGGCGTTCCGTTCTTTAGTATTTCCGGTTCTGATTTCGTAGAAATGTTTGTTGGTGTCGGCGCATCCCGTGTACGTGATCTTTTTGAAGATGCCAAGAAAAATGCACCATGTATCGTATTTATCGACGAGATTGATGCAGTGGCAAGAAGAAGAGGAACCGGTATGGGCGGCGGGCATGATGAACGGGAGCAGACCTTGAACCAGCTTCTGGTAGAGATGGACGGATTTGGTGTCAACGAAGGAATTATCGTAATGGCAGCAACCAACCGTGTTGATATCTTAGACCCTGCAATTATGCGTCCGGGCAGATTTGACCGTAAGGTACATGTGGGGCGTCCGGATATTGGTGGAAGAGAAGAAATCTTAAAGGTACATGCAAAGAATAAACCCCTGGCAGAGGATGTGGATTTGAAACAGATTGCACAGACTACAGCAGGTTTTACCGGAGCAGACCTGGAGAATCTTTTAAATGAGGCGGCAATTGTTGCAGCCAAAGAAAACAGAAGTTATATTATCCAGAAAGATATTAAGGAATCCTTCTTGAAAGTAGGTGTCGGTCCGGAGAAGAAGAGCCGGATTATTACCGAGAAAGAAAAGAAGATTACCGCATATCACGAATCGGGTCATGCGATTTTATTCCATGTACTTCCAGATGTGGGACCGGTATATACCGTATCCATTATCCCAACCGGTGGTGGAGCAGCAGGCTATACGATGCCATTGCCGGAGCGTGATGAAATGTTTGATACCAAGGGAAGAATGCTGCAGCAGATAATTGTTTCCTTAGGTGGACGTGTGGCAGAAGAGTTGATTTTTGATGATATCACAACCGGAGCTTCACAGGATATCAAGCAGGCAACCGAGCTTGCCAAAGCAATGGTAACGAAATATGGATTTTCTGAAAATGTCGGACTGATTAATTATAACAATGATGATGACGAAGTGTTTATCGGAAGAGACCTTGCACATACCAGAGGCTATGGCGAGGGTGTGGCATCCAAAATTGATGAAGAAGTAAAACGTATCATTGACGAATGCTATGCCAAAGCAAGGGCAATCATTCAGGAAAATAGTGATGTACTCCATAAATCAGCAGACCTTCTTTTGGAAAAAGAAAAGATTGGAAGAGATGAATTTGAAGCATTATTCCAGAGCGGAGCTGATGTTGTAACTGAGACAACGGAGGAATAGAACACAAATAGAAAGTTTTTTCGAAAATGGGAAAAAGGTACTATATAAAGTATACAAAAAGTAGGCACAACTTTTGTGAAGTTTGTGCACACTTTAAACGGGAGAGGTGATACTATAATTAACGTAAAAACCCCCCAATACATTATATATATAGTTTTTACTACACCCCATAGTAAAAATACCTTCTCCTTAAAAGGGCAGCCGATCGGTGGCTGTCTTTTTTTTACGCGAGTAATGAGGAAAAGAGCAGAAAAATGGTCAGACCAAAATAGAAGCCTAAAAAAGCCATTCTTTTGTGCAAAAAATAAGTGGTATTTTCGCCATGAAATTTATGAACTATACAGATTGAATAAAAGGAATGTGAATTTTTTTGGAAGTTTGTGCACACTTTTGAATGGGAAAATGGTACTATAATTAACGTAAAAACCCCCCAATACATTATATAATTTTTGCTACACCCCATAGTAAAAATACCTTCTCCTAAAAGGACGACCGTGCGAAAGGTCGTCTTTTTTTTACGCGAGTAATGAGGAAAAGTGACAGGCGAGGAAAAGAAACCAAGCTTGCTTGAGTTTCTTTTTTACAGCTTGGAACTTTGACGAATACCGCGATAGCGAGGGAACTTGTTCCCGAGCCTATCGCGGAAGTGAGGGAGTTTTTCCCTCACTTATCTCGCATAGAAAACTCCCATCCCTCAAACAGTGGACATCGGTCCTAAAACTGCCTATAATGAATCTTAAGAAAAGAATATTTCGATAAAGCTGATACATAGATGGGAGATACAACATGATAAAGGCAGCATTTTGCGATGATGACGATACGGTTTTAAAAGAACTGCAGAGCTTACTGGAGGAGTATCGCAGGGAGCGTGATTACAGAATAGATGCAAAAGTCTATCACAGTCCGCTGGATTTACTGAATGAAATGGAAAAAGGAACCCGCTTTGACATTTTGTTTTTGGATATTTTAATGCCGGGGGTAGATGGAATCCAAACGGCATCCGAGATTCGGAAGTTTGATAATAATATCAAAATTATTTTTCTTACTTCTTCGGTGGAGTTTGCGGTGCAGTCTTATGAGGTGAAAGCATATTATTACCAGTTGAAGCCGATTGAAAAGGGCGGATTCTATCATCTGCTGGATTCTGTGTTAGAACAGATGGATAAAGAGCATGGCAGCAGTATTGTACTGCGCTGTAAGACGGGAATTGCCCGGATTGAGTTAAAGCAGCTGGAATACTGTGAAGTGATTCACAGAACCTTATTGATACATCTGGCCGATGGGATGGTATATGAATGTAGCGGCAGCCTGGATGAACTGGGCCGGCAGCTTATGCCTTATGGAACTTTTATACGTCCACATCGTTCATATCTTGTGAATCTGGAATATATAAAGAATCTTTCTTATCGTACCATTACGATGTCAAGCCTTGTGGAAATTCCTGTTCCAAGAGGAAAATACAATGAAATAAAGAGTGCATTTCTGAAAAATGCATTTGAAGATGGGCAGGTGACGTTATGAGCCTTTGGATGTCCCTTCTTAACAATGTGGCAGTCAGTGTTTTTGGAAGTGTGCTGGCGGCGTCCTTCTGTGATGCACTGGACCGGCGGAAAAACCGGATCATATTCTGGATATGCATCGCACTGATTCCGATTGCACAGGGGATTATTTACTATGTATGGGATGACGGCTTTTTGAGGCAGATTTATCCGCTGCTGGTACATGTTCCGTTGATTTTACTGTTATGTGGACTGACCGGTAAATTGCTATGGCCATTTTTCTCTGTGATGGCAGCCTACCTTTGCTGCCAGTTACGACGCTGGCTGGCACTTCTTGCAGTAGAAATTTTGGGTGGAGGAGTATTGATGCTGGATGTGGTGGAATTATTGATTACGCTGCCACTACTGTTTGGACTGATGCACTTTATGACGCCGGCAGTCCGCTATATTTCTGGTTATTCCAGAAAAATGCAGTGCCAGTTTGGTGTGATACCGGTGCTGTATTATGTATTTGATTATCTGACAAGGGTGTACACAGATCTTTTGTCCAGTGGGGCTCCGGTTGTTGTGGAATTTATGCCGTTTATCTGTTGCGGGGCATATCTTGTGTTCTTGTTGTATAACTTTACAAAAGGGCAGGAAGAAAACCGGATGAAGGAGATTCAGAAAAGCCTTGATATGCAGGTAGCACAGTCCATGCGTGAAATAACGGCGTTGCGGGAGTCGCAGAATCTGGCCAGCCGTTACCGCCATGACCTGCGTCATCATTTACAATATCTATATGCCTGTTTGGAGAACCATCAGATACAGAAGGCAGAGGATTATATATCTGATATCTGTAATGAGCTGGAACAGCAGAAGGTGATACAGTATTGTGAAAACGAAGCTGCGAATCTGATTTTGTCATCCTTTGCAGGAAGGGCAGAAGCGGAAGGAATTGTGATGAAAGTGGAAGGCGGCATGAAAGCGAAGACGGTGATAAGTGATACTGACTGTGTGTGCTATTGTCTAATGCCCTGGAAAATGCCATCCATGCCTGCAGGGAAGTACAAAAAGAGGGAAAAGAAGCCAGAATAGAAGTACAGATTTATGAAAAACAGCAGCAGGTATTTTTACAGATAAAAAACTCCTGTGCCGGAGCACCAATCTTCGAAAACGGAGTCCCGGTTTCAAAGAAAAAAGGACATGGTATCGGAACCCGGAGTATCTGTGCCATTGTGGAACGCTATGGAGGTGTATATACATTTTCATTGGAAAAAGAGTATTTTGTACTCCGTCTGAATCTGTCGGAAAAGAATGTCGATTCAGTACATTTTACTGCCGTTTGAGACGTGAATCTCCTGCTGGATAAGAAAGAATGGTAAAATATATCTAAGTCGAGGATGACACACAAAAGACAGGAGGAAGATAAAAATGAAGAAAATAATTTCATGTTTAGTGGTATTAACTATGTGCATTTCACTGGCTGCCTGCGGGAACGGATAAACAGGCTGCAATTGATGCATTCAATAAAGCAAGCACATCATTCAATGAAGTAGCGAATGCCATCAATGCGAATCCGGATGCATACGACCAGGATGTGATTGATACCATGGTTGAAATGGCAGATGTCTTACAGCAGCACAAAGAGCTGTTAGAGGGAGACACTGAAATTGAAGAAGACAAATTAAATGAAATGATTGAATGGTATGGTACCGTAGAAGAATGGGTATCAGACGTAAAGGCGGAGTTAGGTATATAATAGATTTCATAGAGTTACTTCTTTAAAGAGGGGACGGATACGGAAAATGTATCCGTCCTTTTCTGGTTGTAATCTTTGGAACTTTCGTATATTATAGTAATAAAAATAATTATTTAGAAACGAGAGGCTTGTTGTAAGATGATGAAGAAACAGCAATCGATTTATGAATTGAACAGAATTCAGCAGTATATTATGCAGATGCGCCCGATTCTTAGAAAACGCGCACTCTTTTCTGATGGAACAGAAGATTATCGTAGTCCGGCAGAACCCAAAGTCGGAGAGCTGGTGACCATTCGTTTTCGTACAGCAAGAGATAATGTAGATGCAGTCTGGCTTTGTACAGAACAGAAAAAATATTTTATGGAAAAGACCGAGTCAGAGGGGCTCTTTGATTATTATTCCGTAGAAATCCGTATGACAGAGGAGCATTTCTACTATTACTTTGAAATTGAGACGGGAATGCTTCACTGTATCTTTGACCGCTATGGCGTGAATCAGACACCAAGACCGCAGTATAATTTTGAAATTGTACCGGGTTTTTCCACGCCGGACTGGGCAAAAGGGGCGGTTATGTATCAGATTTTAACAGACCGTTTTTACAATGGAGACACTTCCAACGACCCGTTGACGGATGAATATTTCTATATCCGTGCTACCAGTCAGAAGGTAGATAACTGGGAGAAATGCCCGGAGAATTTTTCGGTAGCAGAATTTTATGGCGGAGATTTAGAGGGCGTGAGAAAGAAAATGGATTATCTCACAGAACTTGGAATAGAGGTGATATACTTCAATCCACTGTTCGTTTCTCCGTCCAATCATAAGTATGATATTCAGGATTACGATTATATTGACCCGCATTACGGCAAAATAGTGGTGGATGAGGGAGAACTTTTACAACCGGGTGACCGCAATAACCAGCATGCCAGCCGCTATATCACCCGCGTGACGGATAAACGGAATTTGGAGGCAAGCAATGAACTTTTTGCAACGCTGGTAAAGGAAGCGCACCAGAGGGGCATCCGCGTCATCCTGGATGGAGTGTTTAATCATTGCGGTTCCTTTAATAAATGGCTGGATCGTGAAAAAATCTACCGTAGTGAAGCAGGCTATGAACCGGGAGCCTATATCAGCAAGGACAGTCCGTACAATGACTTTTTCCAGTTCCATGATCAAAATGCGTGGCCGGATAACGGAAGTTACGATGGCTGGTGGGGACATGATACATTGCCGAAGCTTAATTACGAAGATTCAGATACATTGCATGATTATATTCTGCATGTGGCTGCAAAATGGGTTTCTCCACCTTATAATGCCGATGGCTGGAGACTGGATGTTGCGGCAGATCTGGGACACAGTCCGGAATATAACCATCAGTTCTGGAGAGAATTCCGTGATGCCGTAAAGAAAGCCAACCCACAGGCAGTGATTTTGGCAGAACATTACGGCGACCCGAGAGACTGGCTGGGTGGAGACCAGTGGGATACAGTTATGAACTATGATGCTTTTATGGAGCCGGTGACATGGTTCCTTACCGGAATGGAGAAACACAGTGATGATTTTAAACCGGAAAATATAGGAAAGTTTGAGAACTTTAAAGGCGCTATGAAGCATTATATGGCAAGCTTTTTGACACCATCGCTGCAGTGCTCCATGAATGAACTTTCCAACCATGACCATTCCAGATTTTTAACCAGAACCAATCATAAAGTAGGTAGAGTGGAACACCTTGGAACAAAAGCGGCAGAAGAGGGCGTAAATACAGCGGTTCTACGGGAGGCGGTTGTTATTCAGATGACCTGGCCGGGAGCACCTACCGTTTATTACGGTGATGAAGCCGGACTATGTGGATTTACAGATCCGGATAACCGCAGAACTTATCCGTGGGGCCGGGAAGATAAAGAACTGATTCGTTTCCATCGTGATATCATCAGAATTCATAAAGAAAACCCGGCACTTCGTACCGGAAGTGTGAAATTTTTAAATGGTGAGGATAATCTTCTCTGCTATGGAAGATTTAACCGGGAACAGCAGTTTGTCATTATTGTAAATAATGATGAAAATATCCGGCACATTGATTTGTCTGTATGGGCAGTGGGGCTTCCGAAGTATGGAACTTTAGAACAGATACTTTTTACCAGTGAAAATGGATACTCCATTTCTTCTGTCAGCTATGACATCGACAATGGAAGATTGGATATTACATTGCCAAAGCATGCAGCTGTCATTCTGAAAGGAAAGAATCCGGAAGAATAAAAAATGCAAAAAATGCATAAAACGCCTTGCACACAGCAGGGCGTTATGCTATAATCTATATTCGTCAGGACAATTAATGACTGATAAATGGGCAGATTCCCGAGTGGCCAAAGGGGACAGACTGTAAATCTGCTGCAAATTGCTTCGGTGGTTCGAATCCACCTCCATCCATTAACCGAAAGGTTATAAGCCGATGTGGCTCAATTGGCAGAGCAGCTGATTTGTAATCAGCAGGTTATCGGTT
>ENA-OVGR01002396-OVGR01002396.1-human-gut-metagenome-genome-assembly--contig:-NODE-2396-length-11909-cov-2.647629_pt1 | contig 11909 bp, 10 predicted proteins | sample MGYA00237775_ERZ505429 | MGnify/ENA primary metagenome ERZ505429 (study PRJEB26158, sample SAMN06016345) | human gut metagenome | biome: human gut; feature: ankylosing spondylitis patient; material...
AGAGTGCCCTGGGCCTCTCCGGCGGCCAGCAGCAGCGGCTGTGCATTGCCCGTGCCTTGGCAGTGGAGCCGGAGATCCTGCTGATGGATGAGTCCACCAGCGCCCTGGACCCCATCTCCACCTCCAAGATCGAAGACCTTGCAGTGGAACTGAAAAGCAAGTATACTGTCATCATGGTGACCCACAATATGCAGCAGGCCGCCCGTGTCTCCGACAACACGGCGTTTTTCCTGCTGGGGGATCTGGTGGAGTTCGGCAGGACGGAGACACTGTTCTCCACCCCCACGGACAAGCGCACAGAAGACTACATCACCGGCCGGTTCGGCTAAGGAGGGACGTAAGGTGAGAAACAGATTTGGCGAGCAGCTGGAGCGGCTGCACGTGGAAATGATCCAGATGGGCGCCCTGTGTGAGGATGCCATCTCTGCCGCGGCCCAGGCCCTGATGAAGGGTGACGAGGACCTGGCACGCGCCGCCGGGGAGGCGGAGCGGGAGATCGACCAGAAGGAGCGGGAGGTGGAGAACCTCTGCCTGAAGCTGCTGCTGCAGCAGCAGCCCGTGGCACGGGACCTGCGGGAGATCTCCTCTGCGCTGAAGATGATTTCCGATCTGGAACGGATCGGGGACCAGGCGGCGGACATCGCGGAGCTGACCCGGTTCGTGCGTCTGCCGGACGGCCCCGGCCGCCAGCGGATCGAGGAGATGTCCAAGGCCGTCATCCGGATGGTGACAGACAGTGTGGACTCCTTTGTAAAGCGGGATCTGGAGCTGGCCCGGGAGGTCTGCCGGGAAGACGACCAGGTGGACGACCTGTTCAACCAGGTGAAAAAGGAGCTGATCGGGCTGATCGCCGCAGACGCCGACTCCGGCGAGCTGTGGCTGGATCTCATCATGGTGGCCAAGTATCTGGAGCGGATCGGCGATCACGCCACCAACGTGGCGGAGTGGGTGGAGTACTCCATTACGGGGAATCACCCCTCCAACAACTGAGCGGCCTGCGCACAGGCGCGGCGCCGATATTGAAAAGGGGGAGGGGCCATGCTTACCTATGAGGATGTGAAAAACAATTCTGCGGTCCGGACCTATATCCAGAGGGCGGACGAGTCTCTGACCGCTCTGGGCTATACGGAGCACAGCTTTGCCCACGTGACGGCGGTGGCGGAAAACGCCGCCTATATCCTCTCCACCCTGGGGTATCCGGAGCGGACGGTGGAGCTGGCAAAGATCGCCGGGTTTCTTCACGACATCGGCAACCTGGTGAACCGGGTGGATCACTCCCAGTCCGGTGCGGTCATGGCCTTCCGCATTCTGGACAACATGGATTGTCCTCCGGAGGAGATCGCCACCATCGTCACCGCCATCGGCAACCACGACGAGGGCACCGGCATGCCGGTGAACGCCGTGGCGGCGGCACTGATCCTGGCGGACAAGTCCGACGTCCGCCGCAGCCGGGTCCGGAATCCGGATATGGCCAGCTTCGACATCCATGACCGGGTGAACTACTCGGTGAAGAAGTCCGTCCTGAAGATCAACGAGGAGCACACGCTCATCAAGCTGAAGCTGTCCGTGGACACGAAGTACGGCTCTGTCATGGACTATTTTGAGATCTTCATGGGCCGGATGCTCCTCTGTCGAAAGGCAGCGGAGAAGCTGGGCCTGCAGTTCAAGCTGATGATTAACGAGCAGCAGCTGATCTGACCGGCCGCCGGAGGGAGACACCCTCCGTCCCTCCAGCGGGGCGGAGAGATTGAATGGGGAGGGATATCTGTGATCTATCTGCTGGAGGATGACGACAGTATCCGGGATTTTGTGATCTATACATTGAACAGCCAGGGTATGGAGGCCAGGGGCTTTCCGCTGCCCTCCCTGTTCTGGCAGGCCGTGGGAGAGCAGATGCCTGCCCTGGTGCTGCTGGATATCATGCTGCCGGAGGAGGATGGACTCAGCGTCCTGAAAAAGCTCCGGGCCACGCCCCGCACGGCCAAGCTGCCGGTCATCATGCTGACGGCCAAGGGCACGGAGTACGACAAGGTGGTGGGTCTGGACGGCGGCGCCGATGACTATGTGGCCAAGCCCTTCGGCATGATGGAGCTGCTCTCCCGCATCCGGGCGCTGCTGCGGCGGACGGAGACGGAGAACGGCACCCTCCGCTGCGGCATTCTGGAGGTGGATCCGGGGCAGCACATCGTCCGGGTCCGGGGACAGGAGACCATCCTGACCCAGAAGGAGTTTGAAGTGCTGTGCCTGCTGCTGCGCAACCCCGGCCAGGTGCTTTCCCGGGAGCAGCTGATCGAGAACGTCTGGGGCTACGCCTTTACCGGCGAGAGCCGGACCGTGGACGTCCACGTGCGGACCCTCCGCCAGAAGCTGGGGGAGGCGGGCGCTTACATCGAGACGGTCCGGGGCTATGGCTACAAGATCAGCCCTGTGAACTGACAGGAGGGCTGGAGAGACATGACGAAACGGATCTTTCGCTCCATCCTGGGCGTGTCCCTGGCAGTGCTGCTGGCCAGCCTGGTGCTGATCGTGGGCGTGCTCCACGGTTATTTCCAGGATCGGGTCTCCGGTGAGCTGGAGAGTCTGGCAGAGTACATCGCCCATGGGGTAGAGGAGAATGGCACGGACTATCTCACAGAGGATCTGCCCGGCAGCTACCGGATTACCTGGGTGGATGCGGACGGCACCGTGCTCTTCGACAACCGGCAGGACCCGGAGGAGATGGGGAACCACGCCCAGCGGGAGGAGATCCGGGAGGCGCTGATCCTGGGGAAGGGACATGCGGTCCGCTATTCGGACACGCTTTCCCAGCAGACGCTGTATGCGGCCCAGCGGCTTGCCGACGGAACGGTGCTGCGGGTGTCCAGCGCCCAGTATTCCGTCTGGGTCCTGGTACTGCAGGCGCTGCAGCCGGTGGCGCTGATGATGCTGCTGGCCTTCATCCTGGCCATGGCGCTGGCTTCCCGGGTGGCGCGGCAGCTGGTGGAGCCCATCAACGCCATCGACCTCAATGACCCCGCCGGCAGCGAGACCTATGAGGAGCTGACGCCCCTGCTGTCCAAGCTCCGCAGCCAGCAGAGGCAGATCCAGCGGCAGATGCGGGATTTAAAGCGCCGGCAGGAGGAGTTCACCGCCATCACGGAGAACATGAGCGAGGGCTTCCTGGTGATCGACCAGGAGACGCGGGTGCTGACTTACAATTCCGCCGTGCTGCGGCTGCTCTACGCGCAGGTCCCCACAGAGGAGGGAGAGAGCGTCTACGCCCTGAACCGGGAGGCGGGCTTCCGCCGCTGCGTGGAGGAGGCTCTGGCCGGTCGGCGGTGTGAGCAGCTGCTGGAAAAGGACGATGATTGCCGCCAGATCATCGCCAGTCCTGTGGAACAGGACGGCCAGATCGCGGGTGCGGTGCTGGTGATCCTGGATGTGACGGAGAAGGAGCAGCGGGAGCGGCTGCGGCGGGAGTTCACCGCCAACGTCTCCCACGAGCTGAAGACGCCCTTGACCTCCATCCTGGGTACGGCGGAGATCCTGCAGAACGGTTTGGTGAAGCCGGAGGACGTCCCCCACTTCGCCGGGAACATCCACCGGGAGACGGAGCGGCTCATCGGGCTGGTGAACGACATCATCAAGCTGTCCCGCCTGGACGAGGGCGGCGGCCTGGGCCAGTGGGAGACCGTGGATCTGTACGAGGAGGCGCGAGCCGTCCTGGAGCAGCTGGCTCCGGCGGCCCAGCGGAAACAGGTGACCACCCGGCTCCAGGGCGGCGAGGCTCTGGTGCGGGGCGTACCCCAGATCGTGGAGGAGATCGTCTACAACCTCTGCGACAACGCCATCGCCTACAACCGGGCGAACGGCAGCGTCACCGTCACAGTGGAAAATACCGCCTTCGGCCCCCGGATCACGGTGGCGGACACCGGCATCGGCATTCCCCGGGAGGCCCAGGGCCGGGTATTCGAGCGGTTTTACCGGGTGGACAAGAGCCATTCCCGGGCCATCGGCGGCACGGGACTGGGGCTCTCCATCGTCAAGCACGGGGCGGCCTATCTGGGTGCCCAGGTGGAGCTCCACAGCGAACCGGGCCACGGCAGCACCTTTACGCTTACCTTTCCGAAGGCGGGAGCATGAGGGGGGGCTTGCAATCCCGGCGGAAGTGTGCTAGGATAACCGGAGATTGATGAATGATTGGAGGGGTGTGAAGATGCGGATCTGACCTTCGTGTTTTGGCATAGAGGGTTGCTGCGGCGAAGACGCAGCGTCTTTTTCCATGCCATTGCAGGGAAGGCAGACCGCTGATCTCACCCAGGTATCGCACAGCCCCGGATGCGGGGTGAATGCCGTATGCCCGGCCGCGGGAGAGGTCTGCTCTCCCGCGGCCGTTTTTTGCTGCGCAAAAGCACGGCGAATCGGAAATGACGGATGAGACGCTCATGTGCGCGGCATTTGCCGAAGTCTGCGGTGCGCCAGACCGCACATGAGGGTCTGCGCAAAGGAGGAATGCGATATGTCCATGATCGACGTCTCGAATCTGACATTTGGATACGAGGGCAGTCCGGAGCTCATCTTTGACCATGTGGGCTTTCAGATCGATAGCGGCTGGAAATTGGGCTTTACCGGGCGGAACGGCCGGGGAAAGACCACCTTCCTGCGGCTGCTCCAGGGGGAGTACCCGTACAGCGGCACCATCTCCGCCTCTGTGGAATTTGAGTACTTCCCCTACGAGGTGGCGAACCTGTCCCGGACGGGCCTGGAGGTGGTGCGGGAGATCGCGCCGGAGGCGGAGGACTGGGAGATCCAGCGGGAGCTGGGGCTTCTGGACCTGGCAGAGAGATCACTGGAGCTGCCCTTTTCCAGCCTCTCCAACGGGGAGCGGACCAAGGTGCTGCTGGCGGCCATGTTTTTGAAGGAGAATGCCTTCTTGCTGATCGACGAGCCCACCAACCATCTGGACCTGGAGGGACGGCGGAAGCTGGGGAGCTATCTGGCCCGGAAGCGGGGATTTCTGCTGGTATCCCATGACCGGGCGTTCCTGGACCAGTGTGTGGACCATATTCTGGCCATCAACCGGACCAATATTGAGATCCAGCGGGGGAATTTCTCCTCCTGGTGGGAGAACCGCCGGAGGCAGGACGCCTTTGAACTGGCCCGGCAGGAGAAGCTGCAGAAGGACATCGGGCGGCTGACGGAGTCCGCCCGCCGTGCCTCCGGCTGGTCGGACCGGACGGAGAAGAGCAAGTTCGGTGTGGACAAGACCGGGGCCAAGGCAGCGGACCGGGGCTTTGTGGGCCACAAGGCGGCCAAGCTGATGCAGCGGTCCAAATCCATCCAGCGCCGCCGGGAGGAGGCAGTGGAGGAGAAGAAGCAGCTGCTGCAGAACCTGGAGCGGCAGGAGGCGCTGGCGGTTACGCCCCTGCCCTGCCGGACGGGTGCGCGGCTGGCGGAGTTCCGGGACGTAGCCGTGTGCTACAACGGTCGCAGGGTCTGCCGGGAGATCACCTTCGAGGTGCTGGCGGGGGAGCGGATCGCCCTCCAGGGCGCAAACGGCTGCGGCAAGTCCAGCCTGCTGAAGCTGCTGCTGGGGGAGGAGATCCCCCACAGCGGCACGGTGGAGACCATGAGCGGCCTGGTGGTGTCCTATGTCAGCCAGAATACGGACCACCTGCGGGGCAGCCTGACGGAGTTTGTCCGGACCCAGGGCCTGGACGGCAGCCGGTTCCGGACCATCCTGCGGAAGCTGGATGTTCCACGGGAGCAGTTTGAGAAGGACCTGGCAGATTACAGCAGCGGCCAGAAGAAAAAGGTGCTGCTGGCCGCAAGCCTCTGCACACAGGCACACCTGTACGTGTGGGATGAGCCGCTGAACTTTATCGACGTCATCTCCCGGATGCAGGTGGAGGATCTGCTGCTGGCCTGTCGGCCGACCCTGCTGTTCGTGGAGCACGACGCCCGCTTCTGCGACGAGATCGCCACCCGGCGCATCCGGATCCAGAGGGAATGACTCGAAACAAGAAGACGCCCTCCGCAGTTGTGCGGAGGGCGTCCGTTTTCCTTTGTGATTACCAGAGGTCGGGCCAGAATACCTGGCCGTCCTCCGACCGGAAGGGCTCGGGCACCGTGTCCTCTTCCAGCATCCGGGCCCGGATGGCGGCGGAGAGGTCCTCCACTGTGCCGGGGCCGTAGTCGGCAAAGGACGCCGAGTCCATCAAAATGGCGCCCGCCCGGGCCATGTCCTCCAGATTCACCGATGGCGTCATAGCAGGTGGTGCGGATGCAGTTGGGGGTGGTGGTGCCGGTGAGGATCACCGTCCGCACGTCCAGCCGCCGGAGGATCAGGTCCAGCTCCGTCTGGAAAAAGGCGCTCCACCTGGGCTTGATGATGGTGTAGTCCCCGGGCTGGGGGCGCAGGCCCTCCGGTGCCTGGGCGCTGTTGGGACCGGTGGAGGCGGGGCGGCAGGCCCGGCCGCCAGCGACCCAGCCGGGGTAACGGGTCAGCTCCACATCGCTGCCGTCAGCGCGGTAGAGCCGCTTGACAAAGAATACCGGAATGCCCTTGGCCCGGGCCAGCTCCACGGCCCGGACGCAGTTGGGGACCATGGACTGGGCGAAGCGGATCCAGTGTCCGCCCTCCGGATGAACAAAGCCGTTTTCCATATCGATGACCAGCAGGGCGGAGCGGGTGGGATTGGGTTTCATCAGCAGAACCTCCTGTCAGAGTTTTTGAAAAATATGAATGCGAAAGGAGATACGGGTGGTGAGAGACTCCAGGTCCGCCAGACGCTTTGCACCTGTCTTGGGGGTCTTCCAGTAATAGGGCGTCATCTGGAACAGGGCGCGGATGTCTGCCTGGCAGGGGAGGGTGATGGTGCCCTCCACCGGCACGATAGACTGATAGGCGAACCCCTCATAGGGGGTCTCCTTTTCCTCATTGGGATAGGGACGGTCGTAGAGGACCTGCTTCAGCTCCCAGAGGTGGTCCGGTCCGGGCACCACGTAGAGGAAGTGCCCGCCCGGCCTCAGCACTCGCCGGAATTCCTCCAGCGCCAGGGGGGAGAAGCAGTCCAGCAGAATGTCCGCCGCGCCGTCCGCCGCCGGCAGGTGGAAGGAGGAGGCCACAGCCCACGCAATGCCTTTCTCCCGCTTGGCGGCGGATCGGAGAATGGGCTTGGAAATGTCGGTTCCCGCCATCCGGGGGGATTTTCCCGCGGCGGCCAGGGTCCGGAAGATACCGGAGGTGTAGAATCCCTCGCCGCAGCCCACGTCCCAGATCACCGGCGATTCGCCGGAAAGAGACAAAATCTGACAACAGAGCGTATTGAGAAGCGGATCATAATACCCCTTGGAGAGGAAATCCCGCCGTGCGGCGGCCATATCCCGGTCATCTCCCGGATCGGCGGAGTGCTTCTGATTGGGGGGCAGCAGATAGGTGTAGCCCTCCCGGGCGATGTCATAACTGTGTCCGGCCGGGCAGCGATAGGCCCGGTCTCCGCGGTCCAGCGGCGCCCCGCAGACGGGGCAGCGGAAAAGACTTTCCATCACGTGTCCTCGCCCGTCACATCGTTGATCCACTTCCGGCTCCGCAGCCGCAGGATACCCCAGGGGCACTTGCACACATTTTCCGACTGGATGCATAGGCACACCACCGCTACCGGGGCGTTGAACACCAGGGCAGTCAGGAAGGTCAGAGGTACAGCGATGACCCACTGGCAGCTCAAGTCGATGATGGAGGCCATGCGGGAGTCGCCGCCCGCCCGAAGCAGGCCGGTGATGTTGGTGATGTCAAAGGCCTTCAGCGGCAGCATGAAGAGATATACGACGCACATGGTGACGGCGATCTCCAGCGCCAGCCCCTCCAAATGGAACAGAGGATAGAGATAGGGGATGAACACCGTAGGCAGGAGGACCGCCAGGCACACCGACACCACGAAACCCACTCCGAAGGAGACCGTCAGCAGGCAGCAGCCCAGAGAGTAGACCTCCTCCCGGCCGGCGCCCTCACCGATCCGCTTGCCCACAATCACGGCGGTGGCGCCTGCGATGCCGAAGCAGGCCACAGTGGAGAACTTGTCGATGTTGCCCATGATGGCGTGGGCCGCCAGCATATCCGTGCTGATGGCCATGTGGCCCATGACGGCGGTCATAACGCTGACGCCCAGACCCCACAGCACCTCGTTCACCAGAACGGGGGTGGCGTATTTCAGGAAGCTCCGCGCCATGGCCCCGCCGGGCCGCAGCAGCAGGCGGAGCATCAGGGGCACTCGGCGGTAGCGGGGGGCATAGACCGCGACGATCACGAACTCCAGCACCCGGGAGGTCAGGGTGGCAATGGCAGCACCGGTGATCCCCAGCGCAGGCGCGCCGAACTTGCCGAAAATAAGAATGTAGTTCAAGCCCGTGTTGGTCAGCATGGAGATGCCGAAGACGATCATGCCCATGGCGGGATTCTCCGTGCTGCGCTGCATGCCGATGTAGACGGAGCTGATGGTGTTGAAGATATAGCTGAGGCCAACAATCCGGAGATAGGGGGCGCCCAACTCAATGAGCAGGTCGTTGTTGGTCACCAGAGCCATCACATGGAGGGGGAAGAAGAACAGCACAGCGGCCACGGAAACCGCAATGATGAGCCCGGCGTAAAGGCTGACGCCCATACAGCGGTTGATGCTGTCGGTGTCCCCCTTGCCCCAGTACTGGCTGGCCAGGACGGAGAGTCCGCTGAGCAGGCCCAGGATGATGATCTGGAGCAGGTAGATGGGCGTGTTGGCGGCAGTGACAGCGGACAGCTCATTCTGCCCCAGCATACCTACCATGAAGGTGTCCACAAATCCCAGGGAAGTGGTGATGAGATTCTGCAGGATCAGCGGCAGAGCCAGCAAGAACAGCCGCTTGTAGAAGCCGGGCTCCCGATGAAGATGACGAAACATAAAAGACGAAACCTCTTGAAACTGAAAAGTAAAATTGCCTTACAGCATGGGCATCCGCGTGTCGTGGTGGCGCCGCAGGGCGTCCGCACAGGCGTCGATGTCGCCCTTGTCAGTCTCCGGGCCGAAGCTCAGGCGGATCACCCCGCCGGAGACCTTCTTGGATAGCTTCAAGGCCGCGATCACGTGACTGGGCTTGCCCTGATGGCAGGCGGAGCCGGCGGAGATGCAGACGCCCTGGCTGCCCAGGTCATTGACAATATTTTGGCTGGGCCAGCCCACGAGAGAGATGGAGAGGATATGGGGCGCGCCGCCGGGGGCGGAGAGGATTTTCAAGTCGGGGATGGCGGACAGCCGCTCTGCGGCATAGTCCCGGATTTTCGCCATGCAGAGGAGTTTCTCCTCCAAATTTTCCCGCCGCAGCTCCACAGCCCTGGCAAAGCCCGCGATCTGGGCCGTGGCTTCAGTGCCGGCCCGGAGGCCGCCCTCCTGCCCGCCGCCGGCCAGCAGCGGCTTTGGATTCCGGACCCGGGGACCGATGTACAGAGCGCCGATGCCCTTGGGCCCGCCGATCTTGTGGGCGGAGATGGTGAGGAAGTCCGCCCCCAGCGTTTTTGCGGAGCAGGGGACCTTCAAAAAGCCTTGGACCGCGTCGGTGTGCAGCAACGTCTGTGGGTTCTTCACCGCCAGGCCCCGGGCGATCTCAGCGATGGGATAGATGTTTCCCAGCTCGTTGTTCACCAGCATGCAGGACACCAGCGCCGTGTCCTGCCGGACGGCGGCGAGGACCTGCTCCGCAGAGAGGGAGCCGTCCTGAGCCGGGACAAGATACGTCACCTCGTATCCCTGCCGCTCCATCCAGCGGCAGGCTTCCAGCACGGCGCTGTGCTCCACTGCGGTGGTAACGATGTGGCGGCCCAGGTGGCGGTTCTGCCAGCAGGCGGCGGTGACAGCCCAGTTGTCCGCCTCCGTGCCGCAGGAGGTGAAGAACAGCTGCTTGGCCCCGCAGCCCAGTGCGTCCGCCACGGTCTTCCGCCAGGCTTCCACCCGGCGCTTCATCTCCAGCCCCATGGGGTACTGGGAGCTGGGGTTGCCGAACTGTTCGGTGAGCACCTCATACATGGCATCCGCCACCGCCCGGGGAACGGGCGTAGTGGCGGCGTGGTCCAGATAAATCATGAAAAACGATCTCCTTGCAGTTGGGCCTTGCCCAACAGTAAAAATTACAGTATAATCGAAACGCATCAAGTTATTATATAAAGGTTTTGCGGAAAGTGCAAGGAGATTCCATGAAAGTTGCCATCTATACCTTGGGCTGCAAGGTGAACCAATATGAGACCCAGGCCATGGAGCAGGAGCTGCTGGCAAGGGGGCACACGCTCACGGAGTTTTCCGATGAGGCGGATGCCTATATCGTGAACACCTGCTCCGTCACGGCAGTCAGCGACCAGAAGTCCCGGCAGGTGATCCACGGCGTCCAGCGGAAGCACCCCGGCGCCGTGGTGGCAGTGTGCGGCTGCTATCCCCAGACCCACGCGGACGACGTGCGGAAGCTGGGGGTGGACCTGATCTCCGGCACCGGCGACCGGACGGGTTTTATCCGCCTTCTGGAGGAGGCCGCGGCGGAGAAGCGGCAGATCGAGGCCATCGACCAGCCTTTTGAGCGGCGGGTGTTCGAGGTCCTGCCCGCCGGCGGCCTGGGGGGCCGCACCCGGGCTATGCTGAAGGTGGAGGACGGGTGCGTCAACTTCTGTACCTACTGCATCATTCCATACGCCCGGGGACGGGTGCGGTCCCTGCCCGTCCCCACTGCCGTGGAGCAGACTCGGGCCCTGGCGGCAGAGGGCTACCGGGAGATCGTGGTGACGGGCATCGAGATCTCCTCCTGGGGCCAGGACCTGAAGAACGGAGAGACCCTGATCGACCTACTGGAGGCTGTCTGCACCGCCGCACCGGCTGTCCGCATCCGGCTGGGGAGCCTGGAGCCCCGGACCATCACAGAGGAGTTCTGCCGCCGGGCGGCCGCCCTGCCGAACCTCTGCCCCCAGTTCCACTTGTCTATGCAGTCCGGATGCGACGACACCCTGAAGCGAATGAACCGGAAATACGATACCACTCGATATGCGCAGTCCGTTGCACTTTTAAATCAATATTTTGACCACCCCGCTGTCACCACGGACCTCATCACCGGGTTTCCGGAGGAGACGGAGGAGGAATTTGCCCAGACGCTGGACTTCATCCGCCGGTGCGGCTTTGCCCAGATGCACATTTTCCCCTACTCCGTCCGGCCCGGCACCCCGGCGGCCAAGATGCGTCAGGTGCCGAAGGCCGTGAAGGAAGAGCGGGCCCGCCAGGCGGCGGCGGTGGCGGAGGCGCTCCACCGGAACTATCTCGCGGCCTGTGTGGGAGCGGTGTATCCCGTCCTCTTTGAACAGCCCAAGGACGGCAGGTATTTCGGCCACGCACCCAACTATATGGAGGTGCTGGCGGACGGGACGGACCTGCATAACCAGGTGCGGAATGTGAAAGTCACCGGCACTGACGGAGCATCCCTGCTGGGTGAGCTTTTGGAGGACTGACATGAAGAGCCATTTCTTTGCCTACATCTCCCGGATGCGGTTCATCCAGCGGTGGGCCCTGATGCGCAACACCGCGCCGGAGAACGTCCAGGAGCACAGTCATCAGGTGGCCGTCCTGGCCCACGCTCTGGCGGTGATCCGCAACGAGAAGTTCGGCGGCCGCCTGGACCCCGGCGCCGTGGCGGTGGCGGCGCTGTACCATGACGCCAGCGAGATCCTGACCGGCGATATGCCCACCCCCATCAAGTACGACAACCCCGACATCCAGTCCGCCTATAAGCAGGTGGAGGCGGTGGCGGAGCAGAAGCTGCTGAACATGCTTCCGGAGGACCTGCGCCCCGCCTATGACGAGGCCCTCACCATCCCCGATCCCCAGGTTCGTGCCCTGGTCAAGGCGGCGGACAAGCTGTCCGCCTACCTC
>ENA-OVGR01002416-OVGR01002416.1-human-gut-metagenome-genome-assembly--contig:-NODE-2416-length-11765-cov-3.736379_pt1 | contig 11765 bp, 9 predicted proteins | sample MGYA00237775_ERZ505429 | MGnify/ENA primary metagenome ERZ505429 (study PRJEB26158, sample SAMN06016345) | human gut metagenome | biome: human gut; feature: ankylosing spondylitis patient; material...
TTTGAACGTTGGGCTGGACAATGCCCGCGGGGATTACATCGGCTTTGTGGATTCGGACGACCTGGTGGATCCGGATCTCTACGAAACGCTTTTGAATGCCATCCGCGAAAATGATGTGCGCATTGCCTCCTGCAATGCCGACGCGGTGGACGAACAGGAAAAGTCCGTGCCGGGGGCCGGGGTCAACATCAACATTGCCGGGCGGCACATGGCCATGGAGCTGCTGCTGGATACCTTTAAAACCGGCGGCTTTTACGGGCTGCGGCTGTCCAGCACAAGAGCCGCCTGCGCCCGTGCGATTCTGGAGGCAGCGGCCTTCCAGCTGCGCGATTTTCTGAATATGCTGTCTGCGCTCGGCTGCACGGCGCAGACCGTGACCTCGCTCGGCGGGGGAGCGGGGAGCGCGCTTTGGATGCAGATCAAGGCGGATGCCTGCCGCCGCCCGTTCCACACGCTCTCCACGGTGCAGGCCACGTCGCGCGGCGCGGCCATGCTGGCCGCAGGCGCGCTTGGCTGGGCGCTGCATGACGCGGAGGAGCAAACCGTCTATCAGCCGCAGGCGGAAACTGCTGATGCGTATGAAGAAGCCTACGCGGCCTACCGGCGCGTCTATGAGGCGCTGTATTTGCAGAAAGGATGAGAGACATGACACAGAAAAAACCGAAACTCGGCGTTCTGGCTTTGATGCTGGAGGACTATCTGCCGCTGTTTCCTGGCATCGACCGGGCGCAGACGGCGTATGTAAACGAGGTTCTGGACGGCCTGCGGGACGCGGCGGAGTTCGTTTTCCCGCACGCAGCCATGAACCGGGTGCAGATCGAGTCGCTCGTGGCGCAATATAATCATGAGAAGCTGGATGGAATTCTGATCCTGCTGCTGACCTATTCGCAGGGGGCGTATCTGGTGCGCGCGCTGGAGGAGAACCACCTGCCGCTGGCCCTTGCCCTCATCCAGCCGGAGCAGACCGTCCGGCCGGACTTTATCGAGTGGGACTATACGGTCAATCAGGGCATCCATGGCAGTCAGGATCAGGCAAACGTCATGACGCGCATGGGCGTCAACTGCGTCTATTACGCCGGGAACCGCTGCGACGGCTCGTTTGTGCGGTTCGTCGCGGATTTTGGCCGCGCGGCCATGACCGTGCGCGCCATGAAGCGGATGCGCATCGGCGTGATCGGCAAGCTGCCCGGCATGGGGGACGTCATTACCGACGATATGGCGATCTACCGCTTCCTGGGGCCGGAACTGGTCTATGACTCTATCGGGACCGTCCGCCGCTTCTGCGCCGAAGTCGAAGAGGACGCGGTGCGGGCACAGATGGACGCGGACCGGGCCGTTTTTGAGCTTGATCCTACGCTGGACGAGCCGACGCACGCAGAGGCGGCGCGGATGTATCTGGGCCTCCGGGCCTATCTGCAGTCCGGCGGCCTGTCCGGCTATACGCTGCACTACGGCGAATGCGGCGAGGATGGCCGTTTTACGCAGCTGCCGCTGCTTGCGGCGTCAAACCTGCTGGCCGACGGCTATGGCTATGCCGCCGAGGGCGATTCCACCGCCGCCGTGCTGGTGGCGGCCATGCAGACGCTCTGCGGCGCGGCGGGCTTTACGGAAATGTACATGATGGACTTCAAACGCGAAGCGATCCTGATGTGCCATCAGGGCGAGGGCAACTGGCGGCTCTGCCGCGCCGACCGCCGCCCGTATCTGAAAAACAGAGTCCTGTCCGAGGGCGGGCTTTCCGATCCGCCCACGCCGATCTTCACGCCGGAGCCCGGCCGCGCGTGCATCCTGTCGCTGACGCATCTGACGGCGGACCGCTTCCGGCTGGTCTGCGCGCCGGGCGAGATCCTGCCGGACGCGGATCTGCTGCACGTGGATATGCCGTATCTGTTCTTCCGGCCGGACAGCGGCGTGCGCAGCTGCGTGACGGCATGGCTCGAACAGGGCGGCACACACCACGAGGCGCTCGTCCTGGGCGACCGGCTCGACCGCATCCGCCTGTTCTGCCGCCTTTGGAATGTTGAATTTGTACAACTGTAAGAGCATAAGGGGGAACCGATATGATCAAAAATTTCAGCCGCAGTTTAGAGTCGCTTCTGGGCGCGGAGTATACCTCTGCCGTTTGCCGCGCACGCGCGGCGCTGACCGGAGAATCGGAGCAGGCGCTTGTGAAGCTCGCGCAGGAGCCGGTCGAATTTTATCCGGATCCGTTTGCCGCGCGTCAGGAGATTCTGATGGAGCAGGTCGGGCGGCAGCTCTGCCCGGCCGCGCAGGCCGTCTCGGCAGAGCCGGGCGCGCCGACCGATAGCTTTGCCGCCGCACAGCACTATGCCCCCGCGCCGCTCAGCGCGCTCGGCTGCTTCCGCCTCGGCGAGGACGGACGTCTGTATTTTGCCGGAAAGAGCGAGCACTATCACATTCCGCTCGGCCACGGCTTCCCGGGCTACGCGCTGCTGGACAGGGCGCACGCGCTTGGCATTCCCAACGCCACGCATAATAATACGCGCGGATATATCACGCGCCTGCTCGAACGCCGCCTGATCGCCGCAGCCAACGGCCGTCCCATGGACGAGCCGCTGCCGCAGACGCTTCTGCAGGCGCGGCAGCCCGGCGTTCTGAACCGCGTGCTCAATCTGGAAACGGGCTCTTTGGCAGTGGAGGCGGCGCTCAAGATGATGCTCAGCCGCTTTGACACGCTGGACGGCTCCGCGCCCGCGTATCCTGACCGCATCCCGGTGTTCCTTGTCATGGCGGATAACGACGGCGGCGTGACCGCCGGATACCACGGCACGACGATTCTGGCGCAGATGCTGCGCGGCCTGTGGCCGTCGCTCGCGGAAAAATGCAAAGACGCACTGCGCGTCGAGTCTGTCGCGATCAACGACCCTGAAAGCTTCCGCAGCGCCATCGAGCGCTGGAACACGCCGCCCTATAAGACGGCGGGCTTCTGCCACGAGCTGATCATGATGAATTACAGCGGTACGCGTCTGGATCAGGCATATCTGACTGAGGCCTACCGCCTGTGCCGCGAAACGGACACGCCCGTGCTCTGCGACGAAATCCAGTCCAGCGCATGGTACGACACGCTCTTCCTGTTCCGCAAATACGGTCTGCAGCCGGACTTCGTCTCCATCGGCAAGGGCTTCCCCGGCGGCCTGTATCCGGCCAGCCGCCTGCTGGTCAGCGGCGCGTTCGACTGCCTGAGCCAGTTCGGCGCGCTCGTCACCAACGGACAGGAGGAGCTGGCAAGCCTTGCGTATCTTGTCACGATGGAATTTGTCAGCCATAACGGCGCGCATATCGAAGCGGTCGGCAAGACCTATCACGATGCGCTGCGCCAGCTTGCCGCGCGCCATCCCGCGCTTTGCAGCGGCGCGGAGGGCGACGGGCATATGAGCGCCCTGTGCTTCCATCAGGTGCCGGACGCGGCGGCCTTCGCCGCGCGGATGAACCGCGAGTTCTGCGTCGACATCAGCGCCCAGACCTACAAGGCCAACTGCCGTCCCGTCGCGCTGACAAAGCTGCCGCTGCTGGTCACGGAGCCGATGGTGGGGAAGCTGATCGCGTGGATGGAGCAGTGCCTGTCCGAAATGGAGGGCTGAGCGTGGAGAAGACCATCAAATTCGGCGTCATCGGCTGCGGGCTGATGGGCCGGGAGTTTGCAAGCGCCTCCATGCGCTGGCTGCATCTGCAGACCGACCTGCCGCGCCCACAGATCATCGCCGCGTGCAGCCGGACGGACAAAAGCCTCGACTGGTTCCGGCGCGTGCCAGACACGCGGTATTTTTACCATGATTATCACGAGCTTCTGGAAAATCCGGAGGTCGAAGCCGTTTACTGCGCCGTGCCGCACGACCAGCACGCGCAGATCTATACCGATATCATCCGTTCCGGCAAGCATCTGCTGGCCGAAAAGCCGTTCGGGATCGATCTGCCCGCCTGCCAGCAGATCCTGAGCGCCATGCAGGAGCATCCGCAGGTCTTTGTCCGCTGCTCGAGCGAATTTCCGTATTACCCCGCCGCGCAGCAGCTCTTCCGCTGGTATCAGGAGGGCTTCTTCGGCCGCGTGATCGAGGCACGCTTCACCATCAAGCACGCGTCGGATATGGACCTGAGCAAGCCCATCAACTGGAAGCGGCAGCTGAAGACCAACGGCGCGTATGGCTGCATGGGCGACCTCGGCATCCACACCCAGCACCTGCCGTTCCGGCTCGGCTTCCGGGTCGATTCCGTGAGCGCGCAGCTGGCCAACCTCGTCCCGCAGCGGCCCTGCGGCGACGGCTTTGCGCCCTGCGAGACATATGACAACGCGATTTTGCTCTGCGGCGCGCACAATGCGGCGGGCGACCGGTTCCCGATGGTGATGGAAATGAAGCGCATGGCCCCCGGCTGCACCAATACGGTGGAATACGAGATCTACGGGCTGGACGGCTCTGCGAAATTTTCCACAGAGGATGCAAACGCCGTCTGGTACACACGCAATCAGGGCCGGGAGCAGGCGTGGAGCCGCCTGATACTGGGGCAGAGGACACTCTTCCCAGTCATCACCGGCGGCATTTTCGAGTTTGGCTTTTCCGACGCCATGCTGCAGATGTTCGCGGCGTTTATCGCCGAACTCTGCGGCGAACCGTGCGCGTTCGGCTGCTTCCGGCCGGACGAGGCGCTTTTGAGCCACCAGCTGCTCACCGGCGCGCTGCGGGCCTATGAAACGGGAAGCGTCGTCCGGCTTGACTGACGCGGAAGGAGGCGGTATGATGGACATATCTTCGGCCCCGCACGCGGCGGATGCCGAGCGCCGCATGATCTACGAGCCCGCGGACGCCTTGGGCTTTACGGCGTGGACGGACTGCTTCGACTATCAGAACGGGCGGCTTGGCCTGTCCTTTAAGGAGATCCGCCGGGCGCATGACGCGGCCTTTGTGCCGCCGAGACTGGAAATGGGCGAGGCCATCGGCGCGCCGGTGTCCTATTGCTCGGCGGAATGCGGCAGTGCGGATACCGTCTCGGAGCGCGTCTATATGGCCTCCGACGACGGCGGGGAACACTGGTACGAGACGGGCAGGTGCCCGCTGGCCGAAGGCTCGTTTCTGAACGCGGGCTTTGCCGACGGGCGGCTGGTCGGGCTGGACGTGGGCCGCGTCAACGCCGCGCGCACCGGCTGGTGCGACTATATTGCCGTCCGGGAAAGCACGGACGGCGGCAGCACCTGGACGGAAACGGCCCGTCTGCTGGAGGGCTGCGCCGTCTATCTCTGGCGGCTGCGCCGCCTGCGCGACGGTTCGCTTCTCGTGCTTGCCAGCTTCTACGGCACGCCATGGGGCGCAGGCTGCGAACGTGCAACGCGCAACACCATGCTTCCCGGCGAAACGTATCTCAATAAGATCCAGACCTTTTTCCTCCATAGTCCCGACGGCCGGAGCTTTTCGGGGCCGCACTATGTCCTTCCGGGCATCGGCGCGCATGAGTACGACGCGGCAGAGCTGTCTGACGGACGGCTTCTGTTCGTGGCGGGCGACGTGCAGGGCACGCCGGTCGGGCGGCAGCTCGTCCGCCGCTCGGCGCAGGGCTTCATCAACGGGCCGCTGCTGCCCATCGGCGCGGGCGCTCCGCCAGAGCCTGCGAAAAATCCGCAGGGCGGCTTCGTCCCGGAAAGCATCGTGTGCCTGCCGGGCGATGTTCTCGTCGGTGCGCGGCGAGGCAAGCCCTTCAGCTGCTCCGGCGATCTCGGCCAGACATGGACGGTGATCGAGGGCGTGGGAAACGGACTCTATCAGCCGTGCATCCGCCTGCTGCCGGACGGACGCGCTGCGGCCTTCGGCCACTGCGGCGCGGACAGCGCGGTCGGGCAGACGCGCATGGCGATTGCCGCCGATCTGTTCCGGCTGGACGGTGCGCCTCCCGCGGGGTGTGAGCTGTCTCTTGAACGCGTGCTTTCTGCGGACGGGAGCCATTACGGCAACACATATACGGCGCGGCTGACCTGCAAGGGAAGTCCTGTCGCCGGGCGGCAGATGACGTTCCGCGTTGTACCGTTCTGGACGGAGGACGGAGCGGTCAATACCCTTGCGCAGGAGCAGGCACCGATCCGGCTTTCCGCCGTGACAGACGCGGACGGCCTCGCCAATGCGGCCTTTCCCGCGTTTGACGCCGTCCGGGACATTCACTTTGCCTACACCATCGACGCCTTTGCCGAAGCCGCGCCCGGACAGGCATCCTGCGTCAGTGCCAGCCGCTGCGAGCTTGCCATGACGCCGTACCGCCGCTGCCGTCACCCGTACCCGGCCTATTTTGCCGAAAACACCCTCTATCTGTCACCGGAGTTGGAAAAAGCGTTCCCGGACTGCCGCCGCAGGCTTGCGGAGGAAGCGGGACGGGATGTTCCCGCAGTTCCGGACGCGCCGCTTCGGCAGGCACTTTTGGATGCGGGCGTATTGCGGCAGACGGAGGACGGCCTCCGGTGGATCGCGCGCGTACACGGCGCGCAGGCGCTCGAGGCGGTGCTCCCACAGCCGGATGGCGACTGGTATATCTGAAATTCCGCGTATGCGCGGAACGCAAATTATAAACAGGAGAGAGCTGCTATGAAACTTGTAGTATTGGACGGTTATACGGAAAATCCCGGCGATCTGAGCTGGGCAGAGCTGGCCGCGCTTGGCGAGCTGACGGTCTATGACCGCACGTCGTATACCGAGTCCCCGCTGATCGCGGAGCGCATCGGCGACGCGGAGATCGTGGTCATGAACAAAACGCCGATCTCCCGCGCGACGATCGACGCGTGCCCGAATATCCGGCTGATCGCGGTGCTTGCGACGGGCTATAACGTTGTGGATTACAACTACGCGCGGGAAAAGGGCATCCCGGTCGTGAACGTGCCGGCCTACGGCACAGCGTCGGTCAGCCAGTATTCCATCGCCCTTCTGCTGGAGATCTGCCACCATATCGGCCATCACAGCGCGTCTGTCCATGCGGGCAATTGGGCCTCGAATCCCGACTGGTGCTATTGGGACTATCCGCTCATCGAGCTGGAGGGCAAGACCATCGGCATCATCGGCTTTGGCCGCATCGGCCAGGCGGAGGGCCGCATCGCGCGGGCGATGGGCATGCACGTTCTGGCATATGACGTCTATCCGAACGACGCCGGGCGCGCCATCGGCGCGTATGTCGATCTGGACACGCTGCTTGCGCAATCGGACGTGGTGTCGCTGCACTGCAATCTGACGCCGGAGAACACCGGACTCATCAATAAAGAGAACATCGCGAAAATGAAGGATGGCGCGATCCTCATCAACAACGCCCGGGGACAGCTGATCGTGGAGCAGGACGTCGCCGACGCGCTGAACAGCGGCAAGCTGGCTGCCGCCGGGCTGGATGTAGTCTACACAGAGCCGATCCGCCCGGACAATCCGCTCCTGACCGCGAAAAACTGCATCATCACGCCGCATATCTCCTGGGCCCCGAAGGAGAGCCGCCAGCGGATCATGGACGCCACGGCAGAAAACATCCGTGCCTTCCTCGCCGGAACGCCGCAGAACGTCGTCAATCGCTGAAGCGCTGAAAAACCCGCTGCCGCCTGCTCCGCAGGGACAGCGGGTTTTATGCGGCGGGGATTTTCGCTGCGCCTGCGTGCCGTTTTGCGGCGTTGCAATATTAACAGAAATATGGTATGATGTTCCCACTTACCGGAAGGGGGAACTGCTTTGCTTTATCTGCTGCTTGCGCTGTTTACGGCGGCGATTGTCGCGGTCGATCAGCTGACAAAATATCTGGCTGCGGCCAATCTCGTGGGGAAGACCGTCACGCTCATCCCCGGCTGGCTCCAGCTGCACTACATCACGAACGACGGCATGGCGCTGAGCCTTCTGCGCGGCGCGCGGTGGCTGTTCGTGGTCATGACGGCGGTGTATCTCGCGGTCGTGATCTACGTGCTCGTGAAAAAATGGTTCAAAAAGACGCCGGAGCTGTGGTGCATCGCGGCCATCACCGGCGGCGCGATCGGCAATTTCATCGACCGCATTTCCACCGGTCTTGTCATTGACATGATCTGCATCCCGTGGTTCTCCACGTTCAACGTGGCAGATCTGTTCATTACGTTCGGCGCGCTTTTCCTTGTGATCTATATTCTGACGAAGGATAAGGAGCTGCTGGCCGACAAGCCGAAGGAGCAGAAGAAACCGCATGACGCTGACGCTTGACAGAGACGGCGAACGGCTCGACAGCGCGCTCAGCCGCCTCGTGCCGGAGCTGACCCGCAGCCAGGCCCAGCGCCTGATCGAGCAGGGCGCGGTCACGCAGGCCGGAAGGCCCGTCAAAAAGAACGAAAAGCTCCCCGCCGGGACGGCGCTGGAGCTGGAAATTCCGGAGGTGCACGAAACGCCCATCGCGGCGCAGGACATTCCTCTGGAGGTCTGCTATGAGGACGCGGACGTGATCGTCGTGAACAAGCCCAAGGGGCTTGTCGTCCACCCGGCCCCCGGTCACGCGGACGGCACGCTCGTCAACGCGCTGCTGGCCCACTGCGGCGACTCCCTGTCCGGCATCGGCGGGGAAAAGCGCCCCGGCATCGTCCACCGCATCGATAAGGACACATCCGGCCTCATTATCGCGGCCAAGAACGACCTTGCGCACGCCGCGCTGGCCGCGCAGCTGAAGGATCACAGTCTGGCCCGGACGTATGTGTGCATCGTCTGCGGCAAGATCAAAGACGATTCCGGCACCATCGATGCGCCCATCGGCCGCCACCCGGCCGACCGCAAGAAAATGGCCGTCACAGAGAAAAATAGCCGCAGCGCCGTGACGCACTGGCGCGTGTTGGAGCGCTTTCCCGGCTATACGCTCGTCGAGTGCAAGCTGGAAACGGGCCGGACGCACCAGATCCGCGTCCACATGGCCTATCGCGGACACCCGATCCTGGGCGATATGGTCTACGGCCATAAAAAGCCCGAGCTGGGGCAGGACAGCCAATGCCTGCACGCAAAGGAGCTTCGCTTCGTGCACCCGCGCACAGGACAGCTCGTAACCGTCTCCTGCGAGCTGCCGGACTATTTTACCGCGCTTCTGGAAAAGCTGCGTGCAAGGGCTTGACATTCCAGCCCCGTTCTGCTACCATGATGCCATCTTCGAAATGAGGTCGTTATGATGTACGTTTCCGCCATGTTCGCGTTTCTCTTTACCTTTACTGGCTTGCAGTAAGGGTGATTTGTGATGCGCAGAAACGAAGTCAGGTTCGCAACGCGGCACAGATTACGCTGTGCCGCGTTTTTTGTTTGTATTTTCTGAAAGGATGGATATCGCTATGGAACTTTCTGATTACAGGTCACAGATCGACCGGATTGACGCGGAGCTTCTGCAGCTGTTTGCCGAGCGGATGCAGACGGCTGCGGGGATCGCATCATATAAAAAAGCGCACGGCCTGCCGGTTCTGGACGCCGGGCGGGAGCGCGAGAAGCTCGCGCAGATCGTAAAGACCGCGCCGGAGGAGCTGCAGGAGGAGGCCGTGAGCCTCTACCGGCTGCTGTTCTCCCTCAGCCGCAGCTACCAGCGCGATCTGCTGGACGAAAAGACGGCGCTTCCGGCGCTTCTCAAAGCGGCGCTGGAGCAGACGCCGCAGCTGTTCCCGCCCACAGCAGCCGTTGCCTGCCAGGGCGTTGAGGGCGCGTATTCGCAGCAGGCCTGCGACAAGCTCTTCCAGCACCCGAGTGTGTTTTTCTGCGCGACGTTCGACAAGGTCTTCTCCGCCATCGAGCAGGGCCTGTGCCAGTACGGCGTTCTGCCGCTGGAAAACAGCACGGCAGGCTCGGTCAACGCGGTGTATGACCTCATGCAGAAGCACAATTTCTCCATCGTCCGCAGCGTCCGCCTGCGCGTAGATCACAGTCTGCTGGCCCTGCCGGGCGTAAAGCTGTCCGAAATTCGCGAGGTCGTCTCGCACGGACAGGCGCTGGAGCAGTGCTCCGAATTTTTGAAGCAGCTGCCGAACGTGACCGTGACCCGCTGCGAAAACACGGCGGCGGCAGCCCGCATGGTCGCCGGAGCGGGACGGCGCGATCTCGCCGCCATCGCCTCGCCAGCCTGCGCGGAAATTTACGGCCTGCAGCCGCTGCAGGAGCGCGTGCAGAACGAGCATGGCAACTATACCCGCTTCATCTGCATCGCGGCCAAGCCCGAGGTCTATCCCGGCGCCGACCGGACGAGCCTGCTCGTCACGCTCGCCAACGAACCCGGCAGCCTCTATCAGGTGCTGGCCCGCATCTATGGCCGGGGCATCAACCTGACAAAGCTGGAAAGCCGCCCCATTCCCGGCTCGGACGACACGTTCCGGTTCTACTTCGATCTCGAAGCCTCCGTCTACTCACCGGAGCTGCCGAAGCTCCTCGGCGAGCTGGAATCCGTCTGCGAACACGTCTGCTACCTCGGCAGCTATTCCGAAACGGTTTGAGATGACCGGAGTCAGTCTGAACGCACGAAAAGGCTCTCCCTTGCGCGCAAGGGAGAGCCTTTTCGATAAAGCGCGGCTCCGACGCGTATTTGAGCAGCATCAGCGCGGCGCACAGCAGGATAAACCCGCCCGTGATCCACGCCAGCTTCCCCAGCGGCAGCGCGCCCGGCAGGCCGGAGGCCGCGTCGATCAGCTGCTGCATGAGCCACGTCACGATCAGATTCAGCGTGCCGCCCGTCAGCGCGGCGAACACCGCAAGGGCGAACATCGGGACATTGCCCCGGAAAAACTGCGCGGTCAGCTGCCGCGCCAGCGGTTTATGCTTCATCGGAATCAATTTCCTTCCACCATGCCAGTAATTCCGCGTCGTCCAGATCCCGCACGATCTTCCGCACGCCGTCCATGGCGGTCGCGCCCAGATCGTCGTAGATCCCGGCGGGCTCGCCGCCGCTTACAAAGCGGAGCGCGTCGCCGCGGTAATCCGGCGCGGCGTCAAACTGCGCGGCGAGCGCCTGCGCCTGCCGCAGAGAAGCGGCGGCTGCTTCCGCCTCCCCGCAGTTTTTCTGCGCACCGGCCAGACACACCAGCATCGACGCATTCACCTTGTCCAGAAAGCACGGTTTGTCTGCATCCTTCAGCCCGCCGAACGTGTCCAGCCCCCATCGAATGATGGCTTTTGTTGCCGCAAAGTCCTGCTGCTTATAATAGACGTTGAGATAGCCCACCACGATGTTGACAAGATTCGCGCACGCGCTCAGCAGGGCGTCGGACAGAAACGGCAGCGCATCCTGCGGCCGGTCGCAGCTGCTGGAAAGCGTCGAGCCGATGATATGGCTGTAAAAGCCGCCTGCGTTGTGCGTTTTCCAGAGCGAGACAGCCTTGTCTGCCTCGCCGAGCGCCAAAAGCGTCTGCGCGGTTTCCGCGTAAAGCACGGTTTCGTTGATCTGCGGGTCCGTGTTCTGCGGTAAAAGCAGCCGCGCCTTGTCCAGCAGCGTCAGTGCCCGCCGCAGCAGCGCTTCGTCCCCCTCCACGATGGCGAACACGCGGTAAAGTCCCGCGCTTCTGTAGACGATCTCAAAGTCGTTCGGGTATTTTTGCAGCGCCTTTTCCGCCTCCGCAAGTCCCGCGCGATCCTTCTCCGTCCGGTACCGCCGCAGGCGCTCCGCCGTCGTCTGACGGCGGTTGTCCTTCACTTCATAGCCCAGCAGCACGTCGACCGACGTGTCAAACAGGTCGGCCAGCTCGACGATGATCGCCAGCTCCGGCTGGGAAAGCCCCGTTTCCCTTAGTTAAAGATATTGTTATCTCTGAGTGCCGAGTATCCCCGACA
>ENA-OVGR01002417-OVGR01002417.1-human-gut-metagenome-genome-assembly--contig:-NODE-2417-length-11761-cov-5.745430_pt1 | contig 11761 bp, 10 predicted proteins | sample MGYA00237775_ERZ505429 | MGnify/ENA primary metagenome ERZ505429 (study PRJEB26158, sample SAMN06016345) | human gut metagenome | biome: human gut; feature: ankylosing spondylitis patient; material...
GAGGCTTCGCGGTCCACCCGTCGGCGTCGGGCAGAAAGTCCAGAAAGCACTCATCTACGGCCAAAATCGTGCGGCACTCCCCGCACCGGCGCAGCAGCTTTTTCACCAGTTCGGGTGAGGCCAGCTGCCCCGTCGGGTTGTTCGGCTGGCAGAGGAACACCATGTCGATGCTCTCGTCCACGGCGTCCACGAGGGCGTCCGTCGGGGCGAAATCATTCGTTTCATCGAGGAAGAAGCGTTTCACTTCACACTCCACCGTATCCAATGCAGAGGCGTACTCGGCAAAAGTCGGGGCTGTCACCAGCGCCTTATGGGGCTTTACGGCCCAGACCAGCCGGAAGATGAGGTCTGCCGCGCCGTTGCCGCAGAGGATATGCTCCTGCGGCACACCCTCGGCCCGGCTCAGCGCCGCCCGCAGGGTGCGGCAGAGGGGGTCGGGGTAGCGGTCGGCCTCCGCCAGCGCCTCCCGGATGGCCTGCGCCACCCCCTCGGGCAGGCCGAGCGGGCTGACGTTCGCTGAAAAATCCAGCGCGTCGCGGCCAAAGCGTTCGCGGTAGCCCATCCAGTCACCGCCGTGGACCAGTTGTTTCATCCCAAGAACCCCCGTATCGCACATCCAAACGCCAGCGCAAACGCGCTGGCTACATACATCATCCGATCTGCCCGCAGAATATCCTCCGGCTCGATGGGCCGCAGCGGATCGCCGATGGTGGGCTTCGGGTAATACTCGCCGAAATAGTAGGCCGGCCCGGCCAGCTGGACGCCCAGCGCACCAGCGCAGGCGCTCTCAGTCTGGGCGCTGTTGGGGCTTGCGTGATTGCGGCGGTCCCGCCGCCAGATACGCCACGCGCCCTTGGCGTCATTGCGGGTGAACGCCGCCGCCATGATCCAGAGCAGCGCCGCCAGACGGCTCGGGATATAGTTCGCCACATCGTCCAGTTTTGCAGCAGCGCGGCCAAAATAGAGATATTTCTCGTTTTTGTAGCCCAGCATACTGTCCATGGTGTTGATGGCCTTGTAGGTCAGGGCCAGCGGCGCACCGCCCAGCAGCATATAGAGCAGCGGCGCGATGACGCCGTCGCTGGCGTTTTCGGCCACCGTCTCCACCGCCGCTTTGGTCACGCCCTCGGCAGTCAAGGCTTCGGTGTCGCGGCCCACGATGCGGCTCACAGCCTTCCGGGCGGCGGGCAGGTCGTCTTTTACCAGTTCCCAGTAAACAATCGTGCTCTCCTGCACCAGTCCCTTTGCGGCCAGCGCCTGCCCGCACCAGAACATCTGGACGGCAAGCCCCAGCAGCGGGTGAAGCATCGCCGCACCCCAGCAGACAAGGCCCGTGAACAGCAGCGTCCCCACCGGCAGGCAGAACGCCACCACTGCACCGCCCAGCAGCTCGCCCTGAGGCGTTTTGGGCAGGCGGGCGCGGAGGAATTTTTCCAGCCGGGAGATGGCTTTTCCCATGTACACCACCGGGTGGGGCAGCCACGCCGGGTCGCCGAAGATGGCGTCCAGCACGAAGCCTCCCAGCACAGCCCAGGCGGTCATCATACGCCGGCCTCCGCGTCTTTCGTGTACTGCACGGTCTTCACGAGGCGGAGCTGGCGCTTCTCGGCCCAGTCGGCGGCGTCCAGCACATAGCCGCCCGCGTTGGGACCGCACCACGCATAATAATCGCGCCTGGGCAGGGCGTACCGCTCCATGGCCGCCATCTGGGTGCCGCCGTGGGCCAGGATGACCAGCAGCTCTTCGCCGTCGGCCAGCGCCTTGTCCACCAGAGCAGAGAAGGCGCTGCAGATGCGGTTCGAGAAGTCGTCCTTCCGTTCACCGTCGGGGCATTTGCTCTCGCAGTTGGCCTGCACCCACGCCTGATAATCGGCGTCGTGCTCCATCTCGACGTAGTTTTTGCCCTCGAAGCTGCCGAAGCACATCTCCTGCAGGTCCTTCACGACCACGAGCTCTGCCTCCGGGAAGAGCACCCGGGCCGTCTGGGCCGTCCGCTGCAGCGGGGTGATATAGACCACCTTCGGGTCGATGTCGGCCCGGCGCAGCTGGCTCAGGCCCTCCGCCGAGAGCGGGATGTCGCGCTGGCCCTGATAGCGCTTCTGGGCATTGTATTCGGTCAGGCCGTGACGCAGCAGATAGATCAACATTGGGGTAATTCTCCTTTCAATACCGTCGGGATGCCGCAGAACATCTGCACCACGCAATCGGCGCGCTCTGCCAGCAGGCAGGCCAGCCGTCCGGCGGCCTCCCGCCCGGCGCGCTCCTCAGCATCCATCGGGACAACACCGCCGCCGACCTCGGTGGCGATGACAATATCATATTCCGCCAGCTCCCGGGCCAGCGTTTCGAGCTGCTCCGGGGTCTGAGTCTCGGCGGCGGCGTCCTGCACATCGGCGATGACGCTGCCCCGGAAGTTCCGCGCAAAGGTGCGCTTGCCGCTGTAGAGCGGCCCTGTGATGAACATCATTTACAGCACTCCTCCCCACTGGCTGACGGCCAGCGCCGCCAGCATCCACAGCTCGGCCCGCTGTAAAAACCACCCGGCCAGGTCGCCGGTGATGCCGCCAAACTGCTTTTTTGCCACGAAATCATAGCGCCACAGCGCCAGAAGCGCTGCTGCCGCCAGCCCGCCGCCGCCCAGCGCCGTCAGCGCCAGGATGAGCAGAGCCGACAGGCCGCAGAGGAAGCGGCGGACGGTCTGCTTGTCGGCCGCTGTGGCGAAGGTGTGGGCGAGGCCGGTGTCCTTCGCCAGCGGGAACGCCGCCACGGCAAAGCCCGACAGCGCCCGTTCCAGCACCAGCGCCAGCGTCCAGCACAGGCCCGCCCGGGGCGTGAACCGCACACTGCCGCAGAGGCCGAAGTAGGCCACAAAGTAGCAGCACAGCCGGATGACAGCGAAGGCCCCACAGTGGGAGTCTTTCAGGATCTCAAGCTTTTTTTCGCGGTCGCCGTAGCTCGAGAGGGCGTCGGAGGTGTCGGCGTAGCCGTCGAGATGGATGCCGCCGGTGACGGTCACCGGCACGAGACAGAACGCCGCCGCCCGGGCCAGCCCCGGCAGGGGCAGGACGCCGCAGAGACACCACAGCCCGCCGCACACCAGCCCGATGAGGGGGAAGGCACACATGGCGTACCGCATATTTTTTTCGTTCCACTCGAACTGCGGCACCGGCAGGGCCGAAAACATCGCAAAGGCCACCGCGATGGTCTGCAAAACAGTCACAGCTTTTCTCCCCCTTTGTAGTACACCGGCAGGCCGCAGACCACCCGGCAGACGTTGTCCGCCCGGGCGGCGAAAGCGTTGTTCACCTGCGCCAGCGCCAGCAGATACTGGTCGGTGTCGCCCGCGTAGTCGGCACCGCCGCTGAACACCTCGTTCGATACGGCGATAAGCTCGTCGCACCCGGCGGCGAGGCGTTCCAGCCCGGCCAAAACGGCCTCGGCGGTGTGCTTTCCTGCCCCGCCGGGGCTGTAAAGCTCGTTGGCGACGAGGTTGCCGAGGTCTTCCAGCAGGACGGTCCCCCGGCCGGGCAGAGCCAGACGGTCGAGGTGGAGCGGGCATTCCAGCGTTTCGAACTGCTTTTGTGCCCGCATTTTCCGGTGCTTTTCCACCCGGGCGGCGCACTCGGCATCCCAGACCTGCATGGTGGCGAGGTAATAGCGGGGCAGGCCGGTCTTGAGCACAAGGCTCTCGGCGCAGGCGCTCTTGCCGCTGGCCGCGCCGCCGAGCACCAGCGTCAGCATCTCGCACCCCCCTGCGGCGTGTAGGCTTCGATGCCGCCCTCTTCAAAGGAATAACAGCCATCGTAGACAGCCAGCGCCATGTCCCACAGCGGGATGGCGGCCACCGCGCCGGTGCCTTCGCCCAGATGCAGGCCCGCCGTGATGATGGCTTTTTTGTTCAGAGCGTCCAGCACCAGTTTTGCGGCCGGCTCGGTGGAGCAGTGGCTTGCAAAAACAGCCTTGGCCGCAGCCGGGCAGAACCGGACAGCGCAGAGCGCCGCCACACAGCTGATGAAACCGTCGGCCAGCACCGGCACACCTTCCAGCGCACCGCCGAGGAAGACGCCGCAGAGTCCGGCAATATCGAAACCGCCCAGCTTTGCCAGCACGTCCAGTGCATCGGCAGAGTCGGGCTGATTTTTTGCGATGCCGCGATGGATGGCGTCGATCTTCCGGGCAAGACCCTCGTCCGAAAGGCCCGCGCCCCGGCCCGTCATCCCTTCGACGGGCTGGCCCAGCAGCACAGCGGCCACGGCGCTGGACGTCGTGGTGTTGCCAATGCCCATCTCACCGGTGGCCAGCAGGCCGACGCCCGCTTTCTTCTGCTCCTGCACCAGCCGGATGCCCCTGCCGATGGCCTCCACAGCCTCAGCCCTGCTCATAGCCGGGCCGAGGGTGAAGTCCGCTGTGCCGGGGGCGATGCGGCAGTCGAGGACGCCCGGGACCGGGTCGCCCGCGATGCCCATATCCACCGGCACCACCTCGCACCGGGCGGTCTGTGCCATCCGGCAGACGCTGGTGCGGCGGGCGGCGAGGTTCTCAGCCACGGCGCGGGTCACGCTGCTGTCGGTCTGGCTGACGCCCTGGGCCACCACACCGTTATCGGCGCAGAGCACCAGCACCGCCCGGCGGGAAATATCCAGCTTTGCGCTGCCGGTGAGGGCGGCGGCGTCCTCGATGGTCGTTTCCAATCCGCCCAGCCCGCCCAGCGGCTTTGCAAGGCTGGCCCAGTGGGCGTGCGCCGCCGCCCGGGCGGCTTCGTCCGGCGGCGTGATGGCCGCACAAAGGGCGGCGAGTTCTGTCTCAGTCATGGTCTCTCCTGTAATTTTCAGCCGCGGCGGCAAAGCGCTGCGGCAGGGGCGTACCCGCCCAGTACAAATGCGGGAAGCCCGCATAGAAATGCTCGTTTGCAAAGCCGCAGTCCCATTGCTTCCCGTTGGGCTTTGCGGCGGTAAAGCCGGTGCCGTTGTCTGTGGAATCCCAGTGGTGGAACTCGTGCACGGGCAGACGCTCCCCGGCGCGGAACAGCATACTGTCGGCGTGGGCAGTCAATGCCGCGTATCCAAACCGCACCAGCCTCCCCACCCGGAAGCCCTGCCCCGGCAGAACGCCTGCCATGGGCCAGCGTTCCCCGTTGGCATCCTCCAGGCTCTGGCCCAGATAGAGAAAGCCCCCGCACTCGGCCACCGTGGGCAGACCGCGCTCCACAGCCCGGCGCACAGAGGCCAGCATGGAGCGGTTCGCGCTCAACTGCCCGGCATACAGCTCCGGGTAGCCGCCGGGCAGATAGAGCCCGCCGATCTGCTCCGGCAGGGGCAGGGCGGAGTCCTGCAGGGGGCTGAACCAGCAGAGCTCCGCCCCCGCCCGCTCCAGTGCTTCCAGCGTTTCGGCGTAGGTGAAGCAAAACGCCGCATCCCTTGCAACGGCAATGGGAACGCGGGGGCGCTGTTCCTCTCCTCCTTGGGGCGGCAGCTCTCCCGCAAGGGGGAGCCGATCTGTGTGCACCAAAGGCGCTGCGCCTTCGGTCAGGGCAAAAAGCTTCTCCCAATCCACCACCAGTGCATCGACCATCCGGCTGATCTTTTGCTGCAGGTCCGCGATCTCCCCGGCAGTTTTCAGGCCTAAGTGGCGGCTCTCAAGGGCGGCATCCGGCAGGTGGGGCAGATAGCCCAGCACAGGCAGGCCGGTCTCCCGTGCCAGCATGGGAGCCAGCAGAGCATACAGATGGGGGGCGCAGTCATTGAGCAGGATACCCGCCAGATGGCTGGGGGTGCGGAACTGCTTCAGCCCGTTGATCTGGGCCGCCAGTGTCAGGCTGGCCCCTCTGGGCTGGACCACCAGCAGCACCGGCAGGCCCAGCGTATCGGCCAGATGCCAGGCACTGGCGGTATCACTCACCCCGCCCAGTCCATCGTAAAAGCCCATGGCACCCTCGCACACGGCTGCCCCGTGCCCGGCGGCGGCCTGCGCATAGAGCACGCGCACCGTCTCCGGCGCGGAGAAAAACAGGTCGAGGTTGTGGCTCTCCACCCCCAGCACGGCCCGGTGAAACATGGGGTCGATATAGTCCGGCCCGCTCTTGAAGGAGCAGGGGTCCTGCCCCCGCCGCTTGAGCGCCGCCAGCAGAGCGCAGGTCAGTGTGGTTTTGCCGCTGCCGGAACAGGGCGCGGCCACAAGAAATTGGATCATTTACGTTCTCCTGTGATAAGGAAGATGGGGTTATTGGCCATCAGCAGGTGGAGCCTGCCCGCAGGCCGGGTGCGGCTGACCGCGACCTGCGTCACCTCCGCGTCCAAACCGTGGGCAGTCAGTGCGGCTACGGCGGCGCTCAGCGTTTCCAGCGCAATGGCAGAGATGCAGATGCGGGCGTTCGGATTCCGGGCAAGCACCGTGTCCACCACAGCCTCCATACCCCCCTTGGTCCCGCCGATGAACACGGCATCCGGGGCGGGCAGGTCAGCCAGCGCGGCGGGGGCGCGGCCCTCCACCAGTGTCAGGTTGCAGGCGTGGAACCTTTCCCGATTCTGCCGGATGAGCCCGCAGGCCTCCGGGTCACACTCCACGGCATACACATGCCCCCGGGGTGCAGCCAGTGCCAGTTCCACGCTCACGCTGCCGGTGCCCGCCCCCACATCCCACAGGGTATCGCCGGGCTGCACGGCCAGCTTGGCCAGCGCCGCCGCCCGCACCTCCTGCTTGGTCATGGGCACCTCTCCCCTGTGGAAGGCTTCATCCGGGAAGCCGGGCACCCGCCGGGGCGGCTGAGGAACGTGTTCCACAAGCAGAACGCTCAGGCTTGCAAACTGCTTTTGCGCAAACTCCTGCGCCGTGCCGAACAGGATCTTTTCCTCTGCCCGGCCCAGCTCTTCGCCCACCAGCACATGGGCATCGCCCAGCCCGGCAGCAGCCAGCCGGCCGCAGAGGGAGGCAGGCGTTTCTGCCCCGCCGGTCAGGAAAAAGACGGGCTTTCCCCCGGCTGTCAGGCACTCGGCCACCGGGTCGCAGGCACAGCCGTGGGCCGAGACCAGCTTCCACTCCTGCCAGGAGCGGCCCACCGCAGCGGCCAGCAGCTGAACACTGGAAAGCCCCGGCAGCACCCGGCAGGAGATCCCAAAGGCCCGCAGCATCGGCAGCAGCTGGGCCGCACCGGAGTAAAACCCGGTGTCGCCGCTGTACACAAGGGCAGCATCCACCTCCGGGTCAGCCGCCAGTGCGGCAAGGACATCCTCAGGCTGATACAGGGCCTTCCGGTGTTCCGTGCAGCCCTGCGGCAGCTGTTCCAGCAGGCGCTTTGCCCCCAGGATCAGTCCGGCGTTCTGCAGGGCGGCAAGGCCCTGCGCGGTCAGGCTTTCCGGCGTGCCCGACCCCATCCCGATGAGTGTGATCATTGCAGCATCTCCTTACAATGTGTCAGGATCTGATCCGCCGTTTCGCCCTGCTCAGCCGGGCGGCGGATGACGATGAGCTGTGCCCCGGTGTCCTGCGCTGCCCGGGCTTTTTCTTCAAAGCCGCCCGCCGCGCCGCCATCTTTGGTAACGAGGAAGCGGATGGCAAACTGCTCCATCAGTGCCCGGTTCAGCGCATAGGAGAACGGCCCCTGCATGGCGATGATATTCTTATGGGGGATATCTGCCCCCTCGCAGGCGGCAATGCCCTCCCGGGTGGGCAGGACACGGGGAAAAAGCCGTGCCGGTTCCAACACAGCAAAGGCAGAAAGTTCCTTGGCCCCGGTGGCAAGCAGGACATTCCCCTGCGTCCGGGCCAGAAATTCCGCCGCATGGGCCGCAGAGACAAACACCATGCTCCCGGCAGGCAGCGGGCTTTCGGGCCGGAGCAGACGGCGGTACTCCGTGCCTGCTGTTTTGCAGGCTGCCCGGATGTTCCGGGTGGCCTCCACGGCATAGGGATGGGTCGCATCCACACAGAGGTCAGCCCCCTGCAGCAGGGCGGTCATCTCCTCCGGGGTCAGCCGCCCGCAGTGGACGGTGATGCCGGACCTTTCGCCCTGTTCCTCGGCCCCCAGCGGGGTGGCCACGCTGACCAGTACCTCGGCCCCCAGTGCGGCCAGCTGCTTCGAAAACACACGGCCCTCGGTGGTGCCGCTGAATACCACGACCCTCATGCGCGGTACCCCCGCGGCGTGACCATCTGCCCGCTCAGCTGGCGGGTCTGGGCGTTGCCGACAAACACGGTGGTGAACATATCCACCGGGGTGGTTTCCAGCGCAGCCAGCGTCAGAACGCGGCTTTCCTGCCCCTCCCGGCCAATGTTCCGCACGATGCCGCAGACCGTTCCGGGTGCTTTGCCGTTTGCCAGCAGGATGCGCACCGCCCGCGCCAGATAATCCGGCCGCCCCTTGGAGGAGGGGTTGTACAGCGCGATGCAGAAATCCCCCATGGCTGCCGCCGCCAGCCGCCGCTCGATGACCTCCCACGGCGTGAGCCGGTCAGAGAGGGAGAGCACACAGAAATCGTGGGCCAGCGGGGCACCCAGCACTGCACCGCCGCTCAGGGCGGCGGTCAGGCCGGGCACCACCTCCACCGTCACGTCCGGGAAGTGCTCGGCCAGCTCCAGCAGAGGGCTTGCCATGCCGTAGACCCCGGCATCTCCCGAGCAGACCAGCGCCACCGCCCTGCCGCTCCGGGCCGTTTCCAGCGCCCAGCGGCAGCGGTCGATCTCCTTGGTCATGCCGGTGGAATAATAGAGCTTGTCCGGGAAGTAAGGGCGCACCAGATCCAGATAGACCGTATAGCCGCACAGCACCTCGGCTTGCGTTAAGGCGCTCTGCGCCTGTGCGGTCAGAAACCGGGGATCCCCGGGCCCAAGCCCGACAACAAAAACAACATTAGGCATCCTGCCACCTCCAATCCGGGGCAAAGGGACGAAGCGCCAGCGCAAAGGTCACGCCACCGCCCGCCTGTTTGGGAAGAATGATCGTGCCGCCTGCCGCCAGCACCGCCGCCCGCTCGCAGACATTGTCCACACCGGTCACGCTCCGGACAAAGGCCGAAGGTGTGAACTGCCCGGGGGCGTTCTGCAGCTGTGCGGCAGAATAGAACCGCACCGGCCACCCGTGGGCTCTGCAAAATTCCAGCAGGCCCGGCTCATGGGCTTTCAGGTCGATGCTGGCCGCTGCCGTGATGCACGCTGCCGCAAGGCCGTGGGCCGCACAGAACTGTGCAAAGGCCGCTTCCAGCTGTGCGGCGCTGGTCCCCCGCCTGCACCCGATGCCCAGCACACCGATCTTCGGGATCAGGTGCAGCGCATTGCCCGTCGGGAAAAGGGTCAGGGCAAAGTCGGCGCGCTCTGCCTCCCCCGCCGGGACCACCCCGGCAGGGGCCTGCCCGGCAACGGGGAATTCCGAGCGGTACCGCACCGGCCCGCCCGCCAGCAGCCTGCTGCTGACGCGCTTGATCCGCTCCGGCTCCAGCACGGCGCAGCTCTGGTGCCTGGCCCACGCATCCACGGCAAACACACCGTTGGCATCGGTGGCCGTGGTAATGACCGGCACCGCACCGCAGACCGCCGCCAGCGCCCGGGCCAGATCGTTGGCCCCGCCCAGATGGCCCGAAAGGATCGGCACCGCAAAATGACCGCACTCGTCCAGCACCACCACGGCAGGGTCCACCGCCTTGCTCCGGCAGTGGGGCGCAATGGCCCGCACCGCAATGCCCACAGCCCCCACAAAGATCAGGGCATCCGCATGGGCGAACTGCTCCGCAGCCCAATCGGCAAGGCTAGGCCCGCCATGGCCGCAGCGGTCTACGGTGCCGGGCAGGGCACTGGCCAGCTTTTGGGCCAGCACCAGTCCTTTTTCCGTAAAGGCGAGATAGGCGCGGGTCACTGGTCTGCCCCCTTGCGGAACTCCGTCGTAAAGGTTGGGTCGTAGAGCTTGCTCCGCTCATACCGGGTGCCCAGAAACTCCCCCACCACGATGAGCGCTGTTTTGGTGATGCCGTTGGCGCGGGTGCTCCCGGCCAGCGTGCCCACGGTGCAGCGCACCACTTTTTGTTCCGGCCAGCTGGCCTTGTAGACCACGGCGGCAGGAGTCTCCGGCGTGTAGGCTCCGCCTGCCAGCAGGGCCTGCTGCACCTTGTCGATGAGGCCGATGGAGAGGAAGATCACCATGGTCGCCCCATGGGCGGCAAGGCTGGCCAGCTTCTCCTTTTCCGGCACCGGGGTGCGCCCCTCCATCCGGGTGATGATCACGGTCTGGCTGATGGTGGGCAGGGTGTACTCGGCGTTCAGCGCCGCCGCCGCCCCGCAAAAGCTGGACACGCCGGGGGTATCATCGTAGGGGATGCCGTCCGCATCCAGTGCGTCCATCTGCTCCCGGATGGCCCCATACAGGCAGGGGTCGCCGGTGTGGAGCCGCACGGTGGTCCCGCCTGCGGCTTCCACCCGGCGCATCACGTCCAGCACCTGTTCCAGCGTCATCTCGGCGCTGTTGTAAACGGCACACTCCGGCTTCGCCAGCCCCAGCAGGGCCGGGTTGACCAGACTGCCCGCATAAATGATGCAGTCGGCTTCCTGCAGCAGGGCCGCGCCCCGCCGGGTGATGAGATCGGGTGCGCCGGGGCCTGCGCCTACAAAATGTACCATCTCAATGCTCCTTCCATTCGTTCAGCAGTTGTGCGGCAGTGTCGGTGGCTCCCAGCGGGCCGTGCTGGTTGGAAAACAGCACCGCCCCCACCCGGAACGCCCCGCAGGCCCGCCGGTCAAGGTGGAGCTGGACTGCCCGCAGCAGGCTTTCCAGCACCGGAGCCCGCAGGCCGGCGCTGTCCAGGAGTTCCAGACAGGCATCGGTGGTGGCAGCGTTCATCAGGGCGGCGCAGACTTCCCGGGAAGCGCCGCAGAGCGCCGCATGGGTGCAGAACAGCTCGGTGCGGCAGTCAGCAGTGTGGGAATGGGTGTTCATAATACCGCCCGCCACCTTGACCAGCTTGCCCACATGGCCCACCAGAAGCACCTCTTCAAAGCGGGCCGCAGCAGCCATATCCAGCGTGTCTCCAATAAAGTTCGAGGTTTTCACCACCGGAACAGCGTAAAACTCCGGGTATCTTTCGTGCAGATAGTCCAGCCCGTAATTGCCGGGGGCCAGGATGAGCCGCCTGGGGCTGCCCGCCCGGAGAGCGGCCTGATTCATTTCCAGCTGGATGGTGTCCAGGATCGCCTGCTGGCTCATGGGCTCCACAATGCCGCTGGTTCCCAGCACCGAAAGCCCGCCCTCGACCCCGATGTGGGGGTTGAAGGTGCGCTTTGCCACCTCTTCCCCTCCCTCGATGGAGATGGTCACGGCAAAGCCGCCGGTGTAGCAGGCGCTCTCGGCTTCCCTTTGCAGGGCCTCGGCGATCATCTGCCGGGGCACATGGTTGATGGCAGCTTCCCCCACCGGCTGGTCCAGCCCGGCCCTGGTCACCCGGCCCACGCCCTTGCCGCCGGAGATGCGGATCTCGGTGGTATCGGGCAGCAATTCTACGGCGGCGATAACGGGCAGGCCGGTGGTCACATCCACATCATCCCCGCCGTCCTTCTCAATGGCGCATTCGGCACCGGCTCCGGCGGGGCGGCAGTACAGCGGGGCCACCTCCACCACGATGCCCTTCGGCGTGCGCAGGGCAACGCTCTCCGGGGCATGGCCGGTGAGCAGGAGCCGCGCGGCCCCCGTCGCACCCAGCGCCGCGCAGGTGCCGGTGGTGTACCCGCAGCGGAGCAGCTTCTGCCCACTGCGGACGTAATGTTCAAACTTTGGCCCGGCAGG
>ENA-OVGR01002434-OVGR01002434.1-human-gut-metagenome-genome-assembly--contig:-NODE-2434-length-11651-cov-3.222749_pt1 | contig 11651 bp, 10 predicted proteins | sample MGYA00237775_ERZ505429 | MGnify/ENA primary metagenome ERZ505429 (study PRJEB26158, sample SAMN06016345) | human gut metagenome | biome: human gut; feature: ankylosing spondylitis patient; material...
TTTTGATTTCATCGGAAATCTTATAGGATTTTCCTACCTGTGTAAAATACTTACGCTTCAAATCATCCGGTACAGATTCAATGCTCTTTTCGTTATAAAGTCCAACTCTTGCTTTCTCAAGTACCTGTTTATCAATATCAGTAGCAATTATATGTATCTGGTTCAGCGGAACATGCTTTGATAAAGCCATTACAAGAGAGTATGGCTCATCTCCGGTAGAACACGCTGCACTCCAGATTTTCAAATTGCTGCCAAACTGTTTTATAAGTGCCGGGAAAACCTCTTCGTCCAAAAACTTCCACTGTTCCGGGTTCCGGTAAAATTCTGAAACATTAATAGTCAGGAAATTAATAAACTGGTCAAACTTCTCTTTATCTGTATGAAGCAGATGTACATACTCATCATAGGACTGAGCCTTATTCTTTACCAAAAGGCTGTCAATCCTACGACGCATCTGTTTCTCTTTGTAAGCATTTAAGTCAATCGTGGTCATTGCATATATATCTTTTTTAAACTTTTCATAGCCTTCAAACATATATGCTACCTCCTACCTTATTATTCTTCTGTAGGAACTTCTTCTGTATCAGCTTCCTCTTCTGGCAGAAGCGCTTTCATGCTTAAGCTGATTTTCTTGTCTTCTTCATTAAAGTCAACTACTTTAGCTTCTACTTCCTGACCTACTTTTAATACATCAGAAGGTTTCTCAACATGCTCTCTAGAAATCTGGGATACATGAAGTAATGCATCTACTCCAGGAGCTAATTCTACGAATGCACCAAAGTCTGTCATTCTTGCAACAACACCTGTTACCACATTACCTACTGCATATTTCTCTGCAGCATTATTCCAAGGATTCTCATCCTCAAATTTCATGCTCAGTGCAATCTTACTCTCATTGATATCTTTGATGAATACTTTTACAGTATCGCCAACTTTGAATACTTTCTTAGGACTTTCAACACGTCCCCAGGACATTTCAGAAATATGTAACAGTCCGTCTGCTCCACCAAGGTCGATGAATGCACCAAAGTCTGTTACGTTCTTTACTGTACCTTCTACAACATCACCAACATGGATTCTCTCCATGAGTTCTTTCTGTTTTTCAGCTTTCTCTGCTACTAAAAGCTGTTTTCTGTCACCAATAATTCTTCTCTTTCTTGGGTTGAACTCAGTGATTACAAATGAAATTTCCTGTCCTTCATACTTAGATAAATCTTTCTCGTAAGTATCTGATACAAGGCTTGCAGGAATAAATACTCTTGCTTCGTCAACTACAACACTTAATCCACCGGATAATACCTGTGTAACCTTTGCGGTAAGCACTTCCTGATTGTTAAATGCTTCCTCTAAACGCTTGCTTCCTTTTTCAGCAGCAAGACGTTTGTAAGTAAGAAGTACCTGTCCTTCTCCATCATTTACCTTTAAAACTTTGGCTTCCATAGTGTCACCTACGGATACAACGGTGGTCAGGTCTACATTTGCTTCGTTCGTATATTCATTACGTGTAATAATTCCATCTGACTTATATCCAATATTAAGGATGATCTCATCTGGCTTAACACCGATAACGACGCCTTCGACTACCTCTCCATTTCTTATTGTTTTAAAAGATTCTTCCAACATTTGTTCAAAACTCATTTCTGACATTATTTTGAACCTCCTCAATAATTTTATTTGGGGTAGATGCCCCTGCGGTAATACCTACGTTATCAATGGTCCGAAGTACTGCCGGATCCAAATCATCTATGGTTTGTATATAGTAAGTATTTGCACATTCGTTTTTACATATTTCAAATAACTTCTGTGTGTTGGAACTGCTCTTCCCACCAACCACAATCATTGCTTCAACTTCTTTTGCCAAAGCCCTCGACTGGGTCTGCCGCTCTTCCGTTGCATTACAGATTGTATTTAAAACAATTATATCATAACCTTTTTTATTTATAATTTCAACTAATTCTTGAAATTTATTGTAGTTAAATGTCGTTTGTGATACGATACAAACCTTTTTTCCTGCTGAAACCCGGAAATTTTCTGCTGCTTCCCTCGTTCCAATTACCGTAATTTCCTCTTCATTTCCCCATCCACGGATTCCTTCTACCTCCGGATGGCTGGCATTTCCGATAATTACAACATGATAACCGGCATCTCCATATTCCCGTACATGACGATGTATCTTCTTTACAAAAGGACAGGTGGCATCCACGATATGGTAACCGGCATTTTCTAATGTCTGATATATTTTTTCGCCTACACCATGGGAACGGATGACGATGGTTCCTTTTTCTGATTCTTCTATTTCTGAAATATCATGGATTACGGTTACGCCCTTTGCCTCTAAATCCTTTACCACTTCTTCATTATGAATAATCGGTCCGTAAGTATAAATCGGGTCTTTTATTCCATCCTTTGTTTCATCGTTTGTTTCAAGCTGTGCATAAACCATATCTACTGCACGCTTTACACCGAAACAGAAACCTGCACTTTTTGCAACTCTGACATTTTTCATATTAACATTTTTCCCTATAAATATTTTTGATGGTTTCTACCACTTCTTCAATTCCCATATCCGAAGAATCTACAAGAATGGCATCTTCTGCCTGCTTTAATGGTGAAATCTCCCGGTGCATATCCTGATAATCACGGTCCGCAATATCTTTTTTAATCACTTCCAAGTCACAGGCAGCACCTTTTTCCTGCAATTCCTGATATCTTCTCTCGGCTCTTGTTTCAACACTTGCAGTAAGATAAATCTTTACCTGGGCATTCGGCAGCACACAGGTTCCGATATCTCTTCCATCCATGATAACATCTTTATTTGCTGCAAGCTTCTGCTGTAATTCAACCAGTTTTTTGCGGACTTCCTTATAAACACTGGTGGCAGATGCCATTTTTCCAACTTCTTCTTTCCGGATTTCTTTGCTGACATTCTCACCGTTTAAAAGCACCTGCTGTTCTCCGTTCTCATAGGCAATAGATACTTCCACGGTTTTACAGGCATCTGAAATTGCTGCCTCATCTTCCTTTGCAATGTCATTTCTCATAAAATACAATGCCATACTCCGATACATGGCTCCTGTATCTACATATATAAAAGAAAGTTCCTTTGCAAGCTGTTTTGCTATAGTGCTTTTTCCGGCTCCTGCCGGTCCGTCAATTGCTATATTAAAGCTCATTTTTTATCCTCCGATTTTTCTGCTTTTTTATTCTCTTTATTCATTTCCAATACTGCTTCCTGCCAGATATCCGGTAGACCAGGCAATCTGCAGATTAAAGCCGCCGGTAAATGCATCCAAATCCAATACCTCTCCGGCAAAATAAAGATGCTTTGTTAATTTTGATTCCATGGTCGATGGATTTACTTCTTTTACGGAAACACCACCCTTTGTAATAATGGCTTCCGAAAAGCCCCGTAAACCAGTCAATGTAACCGGGAACTTCTTTGTCAAGTCCACCAGTCGCTGCCGTTCCTCTTTGGTTACTTCATTGACACGCTTTTCTGCTGGAATCTTAGCAAGTCTTAAAATAATCGGCAGGAATTTGGACGGATATAATTTTTCAATTCCATGAATCACCTGCCGGTTCTTTGCTTCTTCAAAGTCCCTTAAAATTCTGTGATCTAACTGTTCTTCCGAGAGTGCCGGTTTCCAGTCAATATATAATTGCAGCGGCTGTTTTCTTACTGCATCATTTACCACGCTGCTGGCACTTAACATCAGCGGTCCACTTACGCCAAAATGGGTAAATAACATTTCTCCAAAAGCTTCATACAAAAGCTTTTTGCCCTGATAAATGCTCGCCTTTACATTTTTCAACGATAGCCCCTGCAATTCTTTGACATATTCCTCTTCTGCGTTAAAAGGCACAAGGGATGGACTGCAGGTTTTTATGGTATGTCCGCAGGCTTCTGCGAAACGATAACCATCCCCGGTAGAACCGGTAGATGCATAAGAACAGCCACCTGTTGCAATAACTACTGCATCTGCCGGCATTTTCTTTCCCTCTGCAGTAATTACTCCATGTACACAATTCTCCGATACCATAAGTTTTTCTACCGTTGTATGATACATAATCTTTACTTTATGTGCATTCAGGGAGCGTTTTAAGGCTGCAATGACATCCGATGAATGGTCTGATACCGGAAATACACGGTTTCCCCGTTCCACCTTTACCGGTGTTCCATTCTGTTCAAAGAAATCCATGACCCGGAAATTGTCATAAGAATAGATTGCGCTGTATAAGAACTTGGAATTCCTTGGAATGTTTGAAAATAGTTCTTCCGTATCACATGCATTGGTAAGGTTGCATCTTCCTTTTCCGGTAATGAATAATTTTTTCCCGATTTTCTCATTGCGTTCTAACAATACGACCTGATGTCCCTGCTCTGCCGCAGCAATTGCTGCAAAACAGCCCGCCGGTCCACCACCGATTACAAGTACCTTACTCATCTGCATCTCCTAATTTGGCATATCTCATTTTGATTTTATCATCAATATAATTAATTTCATCATTTTCATATACCTGATATTCATTCCAGATATCCTCTAGGGTCTCCAATGTCTTGGCAACCTCACCCTGCTTCTTCATACACAGAGCAACAATCAGTGCGTTGATAACACTAAGCGGTGCCACCAGAGAATCCACAATAGATGCCATATCACTTCTTGCAATCAGATTACAGGAAGAATATAAATTCATTGGGGAATGCACACTATCTGTTAATGTAATTACTTTTGCATTCCGGTTATTGGCAAATTCCATTGCCTTTAAGGTACGCATGGAATATCTTGGAAAACTGATTCCGATAATGACATCATCCTTACTGATTCGCACCATCTGTTCAAATAATTCACTGGAATTATTGGTCTGAAGCAATGTCACATTTTCAAACATCAGATTAAAGTAAAACGCCATAAAAGCTGCCAGTGGAGCGCAGCTTCGTATTCCAACAATATAAATATGTTTTGCTTTGATAATGGTATCTACTGCCAGTTCAAAAGCATGCTCATCAATATGTTCCAAGGTATCCTTAATTTTCTCCTGATCCGACTGCAATACCGTTTCTAATATATGCGACTGGCTGATTCTTCCATAAGTCACTTCCATACGCTGAATGGAGTTGAGCTTATTGCGAACCATCTCCTCTAAAGCCTTCTGAAATTCCGGATAACCCTTATAGCCTAAATGTGTAGCAAATCGTACTACAGTCGATTCGCTCACACCTACTACCTGTCCCATTTTTGCTGCCGTAAGAAATACCGCCTTATCATAATTATCCGTAATATAGGTTGCTAATATTTTCTGTCCTTTGCTTAAACTTCCATAACATTCGTTGATTCGACTGGTCAAATCATTGGTATTCCCATTCATAGTTCCTTCTTCTCGATTCTACAAATATTTTGCATTTTTTATGTCGTTTTAACATCTTTTTGCAGGATTTTCGTCAGTTTCCATGTCGTCTGGCAATTTCCTGCTTCTGCTTGGAGGCGACATAAGTCCCCAAGTCGAGATTTGCCTGCTTTACCGTACATCCTACAATCACTTTCGTTTCATCTACCGGCTCCTGACGAACAGCCATACCGGATAACTGCACTTTAAGCCTGCTTGCTTTATCTTCAAACGTCAAATGAAACGGTCCCATGGAAAGATAATTCATATCCGGCATCCCCACAAATGACACTCCGGTAGCACTGATATCCTTCACAACCACAGAACGATTTGCTCTGGTACTGTCAATGGACAACATTCCATCCAGTCCCAGATACTGGCGATACGCCTGTCTGCGGTTCCATTTTATTCCTTCACGCTTGCATACAATTGCATGATATTTTTCTTTTCCTGCCTGGACGGTCTGCATTCTGCACCCCTCCCATATCAGCGGTTTGATTCCATCTTCCATATAAATTACACTGATATGCACCTTATCTCCGGAAAAATTAATAATTTTTCCATCATAACGTATTGGCTCAATTAATAAAATGCCTTCTTTTCCAAAAGCAACTGTACTATCATATTCTGCTGAAGCATTCTCCACTTTCACCAGCACCTGCACCGGCTCCCCTGTCCCCAATTCATACAGTTTCATTGTCCTTCACCTTTTTCCTCTCCAAATACCGTGAAAGAACTGCCACAATATTTTCAAATGCTTTGCAATTAAAATTGTCTACCCCATGACAAATCATGACTTCATCATAGCAATCTTTTGTCCTCTTGTCCATAGAATTTTTATGTAATTCTGATATTCCATTATACCAATCAAAAGGAAAACAGCTACAGACATATTTGTCTGTAGCCGCTTCTTTACTGCTATAGATAGCAAGGTACCCTATACCGGATATGCTCCGTTCTTTGTATCTGCAATTGTTGTATCAACTTTCGTCTGCTGTGCCTGACGATATTTGAAGAACTCAGTAGCAACCTGTGGGAATAATGCATAAGATAATACATCTTCATCCTGCTGTTTGTACTGTTTCATTTCAGCTTCAATCTTATCTAATTCAGGCTCAAGTAAGTCTGCCGGACGGCAGGTAATTGCCTTATCTTTGTCAGCACCAAGAACCTTATCCACAACTTCCGGATTGAAAGGTTTTACAGTCTGACCATATTTTCCAAGAAGAATATCCTTGGTCTCTTTGGTAGCAACTTTGTAACGCTCACCCATTAATACGTTAAATACAGCCTGTGTACCAACAATCTGGGAAGAAGGTGTAACAAGTGGTGGCTCACCAAGGTCTTTACGAACGCGAGGTACTTCAGCCAGTACTTCTTCGTATTTATCTTCCTGTCCCTGCTCTTTTAACTGGGAAATCAGGTTGGATAACATTCCACCCGGTACCTGATATAACAAAGTCTTGATATTAACACCAAGTACCTTTGGATTCATCAGGCCGCTGTCTAATGCTTCCTCACGCATTGGGCGGAAGTAATCAGCGATTTCAGCCAGTTTGTTCTGGTCAAGACCAGTATCATACTGTGTTCCCTTGAATGCTTCTACCATAACTTCGGTTGCAGGCTGGCTGGTACCAAGTGCAAATGGTGACATTGCGGTATCGATAATGTCACATCCAGCTTCTACTGCTTTCATGTATGTCATGGAAGCAACACCGGAAGTATAATGTGTATGCAGTTCGATTGGAAGGCTGGTTGAAGATTTCAGAGCCTGAATCAGTTCGGTTGCTTTCTGAGGAACCAAAAGTCCTGCCATATCCTTAATACATAAGGAATCAGCACCCATGTCTTCTACTCTCTTTGCCATTTCCATCCAGTAATCCAAGGTATAAGCATCTCCTAATGTATAGGATAATGCAACCTGAGCATGTCCTTTTTCTTTGTTACATGCTGTTACTGCTGTCTGAAGGTTACGAACATCATTTAAGCAGTCAAAAATACGGATAATATCAATTCCGTTTGCAATAGATTTCTGTACGAAATACTCAACCACATCATCTGCATATGGACGATATCCCAAGATATTCTGTCCACGGAACAGCATCTGAAGTTTAGTTTTCTTAAATCCATCTCTTAATTTACGAAGTCTCTCCCATGGATCTTCTTTTAAGAAACGAAGGCAGGCATCAAATGTTGCTCCACCCCAGCACTCTACTGCATAATATCCAACTTCATCCATTTTCGGGATAATTGGAAGCATCTGTTCTGTTGTCATTCTGGTTGCAATCAGAGACTGATGTGCATCACGAAGAACAGTTTCTGTAATTTTTAAAGGTTTTTTCATTTCTTCTGACATTTCTATCCTCCTATATACCAAAGATTGCCATAAATACACCGGCAGCTACTGCTGTACCGATAACGCCGGCAACGTTTGGTCCCATTGCATGCATAAGTAAAAAGTTTGTCGGGTCTTCTTCTGCACCAACCTTCTGCGATACACGCGCAGCCATAGGCACGGCGGAAACTCCGGCAGAACCAATCAACGGATTAATTTTTCCTTTGGTAATCCAGCAAAGCAGTTTTCCAAAGAGGACTCCGGCTGCAGTACCAAACATAAATGCAATCAGTCCAAGAGCAACAATCTTAAGTGTGCTGAAATTTAAGAATGCTTCTGCACTGGTAGATGCACCAACGGAAGTACCCAGAAGAATAACTACGATATACATCAAAGCATTGGATGCTGTATCTGTAAGCTGTCTGACTACACCAGACTCACGGAAGAGGTTACCAAGCATAAGCATACCAACCAACGGAGCGGTTGTCGGAAGAATCAGACATACAATTGTAGTAACTACGATTGGGAACAAAATCTTCTCCAGTTTGGATACCGGACGAAGGTTCTCCATCTTGATTGCACGTTCTTTCTTTGTTGTAAACAGTTTCATAATTGGCGGCTGAATAATCGGAACCAAAGACATATAAGAATATGCTGCCACCGCAATCGGTCCCATCAATGCAGCCTGTCCTAATTTACCGGCAAGGAAGATAGAGGTCGGACCATCTGCTCCACCGATAATAGATACGGCTGCTGCTCCCTTGTCATTGAATCCCATCAGAATTGCAAGCAGGTAAGCTCCGAAAATACCGAACTGTGCTGCTGCTCCTAAAAGGAAGCTGATTGGGTTTGCAATCAAAGGGCCAAAATCTGTCATCGCACCAACTCCAAGGAAAATCAGAGAAGGTAAGATTGACCACTCATCCAGAGTATAGAAATAATAAAGTAAACCACCGACACCATTGCTGGTCTCTTCCGGACTTGCAATAATGTCCGGATAAATGTTAACCAGAAGCATACCAAATGCAATCGGAACCAGAAGAAGAGGTTCATAACCTTTCTTGATTGCCAGATATAAGAATACGCAGGCAATTACAATCATAAGGTAGTTACCCCAGGTCAGGTTAAAGAATGCAGTCTGATGCAGGAGGTTACTCATTGTGTCTCCAACATAACTTAACATAATTTTCCTCCTAGTTGTTCATTGTAGCAAGTAATGCTCCTGCTTCTACGCTGTCACCAACTGCAACTTCGATGCTTGCAACTGTTCCGTCTTCCGGTGCAACAACAGGAGTCTCCATTTTCATAATTTCAAGAATCAGAACTGCATCACCTTTCTTTACTGCTGTTCCAGGCTGAGCCTCAATCTTGAATACTTTACCCGGAACAGAAGCAGTAACTTCTACAGAACCAGCTGCGCCTGCTGCTGCCTTCGGAGCTGCTGCCGGTTTCTGTGCCGGTTTGGCTGCCTGAGTCTTCGGCTGTGCCGGTCTTCTCTCCGGGCTCTTTCTGTCACGACTGTTCTCTGGATTGTGTACTACAATAAATTTCTTTTTCTTCGGTTTTGCCTGCTCTTCCGGTTTCTTCATTTCCATGTTTTCTGTATCTTTCTTTTCCAATGATCTTTTCTCCTCTTTCTGCGGTTTTCGTGTTTCCTGCATCCATCCACCGACCTTTCCGGCCTTACGCCTTACGCTTCTGCCAACAATGCTGCTATTTTTTCTGCAAAATGCGCTTCACATACGGCAAGGGAAGAACGGTATTCTCTTCCGATGGCTCTTCCAAGCTGCTCTTTGTCCCCAAAAAGAATGCATGGCACTTTATAGTATGCACACATATTGCGAAATTTCTTCTGTGTATTGGCCGACGCCGTTTCCGCCAGAATGACAAGGTATGCGCTGCCGCTCTTTACGGCCTGCTCGGTCGCAAATTCGCCGCTCGATACCTTACCCGCCTTCATAGCAAGGCCCAGCATGGATAATCCTTTACTTTGACTGTTCAATCTTCGCAAATGCCTCCTTTAACTGCTCATAAACCTCTGATGGAATTTCTGCCTTCAGAGAACGGGAAAGTCCTTTGTTTTTCATTGCTTTCCCAAGGCATTCCAGAGAGCAGACATAAGCACCGCGTCCGTTCATTCTTCCGGTTGTGTCTGGAATAATCGTTCCTTCGGTGGTTTTCACCACGCGGATCATTTCTTTTTTGTTTTTCATTTCATTGCAGCCAATGCATTTACGCAGCGGCACTTTACGAACTGTACTCAAATGCTCATCCCGCCTTTGTTTTTATTTTAATTACTCTTCGTCTCCGGCTTTCTCTGCTGTTTCTACATCATTCTCGTTGAAGTCTTCTTCTGCAGAGATGGCTTCCTCCTCTGCTGCGGACTCATCGTAATTGCCCTCTTCCTCGTATTCCTCTTCTTCTACGTAGTCGAAGTCTCCTGCCTCGCGTGCCTGGGTCTCGCTCTTGATATCGATCTTGAAGCCGGTCAGGCGGGCTGCCAGGCGTGCATTCTGCCCCTCTTTACCGATTGCCAGAGAAAGCTGGTAATCCGGAACGATTACTTTTGCGGTCTTCTCATCCGGGTCTGCCATAACGGAAATAACTTTTGCCGGGCTCAGTGCGTTCTCGATCAGGAGTGCCGGGTTCTCATCCCATGTGATGATGTCGATCTTCTCGCCGTTCAGCTCGTTGACAACCGCGTTGACACGGCTTCCGTTCATACCAACGCATGCGCCGACTGCATCGACATTCGGATCGTTGGACCATACTGCCATTTTTGTACGGCTTCCCGCCTCACGGGCAATGCTCTTGATCTCTACGATGCCTTCCGCAACCTCGGAAACCTCAGACTCAAAGAGACGTTTTACGAGTTCCGGATGGGTACGGGATACCATAACCTTCGGTCCCTTGGTTGTATTCTTTACTTCCAGAACGTATACTTTCACACGCTGGGTCGGCTCAAATTTCTCGCCTTTGACCTGCTCGTTCTCGGTCAGCAGAGCGTCTACCTTACCGAGGTTGATGCTGACGTTGCGTCCTACATAGCGCTGTACCACACCGGTAACCACATCGTGTTCTTTCTCGAAGTACTGATCAAACAAAACTTTACGCTCTTCCTCACGGATCTTCTGAAGAATGACGTTTTTGGCATTCTGGGTTGCAATACGGCCGAACTCTTTGGATTTGATTTCTACCGGAACGATATCGCCGAGTTCATAGCGGGAGTCTGCACGTTTTGCATCGGAAAGGGCGATCTCCATGATCGGATCCTGTACCAGATCAACAACGGTTTTCTCTGCTACGACTTTGAAATCACCAGTCTGGGCGTTGATGCTTACCTTTACATTATCTGCTTTGCCAAAATGGTTTTTACAGGCCTGGATCAGCGACTGCTCAATTGCCTCAAGCAGAGTATCTTTGCTGATACTCTTTTCCTTTTCAAGGATATCCAGTGCCTCCCTTAACTCTCTGCTCATTTTTTTCTTATCCTCCCGAATTAACTAAAACTCTATTGCGAGGCGTATCAGGGCTGTGTCTTTCTTATCAAAAACACGCTCGGTTCCATCCTCATCGATTGTCACACTGTTACTATCATATGCGGTCAAAATCCCGCAGAACTCTTTTTGCTTTTCGATTGGCCGGTAGGTACGGATTTCCACCAGTTTTCCCATGTTTCTCTCAAAGTCTTTGTCTTTCTTCAGCGGTCTGTCCAGTCCCGGTGAACTGATCTCCATGATATAACTGTCTTCAATAAAATCATTCTCATCCAGTTTGTCACTGAAAGCTCTGCTGACTGTCTCACAGTCATTTACTGTAATTCCGCCTGGTTTGTCAATGTATCCTCTCAGATACCAGTTACCTGCTTCCTTCACATATTCTACATCAACCAGTTCAAAGCCGTTAAGTTCTACGATCGGTGCCAGAAGTT
>ENA-OVGR01002437-OVGR01002437.1-human-gut-metagenome-genome-assembly--contig:-NODE-2437-length-11626-cov-3.259096_pt1 | contig 11626 bp, 8 predicted proteins | sample MGYA00237775_ERZ505429 | MGnify/ENA primary metagenome ERZ505429 (study PRJEB26158, sample SAMN06016345) | human gut metagenome | biome: human gut; feature: ankylosing spondylitis patient; material...
GTGTGCTCTTCCGATCTCAAAGGTGCTCACTCCAACCGCCGACGGCACACAAACCTATACCTGTGATGTGGCTACTATCGACGCATCAAACAGCAGCAGCGGCTATATCATAGTGAATTATCACGGTTCTAATCAAAAGGTCAAGCTTCAGATAACCGGGCCTGACGGTGTCACGTACACCTTTGATCTGCATGGAGGAAATGAAGTGTTTCCTCTTGTCTCTTCAAGTGGCTCGTATACTGTAACCGTTTTTGAAAATGTTGAGGGGACACAATATGCTACCGTGCTGTCGCAGGTGATTTCCGTCTCCATCACCGATGAATTCGGACCGTATCTGTACCCTAACCAGTATGTAAATTTCACTGCCGATTCTTTGGCTGTGAAGGAAGGCAGCTCACTGGCGTACTACTGCAGCAGCGATACTGAGGTCGTGGAAAGTGTATACAATTATATCATTTCAAACTTCAAATACGACTATGACAAGGCTAAAAATGTCAAAAGCGGCTATCTGCCTGATGTGGACAAGGTCTTTACCGAAAATACCGGCATATGCTTTGACTATGCGGCAGTCATGGCCACTATGCTACGGTCTCAGGCTATTCCCACACGTTTAGAGGTAGGATATGCCGGTGAAGAATATCATGCCTGGATTAGTACTTACATAAAGGACAAGGGCTGGATAAACGGCATCATCGAGTTTGATGGTACCTCATGGAATATGCTGGATCCAACATTTGCATCTACCAGTGATTCACCAAAGAAGTTCATAGCACAAAAGAGTGATTACATTACCAAATACGTCTATTAGGAGGACATAAATGTCTAGAAAATCCAAGATTTTGAGCAATGCAGAGCTTTCTGCCTTCTGTCAGCAGATTTCTCTTATCATAGCAGCCGGGCTGCCTACATACTATGGTGTTTCCATATTATGTGATGAAGCACCTGATAAGCAGACACATGATCTGCTTGAGCAGATATATAAGCCAATGGAGCTTGGTGCAACGCTTCACAGTGCACTTAAAGATACAGGATACTTTCCAAAATATATGATTAATATGATACAGCTGGGTGAAGAAACCGGCCGTCTTGAAGAGGTCTTAAACTCACTCTCAAAGTACTATGACCGCGAAGACGAAATAGCTTCAGGCATTAAAAGTGCCGTTGCCTATCCTCTCGTGCTTTCTGCCGTGATGATTGCCGTTATTGTCGTTATGATTGCCAAGGTTTTACCTGTATTCTCACAGATATATGCCGAGCTTGGAAGTGAGCTTACCGGCACCGCTGCCGTGCTCATGAAGCTCAGTAAATACATCAACAGGTATCTGCTTATCATTATAGCTTTCATGCTCTTTGCCGCACTGATCCTTTTTATATTTTTTAAGACACGCTTCGGGAAAAAGTTCCTTATGAAAACTGCTCTTTCCATGTCAATCGCATCCAGCCGCTTTGCAAACTGCATGTTTTTAGCACTCTCAAGCGGACTTGACACAGACCGTGGTCTTGATCTGGCACAGGCTCTTGTAAACAATCCTGTCCTTGATTCTAAAATAAATGACTGCCGTAAAAATATATCTAACGGCGAGACATTTTCGGAGGCACTGCTGCACTCCAATATTTTTTCAAAGATGTACTCAAGCTGGATTGCAATCGGCAGCAAAACCGGGTCTATGGACGAGGTCATGCAACATATATGTACATCCTGTGAGGATGACACAGATGCAAGGCTGTCACGATTCATATCAGTGATTGAACCTGCTATGGTTATCCTGCTTTGTATATTCATTGGCTTCATACTAGTATCATTTTTACTCCCACTGCTTGGAATTATATCAAGCATAGGATAGCTTACGGAGGCACAGTATGCTGTTTTTTGTTCAGAAAAAGAAATCAACCATATGGAAATTCATACCAATTGTGCTTTTAGCCGCATGTACCGTTTTGTTTAGTGCTTTCTCTTCAAAGCTGTCAGATGACAATACCAAAAGAAGCAAGAGCACGCTGGAACGCGCCCTCACACGAAGTATCACACAGTGCTATGCTCTTGAGGGAACATACCCTCCTGACATAGATTATCTAACAGACCACTATGGTCTCACCTACGACAGCGACTATTATTACATAGACTATCAATACATCGGCTCCAATCTGCGTCCCGATGTGACAATAATAGAGAGGAAATAACCCATGTTCAAGCTAAAATCAAGATCACATCGGGCTGACAGTTTTTTTGTGATGCTGCTTTTTTTTCTTTTTGCGCTGACTGCTTTTATCCTCGTGCTGATTGGCGTAAAGCAATACAAGTCCACTGCCAATGCCATGAATTACAACTACGAAATACGCACTGTCACATCTTATCTGCGCGAAAAAGTCAGACAGAATGATTCTGACGCTGCAATCAGTGTAGAAACAATAAATGGCACAAAGGCTCTATGTCTGAAAAACACAATAAATGACATCGTGTATAATACTTTCATATACTATTATGGCGGTTCTCTAAGAGAGCTCTATGTACAGGATGGTTCCCCATACAGTCTGGACAGCGGACAAAGGATTGTCGAAATCGGGGGACTTGACATGTCAGAAACCACCGACAAAATGATTACCGTAACTATCACCGATACATCCGGTGGCACTACCGATACCTACTGCTCCATCAATTCCGACTAACCATCGTCTGACAATAAATGCAGCAATATCACGTACACCGCTCCCCGATATGCCACTCGATGCCACACAAACTTACATACCACAAGGAATAAACCATGATTTCAACAAAGCTTAAACAATCGAAAAACAGAATATTCCTGCTTGAGATTACCATTAATCTGCTGCTTTTTTCAGCTCTTTTGATTGTGGGACTGCTTTTCTTCATAAAGACCCACAAGCTGACAGAAGAAACTCAGGTACTGCATGAGGCTGTTAATGCATGCAGCAATGCAGCAAGCGCATACGAACAGGAGCATGGCGATTTAAACGCCGTATCATCGCTCTTTGACGGCTCCATCTGTGCAGATGAAAAGCTATTCATTTATCTTGACAAAAGCTATCATCCATGTGATAAGGATGATGCCGCATACAAGGTTATTGTAAGCAGGCTTGGGCAGGATGCCTACGGAGTACAAAAGGCTGACATAGAGTTTATAGCAGCAGACAGCCACTGCGTATACAGCATTACTGCATGCAGCTATACTGCACTTTCCTCTGATGGAAGGACGGTGAGCACCCCATGAAAAAAAGAAGAGAATTTTCAAATTTCGGTTTTTCGACCATCCTGCTTACTTTTTCCATGATATGCATTGTCACGTTCTCGGCACTCTCCTTTGTCACAGCAAACTCTGACTATAAGCTGAGCAAACGCGTTGCTGATAACAACAGCTCGTATTACCGTGCATGTGAAAAGGCATGGGATGAGATATCACAGATTGATGCCATTCTTGCATCCGCCTACGAGGGCAGTCCTGATAAAGCAGCATACTATGAGGCCATAAAGACTGCTCTATCAGACAACGATACTGCCATAAATAAAAACCTCGCTGAAAATGAATCAAACGGCAAGGTTACCGGTCTGACCTATACCATCACCTGTACTGTAAGCGATACTCAGACTCTCACTGTAAAGCTTGATATCAACTATCCTGTCCACAGGCAGGATGCTTTTTATAAAATAAAACAATGGAAGCTCAATACCGACACAGCTTTCGAGGAAAATGATACACTAAACTTAATTGGAGGAAACTAAAATGGATGTTAAAAAAATATTAAAGGAAGCGACTGACAACGGAGCATCGGATATTTTCATAGTGGCCGGCCGCCCTCTCACATACAAATCAAAGGGAGTGATGGAGTGCCTCAATGAAATCAGAATGATTCCAAAAGAAACCTTTGAATTTGTCACATCAATCTATGCTCTTGCCGAGAGAGATATTTCAAAATTCGAGGAAACCGGAGATGATGACTTTTCCTTCGCTATACCGGGAGTATCACGTTACAGAGTGAGCACTTTCAAGCAGCGTGGCTCTTACTCTGCTGTCATCCGTGTTATCTCATTCACACTGCCAAAGCCAAGTGATTTACATATACCGGACTCTGTTATGGAGCTTGCGGAAACAAACAACGGCATGGTGCTGGTTACCGGTCCAGCCGGAAGCGGTAAATCTACCACACTAGCATGTATTATTGATCAGATCAACCATGAGAAGGAAGAGCATATTATCACTCTTGAGGATCCGCTTGAGTTTTTACATCGTCATGACAAATGTATTGTGTCACAGCGTGAAATCAACACAGATACAGAAAGCTATCTCACCGCACTTCGCGCCGCACTCCGCCAGAGTCCTGACGTCATATTGCTTGGAGAGATGCGAGACTATGAGACCATCAATACAGCTGTCACAGCGGCTGAAACCGGTCATCTCATATTTTCATCGCTTCACACAATTGGTGCCGCAAATACCATTGACCGAATAATCGATGCGTTTCCTGCTTCCCAACAGCACCAGATAGCCATCCAGCTTGCATCTGTGCTGCAGGCTGTTGTCTGCCAGAAGCTTTTACCTGCCACAAACGGTGAGATGGTGCCTGCTTTTGAAATCATGGTACTCACGCCTGCAATAAGGAACTTAATCCGTGAAGGCAAGGTCCATCAGATTGACGGTATCATCTACACCTCTGCAGCTGAGAATATGATTGCAATGGATACAAGCATCTTCAATCTGTACAAGGCCGGTGTAATCAGCAAGCATGTGGCAATCAGCGAGGCCACCAACCCTGAGATGATGACAAAGAGAATTAATTTAAACTAACTTCATACTTGACGGATAATATATAAAACCCCGGCATATAAACCTTGAAACAGATTTATATGCCGGGGCTTTTCATTTAGATAAATATGTTAACACAAGCAAATTACCGTTATCTATACTTTCGATATTATACGTTAATCTCTGCCTTTACTCCACTCTCATCCTTATGCGCTTCAAGCACCGGATTAACTACATCACGCAGATATACATCTACCTGACGAGGTGCACGTCCCACATAAAGCTCAGGCTTAAGGTTCTTTTCGATATCAGCTTTTGTCAATCCGAATGCAGGATCTGCAGCGATTAAGTCTACGAGGTTATTTTCTTTTCCCTCTTCCTTTACTGTCTTTCCTGCCTGCATTGAGAGCTGTCTGATCTTCTCATGGAGCTCCTGACGATTTCCACCGTTCTTTACAGCATCCATCATGATGTTCTCTGTTGCCATGAATGGAATCTCTGCCATAAAGTGCTTTTCAATAACCTTTGGATATACTACCAGTCCATCCACCACATTGAGGCAAAGGTCAAGGATTCCGTCTATTGCAAGGAAGCCCTCAGGTATTGAAAGACGCTTGTTTGCTGAATCATCAAGTGTTCTCTCAAACCACTGTGTAGCTGAAGTAATTGCAGGATTCATTACATCTGCAAGAACATATCTTGAAAGAGATGCAATTCTCTCACTTCTCATAGGATTTCTCTTATATGCCATGGCTGATGAGCCAATCTGATTCTTCTCAAACGGCTCCTCTACTTCCTTAAGATGCTGGAGCAGTCTGATATCGTTTGACATCTTTGTAGCTGATGCAGCAATGCCTGCGAGCACATTCACTACTCTCGTATCTACCTTACGGGAATATGTCTGGCCAGACACCGGATAACAATCCTTAAAGCCCATCTTCTTTGCGATCATCGGATCAATCTTGTCTATTGTCTCATCGTCTCCGTTGAAGAGCTCAAGGAAGCTGGCCTGTGTTCCTGTAGTGCCCTTTGAGCCAAGGAGCTTTAATGTTCCCTGCACATACTCTAAATCCTCGAGATCCAGCATAAACTCATTTAGCCACAGTGTGGCACGCTTTCCAACTGTTGTCGGCTGTGCCGGCTGGAAATGTGTAAATGCAAGAGTTGGCTGATTCTTATACTTATCAGCAAAGTTTGCAAGCTCTGCAATAACACTTATAAGCTTTTTGTGAACAAGCTTTAATGCTTCATTCATGATGATGATATCTGTATTGTCACCTACATAGCATGAGGTTGCTCCAAGATGTATAATTCCTGCGGCCTTAGGGCACTGCTGTCCATATGCATAGACATGGCTCATTACATCGTGACGCACAAGCTTCTCACGCTCCTTTGCCACATCATAATTGATGTCATCCACATGTGCCTTTAATTCATCAATCTGTTCCTGTGTGATAACCGGCTTGCCATCCTGTGAAAGCCCAAGCTCCATCTCAGTCTCTGCAAGAGCAATCCAGAGCTTTCTCCAAGTGGTAAATTTCATATCCTGCGAAAAAATATACTGCATCTCTTTGCTGGCATAGCGCTCAGAAAGAGGACTTGTGTATCTGTCTGTACTCATATTGTCTCCTTTATTAGCGATTAAGCATTTTTCTCTCGAGGTCTATTTCTTTATCAAAATACTCGCCTCTGATATCATCCTTCGGTGGCTCCATCGGATATTTTCCTGTGAAACAGCCCATGCATATTGGCAGTCCCTCTACCATCTCATGAAGTCTGTCAATTCCAAGGTAGCCTAAAGAATCTGCACCTATAATCTGTCTGATATCCTCAATAGTCCTGTTGTAAGCGATAAGCTGCTCTCTTGCAGGAATATCTGTACCGAAATAGCAAGGCCATAAAAATGGCGGTGAACTGATGCGCACATGCACCTCTGTGGCACCCGCCTCTCTTAACATACGCACTATTCTGTCTGAGGTTGTTCCTCGCACAATTGAATCATCAATCATAACAACTCTCTTGCCCTTAACAGCCTCCTTTAATACATTGAGCTTTATCTGCACGCTTGATTCACGGCTTGACTGCTTAGGCTTGATAAATGTCCTGCCGACATAACCGTTCTTGACAAATGCCGTGCCATATGGAATGCCCGACTCAAGTGAATAACCAAGAGCAGCGGCATTTCCTGATTCCGGTACTCCTGTCACGATATCAGCCTCAACCGGTGAATCCATTGCAAGGAATCTACCAGCCTTGATACGGCTGCCATACACGCTTACTCCGTCAATATGGCTGTCAGGTCTTGCGAAATAAATGTATTCAAATACACATCTGGCCTGTTTTTCAGGGGCAAGTGCCATAGTCATATCAGACTCAATGCCCTTTTCAGGAGTGATGGTAATAACCTCTCCCGGCTCTATATCCCTGACAAACTCTGCACCGATTGTATCAAGCGCACAGGTCTCAGATGTAACGATATATGCATTGTCTCTCTTTCCAATGCAAAGAGGCTTAAAACCAAATGGGTCTCTGGCTGCAATAAGCTTTCTCGGGCTCTCAACCACAAGTGCATAGGCTCCCTTAAGCTTCTGGCAGGCACGTCTGACCGCCTCCTCCGCTGTTTTTGAGTTAAGACGTTCTCTTGCGATATGATAAGCTATAACCTCAGAGTCGATTGTGGTCTGGAAAATTGCTCCTGTATACTCAAGCTCCTTGCGAAGCTCCTTTGCATTAATGAGGTTTCCGTTGTGTGCCATGGCAAGTGTGCCCTTGACATAATTTAATACGAGAGGCTGTGCATTCTCACGTGTTGATGAGCCAGCTGTTGAATAGCGCACATGTCCCACTCCGATATCACCCTTCATAGGCTCTAAGATATCAGGAGTAAACACCTCATTTACAAGGCCCATACCCTTGTGTGTGGTCACCTTACCCTTTGGTCCGTGTGTATCACTCACTGCAATACCACAGCTTTCCTGTCCTCTATGCTGAAGCGCAAAAAGGCCATAATAGATAGTGGATGCGACATTTCCTCCATCAAAATCATACATGCCGAACACACCACACTCCTCATGAAGCTCATCAAATACATGGTTATGCTCGTCAATATCAGAACACCTTTCTAATTTTGTACCGGTATGACTTTTTGTATCTATACTAGTATTTATATACTGATTTATGTTATTGTCCTGGTTCATAATATCTCCGTTTATAATTGCGAAATAGTAACGCGGAATAAATAATATATTAGCGGCTGAATTTGCTTCCTGTAAGAAGCTCAAATGCCTCTTTATATTTCTCTACAGTCTTCACAACAACCTCATCAGGTAAAAGAAGGTCATTGTCCGGATTGGCCTTGAGCCAGTCTCTTACATACTGCTTGTCAAATGAAGGCTGTCCCTGTCCAGGCTTATATCCATCAAGTGGCCAGAAGCGTGAGCTGTCAGGTGTGAGCATCTCATCGGCAAGCACTACCTCACCCTGCTCATTTAAGCCAAACTCAAACTTGGTATCTGCGATGATGATGCCCTTTGTAAGAGCGTACTCTGCACATTTCTTGTAGAGAGCAATTGTATAATCGCGAATCTTCTCTGCGTACTCTCTGCCCTTCTCAGGATAAATCTTCTCTAATACTTCTACTGATTTTTCGAATGAGATATTCTCATCATGATCTCCAAGATCAGCCTTGGTAGATGGTGTATAAATAGGCTCAGGGAGCTTATCAGACTCAACAAGTCCCTCCGGAAGTCTGATTCCGCAGACTGTACCGTTCTCCTGGTAGCTTGCCCAGCCGCTTCCTGTGATATATCCACGAACTATACACTCGATTGGAAGCATCTCAAGCTTCTTGCAGAGCATGCTGTTTCCGTTGAATCTGTCCTGACCGAAGAACTCCGGCATATCCTTTGCGTCTACTGAAATCATATGGTTAGGAACAACATCCTTTGTGAATTCAAACCAGAACTTAGACATCTGTGTGAGAATGGCTCCCTTGTCTGTAATCTTATTCTTTAAAATATGGTCAAAAGCGGAAATACGATCTGTTGCGACCATAATAAGGCTGTCCCCGTTATCATATACTTCTCTTACTTTTCCTTCTTTGAATGGTTTAAATTCCTGCATACTGCTTTTGTCCTCCATTTTATGCTTTCGCAAATTTTTGTTGTGATAAAAAACACTACTGGAAAATTATAATACAGTGCCTTTTAGAAAGTCAATGAATTTGGGCGAAGTGCGCCTTTTGCCCCATATAGAAAAATGAGCGAAATTTATTAGTTTTTTTGTCTAATATTTTCTATTTATAAGTATTATTAATATATGTGCCGGAAAATACTTATCTATAGCAAAAGATTCTGTACCTTACACTTGAGATACAGAATCTTTTTATTTACGCGAGCAGCGAGATAAATTACATGCTTGCATGCAGATTTGCCAAGCACTGCGATAACTTGAGAAACTCGCAAAGCGTGTTTCTCGTAGTTAGTATTTCGCCCTTACGGTCTTATTTTTTGATTAACAAAGATTTCCCTGTCATTTCTTTTGGCTGTTCCATTCCCATTAATTCGATTAATGTAGGAACGATGTCTGCTAACACTCCACCTTCTCTTAATTTGTATGATGGATCAGCGTTTACAAGAATAAATGGTACAGGGTTTGTTGTATGTGCTGTAAATGGTTCGCCTGTTTCATAGTCAATTAACTGTTCAGCGTTTCCGTGGTCAGCACAGATGAATAATACTCCATCCACATCCTTGATTGCCTGCACTGCATCACCTACGAGTGAATCAACTCTCTCAACAGCCTTTACAGCAGCCGGAATCACACCTGTATGTCCAACCATGTCAGGGTTAGCAAAGTTGATGATAATAACATCATACTTATCCGACTTGATAGCCTCAACAAGATCCATTCCAACCTCAGGAGCGCTCATCTCAGGCTTTAAGTCATATGTTGCAACGTCCTTAGGACTGTTTACAAGAAGACGTGCCTCATCGATATTAGGCTCCTCTACTCCACCATTAAAGAAAAAGGTTACGTGTGCATACTTCTCTGTCTCTGCGAGACGAAGCTGTTTCTTGCCATTTGCTGCAAGATACTCACCAAATGTATTCTTGATTTCTTCCTTCTCAAAAGCGATAAGCTTATTAGGAATTGACTCGTCATAATCCTTGAAGCATACAAAGGTTGTCTTAAGGAATGGGCGCTCAAAGCCAGTAAACTTATCATCGCAAAATGCTCTTGTCATCTCACGAGCACGGTCCGGACGGAAGTTGAAGAAGATAACAGAATCATTGTCCTTTACAACAGATACCGGTGTGCCATCCTCGTTTGTGATAACTGTAGGAAGTACGAACTCATCTGTAACGTCATTTGCGTATGACTCCTCCATAGCCTTTACAGGGCATGTAGCTTTTACGCCTTCACCCTTAGTGAGTGAATCATAAGCCTTCTGCACACGGTCCCAGTTGTTATCTCTGTCCATTGCATAGTAACGTCCTGAAAGAGATGCAATCTTTCCAACACCGATTTCCTTCATCTTGGCGAGAAGCTGCTCGATATAGTCCTTTCCTGATGCAGGAGGTGTATCACGGCCATCAAGGAATGCGTGTACATATACTCTGTCAAAATTCTCCTTCTTGCAAAGCTCAAGAAGTCCGTAAAGATGCTCGATATGGCTGTGAACTCCACCATCTGAGAGAAGTCCCCAAAGATGCAGATCAGAATCATTCTTCTTGCAGTTTTCGATTGCAGAAAGTAATACCTTGTTCTTGAAGAAATCACCATCAGCAATTGCCTTTGTGATTCTTGTAAGATCCTGATATATGATACGGCCTGCGCCGATATTCATATGTCCTACCTCAGAGTTTCCCATCTGTCCGTCAGGAAGTCCAACTGCAAGACCTGAAGCTGCACCCTTTACAAAAGGACACTCTGCCATCAATTTATCCATAACAGGGGTATTTGCCATAGCGATGGCATTTCCCTCTTTGTGGTCACTTAAGCCGTAACCATCAAGTACCATTAATACTACCGGTTTCTTACTCATTTATATTTCCTCTATTCTTCATATATGACTTGCAAAATGCTCTTTGACAGTGACATATGCAAGCTCACAAAAAATTTCATTACATAATAAATGCCACTAAATGCAGCTAAGCTGGTGAATTTAGTGACATTTAGTTATTATGATTGTCAAATCAAATATTAAATTATGATTTAATAATTATTTATAGTTTACAATCTTTCCGAAATCAGCCTTGAGTGAAGCACCACCAACTAATCCACCGTCGATGTCTGGCTTTGCAAAAAGCTCTGCTGCGTTTCCTGCATTTACAGATCCGCCGTACTGGATACGAACTGAATCTGCTGTAGCCTGATCATAAATCTCAGCTACACACTCACGGATTGCACCGCAGACCTCCTGAGCCTGGTCAGAAGTAGCTGTCTTTCCTGTTCCGATTGCCCAGATTGGCTCGTAAGCGATAACCATGTTTGCAACATCTGATGCAGCAACACCTGCGAGATCTGACTTAATCTGAAGTCTGATCCAGTCAAGTGTAACACCGCTCTCTCTCTGCTCAAGTGTCTCACCACAGCAAAGGATTGGTGTAAGTCCAGCCTCGATAGCCTTCTTTACCTTCTTGTTGAGAAGTGCGTCATCCTCTTTGAAGTAATCTCTTCTCTCTGAATGTCCGATGATAACATACTTAACACCTGCATCAAGAAGCATCTCTGCTGAGATTTCTCCTGTGTAAGCACCCTTCTCCTCGAAGTACATATTCTCTGCTCCAACAGCAACATTTGTACCCTTTAATGCTTCTACAACAGGTACGATATCGATTGCAGGTACACAGTAAACAACTTCA